>Ga0131853_10023033_pt1 | contig 11257 bp, 11 predicted proteins | sample TergutLab28metaG_FD_92764 | JGI IMG/M metagenome (GOLD analysis project Ga0131853, IMG submission 92764) | Labiotermes labralis P1 segment gut microbial communities from Petit-Saut dam, French Guiana - Lab288 P1 (version 2) (version 2) | ecosystem: Host-associated > Arthropoda: Insects >...
AGTTGCATTTCACAACTCGTACGTCTCTGCAGATCCACTGCCTTCAGATTTTGAGAATTCTCTACGACCACAATAACCATGGTCACATTTCCATTGTTCCTAGAACTTACCTGAAGGATTTTAGCATTGTTGTCAATTTTTTCAGCCAGCTGGCTGATTTTTAATTTCATGATCGTCTGTAGACAAAAGCTAACTTTAGAATCAATGTTTACTGTACAATACTGTAATTTACACAATTACCCCCCAGAACACTTTCGACGTGTGTATTACAGCCAAGCAGCTCAAAACCCGATGTCCAATATTCTGACCGTTAGGATGGCTCAGACCGCTAATGTGTCTTTTCTGTTTAAAGTTTAAACTTAACACTGGCAGTGTTGTGGGCTGTGATTTTGTAGAGCAGGTGGGATGTTATGGTGACAGAACTGTAACTGCATGGTGTGTTAAGCTTCGTAATAAAACAACGAATTACGCCATCTTACTTTACTACTCACAGATAGGTAGATACAAAGCTAAGATACATAGACCCTTGGTCAGATATTAACTCATGGATCCTCCACATCCTCCCCACCCTGGTCCACCACCAGGGGGATGACCAGCTGGATCGGGCGGATCAGAACAGTTCTGTTTGCCCCACAGGTTACAACCATTCTCGTGTCCCCACCTTCATCTCCTCCACCTGGGCCTTATTCCACATGTGTCTGGGGCGGCGATCCTCTTTGAGGAGGATGATGTCTCCTGTTTGTTCCTTCCCTGACCTCCCCTTTTGTTGAGAGATTACATGGAAATGATCTTAGAGGAGAAACGGAACGTGATGGCACACGGTGACGCATGGGCGGGGAATTGAAGGGGAAAGATGCGAATGGAGGTTTGCGTTCACAGTTAACACTATCATGGGCTTTATCGCGAACCATGTTTGAATGTTTTTTTCTTAAAAATTTACACGGAACTTCAATTCCAATGTAAACCCTCTTAATGCGGTTTTTCCTGAGCTTGTCCTCCATTTCCTTCATTGGGTTAGAGTGTTCGGTTTTGGCATCACATTCCTGCTGTTGCTTCTCAATTTCCTCCTGTCTTTCCGTAATACGAGGGGCAACGGATAAGTAAGGCACACAGTGAAATATGTAGGAAAAGAGACCATGTATTTAAACAAATGAAAGCCGGAAGTAAAGTACAATATTTTAGCTACAAATTGACATACTTATTTTTCGACATAGTCGCCTTGTCATTCAATACATTTTTCCCAACGAAAAAACAAGTTTATGCATGCCGTCAATGAAGAATTCAGGAGTTCTTTGTTTGATCCACGATGTCACAGCTTGCTTCACTTCATCATCTTAGGTGAAATGAGTCCCCTTGAGATCCCTCTTGAGGTGAGGAAGGAAATGGAACCGCTTGGCGCCAAGTCAGGGCTCTAGGGCTGATGGGAGAGAACCTCAAACTTCAGCGTCTCCAGAGCATCAATCGTTGCAGGAGCAGTGTGCGGTCTTGCATTGTCATGCAGCAACAAAATCCGCGATGTTGACTCCCTAACTTGACACACCCTCCGCTGTAGGTTTTTATTGTTTCAGTGTACCGAGCTGAATTGACAGTCTTTCCAGCTTCCAAAAATTCTGTCATGTAATCTCTTTGTGAGTCCCAAAAAAACAGTCAAAAAATCCTACCGGCAGACGGTATTGTTTTGAATTTTTTCGGGCGAGGAATTGAAGTGTGCCTGTATTCCATGCTCAGTCGTTTTTCTTCAGATCAAAATGAAGAATCCATGACTCATCCCCAGTAACAATATTCAAATGAAATTGTTCTCCCTCTTTGCGATAGCACTCCAAAAGTTCCTCACAAATTTCAACACGTTTTTGTTTCTTTTCCAGTGTCAACATGTGTGGCACCCATCGAGAACAGTCTTGTGTAGCCAAGTAAACCACGGCATATGATCCTTGCATTTCCTTCTGCAGTTCCTTTATGTCTTCAGTAATTGTGGTTTTGGCATCCCGTTCCTGCTGCTGCTTCTCAATTTCCTCCTGCCTTTCCTTAACCTTTTCGCATCGGCATTTAAATGGCTACAGTCCACCTTCACGTACGACATTCTTTTCGCTAGACATTAAAATTTTAGCACATTGTTTATAAAAAAAGTTAATATTCCGGGGACCAAAAAAGATTGGATAATGGATTAAACAGCATTTTTCAGGAAATAAGAGAGAGGCATTTCTACGTGTGTTGAAGAAAGAAGTAATAATTTTATTTCGTGAATAGACAAACAAATTGTATGGAATATGCAAAAATTTCAGTTTCTTTTACTTACATATTGGCTTGATTCCCCAGGTTTTCTTAAGGAGGTCGCACCTGATGTTGTTAGAACTGTGCCTTTGTGTGGTAATCTTCAAAACATGTTTTTTAATGCACAGTCCCACTTCACACTTACGGCACTTCATGAACATTTTCTGTGTCACACCCTTGGCCTTACACACGCGACACCTCAGCTGCATCTCAGATGGAATAGGCCAGTGTTTGCTGCCACAGACTTCAAGCTTGGCGACGAGCGATTCAACGTTAGGTGGTCTACCTAATGGCCTTGGTATGCGTTCTAGTCCAGCATGTGCCAACATATTCCTCACTAGGGTATATCAAAAATCTCTATGTGACATTTTCTTACCCCCACAGGAGGAATGAAGAATGTAGCTATTGAGAATGGCCAGGTCTAGCAGATAAAAGAACATTTTCTTCGTCCACTTGAATGTGTGACGGCTGATGGAGTAACTGTTAGCCATTCTGTCACCCTTATCCACATAGCCCATATGATGGTTATAATCCATCACAATTTGCGGCTTTATGGCTTTTTCTCCTTTCTTGCAGAAATTACCTTCCACTGGGGCACTGTGAATATTAGTCAACATGCATACGTCTCTCTTGTCCAGCTACAGTATTGCCGTCAAGTCAGCCCCTGTCCATATGCGAATGTCTCCCCTTTTCAGTTTCGTTATTTTTTGTCTTAGGTATTGTGGCATGGCTTTCCTGTTTGTCCTGACAGTGCCACAACAGTAAATCTGTTTCTTCACCAAGTCATCAAACAATTCAGGGGAAGAAAAGAAGTTGTCCATGTATAATTTGTGTCCACGTCCTTCTATCTTCCTCGTCAGTTCTGTCACTGTCGCATGGATTGCTGTCACATGCTGTACCGTGCACTCTCTGTCCTTTCCTGAGTATAATTTCATGTCATACGTGTATCCCGTCAAGTCACAAAGTTTGAAAATTTTTATGCCAAAACGCTTGCAGTTTTTTTGGAATGTACTTTTTGAAAATCACTTCCCTTGAAGAAAACAATAACTTCGTCAATAGCCAGATTATCGGAAGGGTTGTAAAATTTGGAAAATGTGGCATTTAGAATTTCAAACAGGGCTCCTATCTTCCATAGTCTGTTAAAACTTTTAGTCTGTCCTATCAGGTTCATTTCTGTTGTCAGTAAAATGTAAGTAACGAAGGATGTAAAGGTATCGGTCCTGTTTCATCATGATGCCGCGGAAAGGTGTGTTTAGCTGATCCAATGTTGACCAGTGGTCTGTCAGTTTGTCTCTTACGCCATGTCCCATCTGTACTGTCAATGCCAGGAACACAAACATTTCGGTTCCAATAACGTCAGGTTCAGGAGAGGGTCCATCGTCAAGACGATCTCTCTAATCTTGGTAGTAGCAGTTAGTCTCCACCACTAGCAGAGTAACAATTTCTGCAAAATACAGATGAAAAATGCTAAGTGGACTGGAGCCGTCATTTATATGGGACGTTTCATTCATTGTCCTTTCCTCTGGGGCCCCCTGTATATGTGTGTGCTACACTGCTCTGAGGGGCAAGAGGGGCGTGTCCATTGTAGGGTTACTGGCTGTTGAGTCTGTTCACCTGGCCCACTCTCACCAGCATCCTCTTCGTCAGGGGCATTGGATGAAATTGAACTGCTGGACTCGTTACAACTGGCTGTTTGGCGGTAAGGCTGAGGTTGTGACAACCCTGGCACACTTTCAGAACTTCCCCCAACTGAACTGACATCGCTTGATACTCTCGCTTCGTCAATATCAGTGTCAACAATCAGTTCAGATATTTCGCGGAGCTGCAGCAACCTTAGCCTCTTGCTTGGTCAATTCATTATGCCAACATTTACACCGACTGTCAAATGATTACTGGGAAGAAAACAAGCTCTCTATGCAACACTGGGTCTAAACTAAGCCCGAAGTCTGAGAAACGAAACGCAATATTGTCAAGCTCTAAATGTGGCCCTTCAAAGAAAAGGATGGCAGATAAAGTTCTGCTTATTGTAACCTGTCACCATATTATCGCCGTAACCCTAGTGCTGCATAGATACACTCTCCAGACTAAACAGTCATTCACAAGTCAAATGATTAATAGAGCAGGAAAAATAAGCTTTGCATCACCACTACTGGCTGTAGGTACAAATAGCATCATATAAAAAATGGATACAGGGGGTTTTCAATGAAGGGGTAAATCAGTCGTAGCATGAAGCTGGAAAAAACTTATATAGTGGTGCTAAGAATGAGTGAAGTTTCCCTTAATATTCCACGGCATCGAGTGCGAAATATTTCATTGGCTGCGGCTGTGGCTGTCCTACCGACAGAACTCTCGTACCCCAGGGGAGTTTAAATGATTTAAATGCTGTTCTACAGCTGGGCTGCACGTACTGTAAATGTTAATAGTTTCCTCGAGTTCGTGTCGCCATTCTTCTAGTTCTGTTCTTATGTCCTTGAGTATTTCAGAATAGTCACGGGTGTAATTTTCACATTGATTCACATTGGCATATGATCCACATCGGCGCGTGATCCTTGCATTTCCTTGGTGTCTTCAGTAATTGTGGTTTTGGCATCCCGTTCCTGCTGTTGCTTCTTAATTTCCTCCTGGCTTTCCTTAATAGTTTCCTTGAGTTTGTGTTCCAATTCTTCTCGTGTATGCATGTTCTTGAGTATTTCAGAATAGTTGTGGGTGTAATTTTCCCATTGATTCACCTCAGCGTATGGCTCGAGCTTTATCGTGTTACCTTATCGTGGTGGGTGAAGCAGATATACCGTTGCTGTTGCCTCCCGGGTGTGAGTAATTGTAACATACGTTGTCGAAGTTGGCAAATGCCTTTCCATCTGGCACGAAGTCTGCAGGATGGCGCGCTTAGCGGATTTTCTGTATTCGTCACATTTCTGTACGTCCGAATCATAATGTCATCAAGATGTTCTTGAACCTCGTCGTCTGGACTCGTTAGTCCCACAGTCTCGCGGAGTCAGTAATTGTACTCGCAATCTTCAAGTGTGGTATCGGTGACCTTCCCTATTTCTGTGACGAAGTGTGTGATGTTCCCTCATTTCCTGGCGCATGCTCACTTCAAATTGTGCAGCTTCTTACCACCATCAGCGTCTTGCATGTTGAGCTTCGTCTAGATTTCCTCCGTGTTTATTATGGCTTGTGAATTTCCGCAAATCGTCTGTTGGAATATTTCGTAGTTTAAGCACAAAGCGTCAAATCTAGCTGAATGCGTTACCTTGAGACAGGCTGTGGATGTTCCGGGTCTCGGTTCTACTTCACCCTTCTTCCTCCTTGCCTGAGGGGCATCACTGTCACTGTTTCCGGGCCTCTGAAAGACACAGAACTACAAACTAAGTGCTGAAGTCAGTTTCCTTCATCAAAGTTTCGATATTTTCATCGTTTCGAGCTTATCGTACCTCACACTTGAGCGCCAAACTTGCTATAACTGGCCAACACTCTAGACTTGTTAGTCGGTCCAGAGACTCGCCGAGCCTCATTGTACTAGCATTCTTCGGGTATTGCTGAACTTCCCTAATTCTGTGACGTAGTGTGTGATGTTCCCTCGTTCCCTGGCGCGCCTTACCTTGAAATTTTGCAGCCTCTTACTGTCACCGTCTTGCATGTTGAGCTTCGTGTAGATTTCGTCCTTCATATTCATTATCGCACATGTATTGCTGCAAATCATCTGCTGTAGTCTGTTAGCTGGTAGGGTTTAAAGGGAGTAAGAACTTATTTTATCGACTGAGCCACATTGCATCTGAACACCCATATTTGAGACACTTGAAATGTGTAAATTTGCACTCCGACCAGCTACCCTACTTCCTTCCATACAACTGGCTAGTCACTATACATCTTGTAACTGCTAAAACTCTGGAAGGAAGAAATTTAAAATTTCTGTATAACAGGTGAATTCTACTTAGGTTTCATACAAATTCACATGTAACCATTTAAATGGTGAGAGCACATGGCCTCTAAATCCTCGACTCCTGGGTGTTCTTCGTGTCACACTAATGATACAAACCAGGTCTCTCCACCTGTTTTGAATTCAACTTTCATGCAACACCTTCACTTGAAATATTTCATGGTTAAAGCACAAAGCTTCAAATCTAGCACAATGCATTACCTTGGGACAGGTGGCTAGCCGCGGCCGATGTCAAACTGCGTCTCCCGCAGCTCTTGTAGAGGCGTGTGTATTTGGTGATAAAAATTGCAATTGTTAAAGCAGTTTTGCCTTTGTTACTGGGAAGGCACTGTCCTGTTTATAGGTCTATGCAAAGTGTACATCATTCCTTAGCAAAGCGTATCGTCGTTTTGCTGTTCAGGGAGTTACAGAATTCTTCTGCTTACGTTCTGTTTCCTTGTTACTATAATTCGGTAAAATATTTCTTGGTAAAATAATGTGGGCAAACTGGATTACATTTGACTTGTTGGGTATTTAGTTTTCTGGTTTGCTTATGTTTTTATCTGCATGCAGCACATGTGGAGGACGATATGTGAGCAGCTATTACGTTAGAACTCAAGTAAAAGAGAGGGAATACTGGACGAGGGAGGAAACCTGATTCAGTGCGACTGAAATTTCGTATTTAATATGCTAATTTCTATTTGAAGAATGGCTTGAATTCATGTATGTTTGCAGATGCATATAAATGTATATATGTATTGGATGCTGTCAGTAAGGTAACACTCAGAACAGCTATGGTACCTTCTGTATCGCAGCCTTGTAAGTTACAAATTATGAGGTGTGCAGAGTACTGAAAGGTCGTTGATATAAATGAAATCCAGAAGGCAGGACTCGCCTCGAAATCGTCGATCTGCTCAATCCCCTTTTCCTTTTCGGTATATGTCCAGACTCCTCGTCTTGTGGCCTGTTCCAAGTAACATAGGTCAACTGATAGAACAAACCGTAGAGTAACACAGTAAATATAAAAGATCGAATATCATAAGGCTTTCCCATATTATGGCGGCTCCCCATCCAATTTAAAGATGAACTGTGTGAAGTTTAGAATATGAAGTAAAACCCTCTTAAGATTTAATGCCATAGTACTATTGCATTCACTGGAAAAATTATAAAACTGTATAGTATGAACAATAGGTGTAGGTATCAGTCGATAACACAACAAAATCTAAAAGAAGTTTAAAAAAGGATGATAGTAACTACATGTTGCGCGTATGGGCGAGTAAAGTGGGGTGTATAGAGTCTTGGTGGGGAAGCTAGAGGGAGAGAGACCACTAGGGAGGCCTAGGCATAGATTGGTGGATAATATTAGGATGGATCTCCAGGAGGTAGGATGTGGATATATGGACTGGATTGGGCGGGCCCAGAATAGAGACAGGTGGCAGACGCTTGTGAGTGCGGTAATGAACCTTCGGGTTCCGTGAAATGCGGGGAGTTTCTTGACTAGCTGCAAACCAGTTAGGTGCTCAGGAAGGACTCTGCACCATGGAGTAAGTAAGTAAGTAAGTACATGTTTCAGCCTATTGCGGCATTCATCTGAAAGCATGGTGGTAGTGCTTTATAGGATTGGTATGGTTATGTCACAGTGGTGAGATCTCAACATCTGTGATAGGGAAGCCGGGGTTGGGGGTATCTGTGATGTGCGCTGTCCTGGGGTGTACAGCTCAAGTATGTCGGCTCGCTGCTGTCCTGTGTGGGTCTCCAACTATTGTTTGTCCATTTCCGATGTGCTGGTGGGCTTTTGCTATGGGTTCTGTGGAGAGGAGAGAAACCAAAGAATAAGAACTGATGCGGGTTAGTGTGTGTGGGTAGGTGACTGGTGTGACGAATTGTAATTAATTGGTAATTGAAGGTATGTACTTACGTGTGTGCTGTCTATCCTTTGTATCAGTGGTGATTTCTGTGTCCAGTCCGTTTTGTTGTGTGCGTGTACTTGCCTTCCATCTAAGGGTGTGTGTGCTTTCTACTTCATTAGCGTCGTGTTTGGCGGTTCAGTGAGACCGGCAGGTCCCTTAGCAACCTGTAAAAGGAATACATTAGGTCAGCTGACAGAACGAACCGTAGATTAACACACCAAATATCACAAAAGGCTGAATATAAGGCTTTCCCATATTATGGCCCCCCCCCTCCAATTTAAAGATGAAGTGTGCTAAGTTTAGAATATGGAATACAACCTTCCTAAGTTTTATTGCAAATAGTACTAATGCATTCACTCGGAAAATGAGTGAGAAAGAACTCTATAGTATGGCTTATTAGATCTTATCTGCCAAAACCTAGGGGAACGCGATGGTGCAGTTGGTTGAGGCACTGTGCTGTAAGCCGGGAGGTCGCGGGTTCGATTCTCAATGGTGTTATTGGAATTTTTCATTAATGTAATCCCGCCGCTCTATGGCACTGCAGTCGACTCAGCCTCAACTGAAATGACTACCAGTAATATTTTCCGGGGTAAAGGCGGCCGTTGCCCAGGGCTGACAACCTTAATGTGCCGATTGTCTTGAAATCTGGAAGCCCCAACCTCCTGGAACCCTCTGGAGCTGTACTGTTGCATAGTTATGCCAGCATGCACTGCATTACTGTCTTATCATAATCCCTTTGTTGATTTGTATTGGCATATGTTTATTGCAACTCTAGCGTTTGTCACACAGGTCGAAGGATTTGTTCTGCTGCTTGCCACAAAATTAGAGGGGTGTGGGGTACAAAGTTAAACCCTTACAGCGACCAGCAATCACGGGACCCGTCAGTTGACCGTGAATCATTTGTACTCTATTTGAAACCTTACGCAGCATTACGCAGGCTCTCGATCAAGCAGTCTCTGGGGCAAGACTCCCCAAGATCATTTGGCGAGTCCGGCGGCAGCAGTGGTGTCTAATTGGTCTACTTGTGTGTTACTACAAATTATTAGTAAAGTCTCTCTACTTAAGTCACACCCGACATGTTTTGGTTAACGACACAATAACCATCGGGGTTGAACATTGACAGGGTGACTTTCCAAACCAATTCTGTACAGTTACATTTAAATCACAATTATTGGGAGTAGCTAGTGGGGGGTTCATCCAATTGTACACCATCTTGATTCACACACACTTTATTAGCAAAGATATGCTACTACCTGTAGCTGTAGCATTTACATAGTATTAAGAAGAAAGACGTTCATCCACATCCTCCCCACCCTGGTCAACCTCCAGTGGGATGTCCAGCTGAATCGAATGGGTGATTTTATTACATTCTGGGGTGCGTATCATTCCAACTCGTCCTTCTGTGAGCTGTTCGATGACAACCCTTTTCCACATGTGCTGTTGACGGATGTCTTCTTGCAGAAGGGCAACGTCTCCTCCCTTAAACTTGGTAGATGCTTTCTGCTGCCGGACTTCATGGAAAATCCTCAATGTCGTGAGGTAATCTCTTTGCCACCGTGTCCAAAAGTCGTCTGAGTCCTTCTGTCGCATCCTAAATTTTTTTTGTTAGCCTCCCGTTCGTCTCCAGCTCTGGTCCAGATGGTATTGCCGTTAGTCTCTCCCCAATGAGGAAGTGTGCTGGTGTTAATGCCCCTGCCTCGTCTTCAGCCTGCACATTAGGTGTTGAGTTAATGGCAGCTTCTATAGCGACGAGGGTGGTGTTCGACACTTCCTCAGAAACCTGGAATCGGCCCAGTACCTTACGTAGACAACATTTCGTGGTCCTGATCATCCCCTTCCACCATGCTGCCCCTGAAGCGATAATCTTCCAACTAATGTGATGATCGAGGAATTGGTGAGTTTTGGCTGAAAATAGAAAGGTCCATTGTTGAGCCAGCCAAACTGGAGTGATATAGTTTGTTGTGCATTTTGTGGAGTAGAATTAAGCCACTGGAAAGGAGACAAAGCATTCAAAGACCACCAGCGCTGGAGTACATCTTGTGGGTTCATTAAGGGCCTCTTTGTCAGCAACATCCCTATTGCCAGCGCCTAGTCCACCCTTAAAAACAATTTGGAACTGGTTTTGTGGAATAGCCTTCAGAGCTGCCGTTGTATTACTCCTGACGTCACCAGTATCAACAAAATGCACCCCTTTCAATATGTCCTTTTTCTTTGGCAACATAAAAAATCATTGGGGGCTAGATCCAGTGAATATGCATGGTGTTCCAACAGTTATTTGTTTATTATCTGAAAACTCCCTCACAGACAATGCCATGTGAGCAGGTGCATTGTTGTGATGCAAGATCCATGAGTTGTTGGCAAAAATTTCGGGTCACTTCCGGCTAACTTCTTCACACAGCCTTTCCAGTACTTCCAAATAGTAAACTTGGTTGACTGTCCAGGTGGTACAAATTCGTAATGAACAATCCCTCTAATATAAAAAAGTCAGCAACATTTGGCTCTCGGTATGGACCGACAGAATTGTTTTGGTCATGGGGAACTGGCAATCTTGCATTGTGCACTGTGCCACTTCATTTCAGGGTCGTATTGGTAGACCCATATTTCATCACCTGTGATGTAATCTTGTCTCTCCGAAAGGTCTTGGGAAGTTGTGACTCTTCTTTGCGTTTGTTCGTCGGTGAGCTGCTTTGGGACCATTTTTGCACACTCCTTCCTTACGTCAAGATCTTCAGTTAAGATTTTGGAGAGTGTATGTCTTGGTGACTACTGCCTATGCCAAAACATTTGTCACATAACATTGCAGTGACTGTGCTGGCTCCTAATGTTCTAGTGGCCGATGAATTTTGGATCGGTATTTGTCACTGACATCTCGTCCCACAAACAGGTACCAGCCACATTCTGCGCCTCCATTTTGCTATTTCCTTACCCTGCAAGTCGCTTTTGATGTGAAGTGCATAGTAAAGGTAAAGTTTGCCCTAAGGCCCTGACAGAGTGTGTAGAAGTACAGCTGTAATCTAATCAGATGATAGACTGACCATCTTAACACAGCTGTGGATGGTAATCTGAATTTGGTTGGTCAGCAATCATCTATATTTTTCGCCCATCTAGCGGTCGTCTTCGGACTGTGTGTCTTAGAAGGATGTAAATTTGACGGACC
>Ga0131853_10023034_pt1 | contig 11256 bp, 8 predicted proteins | sample TergutLab28metaG_FD_92764 | JGI IMG/M metagenome (GOLD analysis project Ga0131853, IMG submission 92764) | Labiotermes labralis P1 segment gut microbial communities from Petit-Saut dam, French Guiana - Lab288 P1 (version 2) (version 2) | ecosystem: Host-associated > Arthropoda: Insects >...
TACTCAAATGATTCAAATCGCCCGTATAAATGATCCGATAAGCAGGCCGATATCCAAGCGCTGTTATCCGCACGACCGTATAGGCTTCCAGACTTGCCGTTACATGACTTTCACTCGAAGCACTATTAGGCGTATAAGCTGGGCCTAATCTTGGGCTAAGTCCCTCAATAATCTGTTCGGGATGGTTGTCATCTACAACAAAATGAATCACTCCAATGCCGCGCATCGTATCGACTAACTGATCCGCCGGACAAGGATAAACTTCAACACTACAATCAAAGAACTGATGATTCAAATTAACTTCATCTGCATCTGAACTGACGATTTCAAAGCGCGTGTGATTAATATAATCATTCGGATTTTCGCCAAAAAGCGGATCATAGCCACGAATAATAATTCGCCCGACGACATCTTTAGCTTCAAATCCAACAACCCCATTGCTACTTATAAGACCGATCGACGTATCACCTACTCGCGTTAAACTGATTTCATGTTCATCTACCCCTTCTGGAATCGCTGTAAATCCATTCGCAATATAGGTATTAAACACGCGCGTTCTTGAACGAGAAAGTGGTTCACACGCAAAATCTAACTCAAATTCATCAACAAAATCACAACTAAAATTAAAATCGATCGCATGCGTTCCTGCTAGAAGGGGTAAATCCATCACTGGGCGCCAACGATATCCTTCACGCTCATCAAAATTGAATGCCTCTACTTCCACTGGTTCATCCGGCTCTTCTTGTTCGGCATCCTCACGCGCTTCCTCAGCTGCTTCATCATCTAACAATTCAATCAAATCAACTTCTTCTAGCAGCTCTACCAATGTCATGACTTCTACTTCTAATGGCTCATCACGCTCAAACAACGCCACTAATGCCTCTGCTTCTAACAAGTCAGTCAATTCAACTTCTAGCAACAATGCCATTAATGCTGTAATGTCAAGTAGCTCATCATCCTCGTCTGACTCTGGTTCGATGCGTTCAACAAGCGCCACATCTTCGAGTAACTCAACCAACTCTGCTATTTCTAATTCTACTTCCACTTGCTCATCTGTTGCTGACTCCATTAGTTCTTCTTGTTCTAGTAAGTCAACCAAAGCCTCAGCATTCAAACGGTTAAGTGGTTCTGCTTCCGATATTTCTTCATCTAATACTGGCATTGATTCCGCTTCTGCTGCCACTACTTCTTCAAAAGGTTGCCAAGACCTTATAAAGGTAAAAAATGGTTTCTGTTGCGTCGCCTCACCTGGTATTTGCCAATGAAAATACGGATAAGTTCGTTGATATTCTGTATCGACACCAGCGATACCGATGCGCCAAGGACCGCTGTTAAAGCTTGGCAAATAACCACTGCTTAAAAGCTCAGTATCGACGACACTAATACCATTGCGATTTCGCTGTGTTGCTGGATTTGCAGCTGTCATACCACTTCCTGTGGATTGAAAAGCTGTCTCATCGACAAAAACACCAGCGAATCTGATCCCTGTGACAGGTGCATTTGACGCTTGCACGCGATTCCCAGATTGAGCTGTTGCCACTGCATAACCACCAACACGAGCAGAAATCCAAGCGCGCGTAATGTTGACGCTACCCGTGCGACGGCGACCCAAAATGCCATTTCCTGCGCGCTCATTTTGCCCCGTCGCTGTCCCATTGTGAACCCAGCCAATGTTATACACATCAGTGATATTTAACGTGCCTTGGTTGCGCCCAACAATCCCCCCAGCAGAATTTCGACCGCTTACAGTTCCTTGATTGAAACTAACTTCAATCCGAGCACCAGCGCCATGACTACGCCCAAGGATGCCAGCAACACCATCAGCATTGTTGTTACCACCGCGCATTCTTACCGTTCCAAAATTACCAGCATTTCGAATAAGCGTATTGCGACTACCACTACGCCCAACAATCCCGCCTGAGGTCGCTTGCCCGCCATTTCGAGCCGCATAAACCTCACCGCGGTTAATCGCACCGTTAATCATCGCATCACGACCATTTACCCAGCCGATCATGCCACCTGCATTGTGTAAGGCTCGAACATTTCCGCGATTGTAAGCTTCATTGATCCTTAAATCCCGCCCTGTGTGACGCCCAATAATTCCGCCAGCATGAAGCGTTCCAAACGTCGCATCAGCTAGAGGTGTTGCCATGTCGTTGATATGTCCCTCATTTCGTACCTGATTGATTCTTAAATTTGCCCCACCAGCGCGCCCAACGATTCCCCCAGCATCTACAGGAAAATCGCGCGTATTTGTAGGCGAAGTTCCACCTGCTCTGACGAGATTCCCACGATTTGTCGCCTCATGGATCGTAATATTCGCTGGCCGCGCCCAACCGATAATTCCCCCAGCTTCAGTACCGCCAGTGATCGTTCCTTCATTTGTCACATTCGTAAGTGTTATTGTCGCGCTTCCACGTGGCGGTGGCATAATTTCGCCAAAAATCCCGCCGACAGAACCCCTTGCAGCTCCACCTGCTGGACCGGATCTGACAGCGGCAAAATTGGTCACATTGTTCAAAATAACGACTTGACCATTAACAGGATGTACCCGACCAACAATGCCACCGATCCGCGTATTGCTCCCTTGGCGAATAGTCCCGACAGTCGTTTTGTCCACAAAGCCACCTTGTTCTCTTAATGCATTAACTGCAGCCGTATTTTGACCACTCGTATTATCTGGTAAGCCAATCGTTCTAATATGTTGGCTCGTATTTGTCGCAGCATTAACCGTGTTCGTAATGGTTAAACGCCCACGCGAACGGCCTACGATCCCGCCCATCGCCGCTGCTGGATTCAAATTTCGCTCATGATGAGCCCCAGCTGCAGTAGAAGAACCAATATGTTGATTTCGTAAAGCTCCCTCATTTCGACTGCCGTCAATCACAACGATCGCTGAGGTGCCAGAATAGCCCAACAGACCACCCATCGCAGGATTCGTATTTTGATGCCTGACTAAGCCATGGTTTCTTGAGTTATAAATATGCAACGTTCCAGCAACCCGCCCTACAAGCCCACCAACGCGCCCGTTCGTCGTATTTTCGCCCCCAGACATCACAACTTGAACCTCGGCATGATTCTCTACATTCTCAAGTCGAATCGTTCCTCTAACATTCCCACCGCCAACAATTCCCCCAGCTTGTTGCCGGACACGTATCGGATCAGCAGCATTACGCAATGAAACAACACCTGTATTTTCGATATTGACATGTCCACTAAACACAAAACCTAACACACCGCCACCTAAATTAGGCCCACTCGTTGTATGCACACCCGAGGTTGCTTGTCCAGCAGTTGTCGCAGCAGCAGGCGTTACATTTCCACGCGTACTTCCGCGCATATCGACATCAACCCAATTGCTTGAATTACCATTACTGGTTGTTATATTGAGGATGCCACCGCTTCCTGAGGCTGACCCAACAGACCCAACAAACCCGCCAACAGCATTGATAATCGCCGTCGCCCCTGAGGCGCTAAATTCAACATTTCCGATGGAAACATCCCTCATATTAAGCGTTGTCCCATCAGCGACGCGCCCAACCATACCACCCCAGCTGCCATCACTACTATTTCCGACTGTTTGAACCATTTGTTGATGCCCGATAATATGCACATCATCAATCGTTACGATTGCACCTATACCAACAGTCGTTCCGATCACCATCCCAACACCACGATTACTTGCTGCAGTAAAATGAGCCGCACGCGCCGCATCTGTTGTTCCAGTATTGGTGAAGTTTACATGACGAATGACCGCGCCATCACCTGCTTCTTGGATAAAACCGACACCATTAACCGCAGTTGTTGCGGCTGCACCCAATCTTAAACCAGTTATCGTAAAATCACCACCATCAAAGATCCCAGTAAAAACACCTGGACGACCCGCAAGCCTCCCAGTAGGGGCAGTTACATTTGCACCTAAGCGGAAATGACCACTATCTCCTGCCGGGCCAAAGATGGGATCGGCTGCTGGTCGCGTTAAAAATAGATTAAGCTGGGCATTCGTTGTAATGACCGTTTCATTAACGAGTACTGCCTCAGATAGTGCCGCAATTTCGGCATCAGACATCCGGACTGGTGGTGCTTCAAAGTACGGCAAAAATGGCTCATACTGCAGCTCGTAAGAACCCATATCTAACCCATCAAAATCATCGTCGAATGCCGTCAGATACCCAACCGCTAGCGACTCGTGATTAAATGTCGCCCAAACTTGATTCATTTGCTGATTAATCGTCACAATTTCATTATCGATCAGCTCAAGTTGTGCCCTCATATTTTCAAACGCAACAGAATCACGTTCTACTTGATTTAGCGTCAGACTTAAATCGCGCCTAGTCATTTCAAGTTCGAGTAGCTGCTCTTCTAAATGCGATACTGGCGTAAGTGCTTGGCTATCGATTTGCCACCCGCCTTCTTCAGTAACTACTTCCTTTTCTGTAGGTTCAGAGACAGCCAAACCCAACAGCAAAAAACTGACAATTAATGCGGAAAGAATCATTTTCAATTTGTTCACTTGTTTACACACCTCTCTGATCTACATCAAAAGATTATCTATCTTAAATCATGTGCCATTTAAGCGACATTGATACCTTTGTGCGTAAGAAGGGGCTGATGGATGCCATTTCAACAAATTTCAATGCGGATTATTTCAATGAATATGATGCCGTTTGTCAAGATGCGTCGAAACATTTGATAATGATGTATAATTCCTCGAGTAAAGGAAATGCTAGGAGTATAAAAATGAAGGAGACTCAAAAGCAATGAAAAAAATAACACAAAAATTAAGCTTATTTATCCTTGCGTGTATCATCTTTGCACAAGCAAGTGTCCCTGTTAGGGCAGAAGACGAACAACTAGGACGGATTACGATCCACCGATTTGCAGGTACTACATCAGAATACCCAACCGAAGGAACGCCACTTAATGGGATTCCTTACCGTGTTGAGCGTGTAAGGCTGATTTCTGGTACGCCACAAACAGCAGAAAATTTACGAAACCCTGCTAATTTTGAGCCAATGACTGGCGCTGATGAATTTTATCAAGAAGCGATCACACTCATGGGGATTGCTAATTTTCCTTACCTCCCGCGCGGTCTTTATTTAGTAACAGAATTACCACATACCATTACACCTGAGTCGGATCGCGTCGCACCATTTATTGTCGGGATTCCAAGAAGAGGTGTTGGTGAGGACGCAGATGAATGGATTTACGATGTTGATGTCTTTCCAAAATCCGATGAAGATACACCTGTCGTTTTTGAGAAGGAGTTAGAATTAATATGGGATGAAGATTTAGGTGAATTGGTAGCGGAATGGTCGCTGACAAGCACGATCCCAAGATTAATTGGTAACGCGACGCGCTTTGAATTTATCGATCCACTTCTCGATAGCTTAACATTCATTCCAAATAGCGTCGTCGGAACGTATTATCGAATGGAAGGAACGGGAGAGAGTGCCACACAAGTCAGAGCGACATTACTAGCTAATACCTTTGAGGCAGACGTTGATGGCGATAACGACTTATCAATTGCGCTTACGACGGAAGGCTTTTCTCACTTGTCAGCAAATGCGCTCTTAGCCCCTGATGGAACCTTAACTTTCACATTTAGAACGCGCTTGGCAACAGATGAAGACGACTTAGGACCCATTACCAACACAGCAAGACTCTATTATAACGAAGAAGAGGGTCAGTATACAGAAACGCCACCACCAGTCGAGTATCATTTCGCGTTAGAAATTGAAAAGATTGATGTGAATGGTGACCGCGTAGGTGAGGCAACATTTGAGCTCTTCTTTGATGAAGCTAGAACACAACCCGTTTTCCCAGTTGATGGTGTTAATACTTCCTTTACGACAACGAATGGACTCGTATACATTCCATTTTTACAAGAAGGTGTCATTTATATTGAGGAAACTGAAGCACCAGCTGGTTTCCGTCCTAATACTGGGATGATGCGTGTTGTTATTGATGAGGATGTGACAACATCAGAGCGACGTTTCGTGGTAGAATTACAAATCGTTAACGAAGTTGAAGGTGGGTTCGTTCTTCCTGAAACGGGTGGTGTTGGGACTGTGATCTTTACAGCAGTTGGATTAGCATTGATCGGTGGCGCAGTCTCTTTAGCTTACGTTGCAAAGAACCGACGCCGTAGTCATGACTAGTTTAGAAAGCGAAACATTACAAAAAAGAAAAAAAAGGAAGGGTGATGGCATATTAGTTTCGCTCATCATCCTTTTATTCATCATCGGTGCTGGCTTGATGGTTTATCCTGATGTTGATAGTTTCCAAGCGAGTAGAAGTCAAGCTGGGATTATTGAACAGTACCAGCGAGAAGTCGAGAATTTACCTGATGAAGCATTGCTTTATCATTTCGAACGCGCCAAAGCTTACAATGAATCTTTGAGCGGTAGGAATATTGAAGATCCTTTCGTTCCGGGGAGTGGGGCGGTTATTCCAGCAGATTATTATGAGATTTTAAGCATTTCTCAAACGATGGCTTCCATTGAAATTCCAATCATTGATGCGCGGCTTCCAATTTTTCATGGCACGGGAGAAGATGTTTTGATGCGTGGTGTTGGGCACATTCCAAATACACCATTTCCAATCGGACAACTTGGGAAACATGCCGTTTTAACAGGACATACAGCGATCCCAACTGCCCGTTTGTTTACTGATCTTGAGCGCTTAGAAATCGATGATATTTTTATCATTACGGTTTTAAATGAGCGAATGATGTATCAAGTAGACCAAATTACAGTTGTACTTCCGCATGAAATTAGTGATTTGCGAAGCATCCCTGATGAAGATTTGGTTACATTGGTGACATGTACACCTTACGCGATTAATTCGCATCGTTTATTAGTAAGAGGAACACGTATTCCTTATAGAGAAGATATTGAGGTGGAAGTTGAACTGTTGCCCTATGCACGCAACTGGCGCGTTTTGTTAGTTGCTGGGATATCTGGTTTATTTTTCATTGGCTGGGTCACCTATCTCATTCAAAGTAGCAGAAAAAGAAAAACTAAAAAGCATCGTGAGTAAAAATAGCACGCAACGTGTATAAAATGGCACAATCGCCTATCAAAAGCATATGATAACCATAAGAGGTGATTCATGTGCTTTTTTCATATCAAGGCAAACAAATTAGTGCACAAACAATAAATGCGCCTGATGATTCACAAAATCAGCGTGCCAAAGCTGAGTTGCGAGGCGTCTGGGTGACGACGGTCAGAAACAATGATTTTCCAAGTCCAACTGTTTACGAACATGGTTTCAATGTTAACGAGTTTAAAAAAGAGTTTAATGAGGTGATTGCGACTTGCAAGAAATTCAACTTAAATGCGCTCTTTTTTCAAATTAGACCGGAAGGCGATGCTTTTTACCCTTCAGGCGTTAATCCGTGGAGCGAATATTTAACAGGCGAACAAGGCATCGGACCTGGGGTTGAAGGATTTGATCCGCTAACTTATGTCATTACCACAACGCACGCAGCGGGAATGGAGTTTCATGCATGGCTAAATCCTTATCGGTTAACGCCGTGGAAGAATAAATCTACTTCGAAAGAGGAAGGACTTGCCAAATTGAGCCCTTCACATTATGCACGACGCCATCCCGACTGGGTCTTTTTCTACAACGGGCAATTGTATCTGAATCCTGGTGTTCCTGAAGTGACAGATTTTATGGTCAAAACCGTTGATGAAATCTTAAATAACTACACGGTAGATGCCATTCATCTGGATGATTTTTTCTATCCATATCCTTATCCAGAAGGGGATAAAATGATTACATTTTCGGATCTTTCGCCTGATGCAAATACGTATCAAAAATATCGTGTTGATGCAAATCAAACCATCGACAAATGGCGTGAAGCTAATATTAACAGCTTGGTTTATCATTTACATAAAACGATCCAGCGTTACAATTACACGCACCAAAAACAAGTGGCATTTGGCATTAGTCCGTTTGGTGTTTGGGCAAGCGATCAAGAAGCCCCAGGTGGATCGAAAACATCGCCAGGTCAATTATCTTCATTAGAAGAATATGTGAATACCAAACTCTGGATTGAAGCAGGCTGGCTTGATTACGTCGTTCCCCAAGTTTATTGGATGTTTGAAGATGCCCTTTCGCCGTTTGATGTGGTTGCTAAGTGGTGGAACGATGTCGTTGCAGGTACGAAAACCAAACTTTATATCGGTTTAGGTTTGTATTTGTATCAAGAAGATCAATTTTGGCAAGATCCAAAAGAAATTATTCGTCAAATAGATTATCTCAGAACGCTACCTAACGTAAGTGGATTTGTCCTTTTTACTTACCATAATTTACTTGCCGAACGGGCAACAACTGAGGTGATGAAACAAGCAATGAAAGAACTGAAGAAGCATATTTGATGATCTTGACTGCGTGAAGATTTTGTCACATCTGGGCGCAAGAAATCATAGAATAAAGAGAAAATGCCTATTTCGATTGTGAAAAATGGGAACTCAAAGGTCAAAGTCAACTTTGTTGACAGGCCTACTAAGTAGGGGGAATAATTTATGAATGAAACAACAGAAATGAGACCGATCATTGTGGCTCATCCGCATCATCTCCATCATGGCCACCATGCACACCATGGTCATCATGCACACCACGGCCATCACGCGCACCATGGTCATCATATGCATCACGGACACCATGCGCATCATGGCCATCATATGCATCACGGACATCACGCACACCATGGTCATCATATGCATCACGGACATCATCTGCATCATCCACACGTCGTACATGCTGCCGCGCCTCATCACGGTGGACATCACGCGCATCATGGTGGACATCATGCACATCACGGACATCACGCGCATCATGGACACCATGCGCATCACGGACATCACGCGCATCATGGTGGACATCATGCACACCACGGCCATCACGCGCATCATGGACACCATGCACACGCACCTCATCACAGAGATACAAATGTTGTTGATGTGTCAATGTCTAGCTGGCCGACAGATTCAAGCAACTATTAAACAAACAAAGAATGGAATCTGGGCCGATTGGTGTCTCAGATTCCATTTTTCGAGCTAATCTTTCCTAATAACCCTGCCTTCGTGCGAAGTTAGCAAACAAAACATTGACTTGCCGATCAACAATCTGTATACTAATAAAAGTATTGGAAGAGGGACATCCTATCCTTATAACTGAGAAGCCTTTTTAATGTAACTGGAGAGAGAAAAATGGAAATGGAAAATGCAGATTTAGAGAAGCGCCTAAAAAGAAAAAAAAGACGCCGAATTTTGATCATTACGTTATTAATTATTGGACCGATTGCGATGCTTCTTGAGTCCTTATTTTGGAGAATGACTGATGTGTTTGACGATATATTCCATGCCGTTGGTGAGGATGTTCCAGACTTAAGAGCAGAACAGGATTTGCCACCATTGAATTTAGGAGAAGATCCTTTTTCCCTTTTGATTTTAGGACTTGATGAAGGACGATCGGATTCGATGATGGTCGCAACGGTCAATCCTAATTTAGGAACAACTTATCTGTTAAGTGTTGCGCGTGATACAATGGTTGATATACCAGGCCATCATACGACGCGAATTAACCATGCCTTTGCTTATGGCGGTATCGATTTAGCAGTTGAAACGGTTCAAAATTTTTTAAATATCCCAATTGATTTCTATGTTTCTTTGCGTATGGAAGAATTTCCGACTTTAGTCGATACTTTTGGTGGTGTGCGCGTGTATAACGATACGATTGCGTTCTCATTGGGCGGCTATCACTTTCCGTTAGGCTATATTGATTTAACAGGACACGCAGCTTATTACTATGTGCGCATGCGACAAGATGATCCAAGAGGTGATTTCGGTCGTCAAGAGCGACAACGTGATGTATTGACAGCTTTAGTTAACGAGATAGCTGGGGTAACGGCTGTGACGCGCTATCAGCAAATTCTTGATGCCGTTAGTCATCATATGAGAACTGATGTGACTTTGAACGAGATGTTGACGATGTCAGTTAGCTACAATAGAGCTTTGCGAAATATTACAAATTTGACATTACAAGCACCAGGGAGTATTATTAATGGAATGTATTTGATCCCGATACCAGAATATCAACGACTTGAAATGTCACAGCGATTGAGAAATCATTTGGAGTTGTACTGATTTATAGCATTGCCTCACGCGAAAGGATAGAGTATGAATTTATTTGAAGCAATTATTTTAGGAATTATACAAGGATTAGCCGAATTTTTACCCGTATCAAGTTCAGGGCATCTCATGGTTTTTCATCATTTATTAGGCATTGAATCGAATGATAATTTGACATTTATTGTGGTGTTGAATCTCGGAACGTTGTTGCCATTACTATTCATTTTTCGGAAAGATATTTTGGAGCTGATCAAGCAACCTTTTCAAAAAACGGTCTATTTATTGCTGATTGCAACACTCCCGATTGTTGTTGCGACTTTGCTATTTGAGGATTTTATTGAAGGGTTGTTTCAATCTACACAATTTTTAGCTTTTGGGTTCTTGCTAACGGGAATTATTTTGATTCTAACGGATAAAATTAAAGACAATCATAAAACGATCAAAGAAATGAGTTACTTAGATTCCATCGTTATTGGGCTGACACAAGCTGTTGCTATTTTCCCTGGACTTTCAAGATCAGGAAGTACGATTTCAGCCTCTTTGGTTCGTGGATTGACTCGAGAAGATGCGATGAAATTTTCTTTTTTAATGTCAATTCCAGCAGCTTTTGGTGCACTCGTTTTTCGGATTCTGCGGATCTTTACAGGACATATTCTAATTAGCGATTTGAATTTTTTAAATTTATTTGCCGGCTTTCTTGCAGCAATGGTTTCAGGCTACTTGTCGATCAATTTTATGATGAAGCTCGTTAAAAAAGCGAAGCTGAAGTACTTCGCATTGTTTTATGTATTTGGGTTAACGATTTTGATTTTCTTATTATTCTAGTTTTGATGAAACGTGTTTCTTTGCTGATATTTAGCGAAGAACATTTTTATTTTGGGCAAGGTGATGGTACGAAATTAGGTTGATAAACTCGTGGAATACCTTTTTGAATCAAGGTTGTACACCACTAAGGTTAGAGCTCTCAATCTGAGCGCACTGCCGTTTGCTGGAATTATTTTTGAAATTCAGAACCTGCCGCAACGGTTTCTATGTAGCGAATGGCATTCAAGACTTCGCAATTTATTGCGATATAGTCTTGGAGCATGCAGCTACAGAACCTAAATTCCAAAAA
>Ga0131853_10023035_pt1 | contig 11256 bp, 3 predicted proteins | sample TergutLab28metaG_FD_92764 | JGI IMG/M metagenome (GOLD analysis project Ga0131853, IMG submission 92764) | Labiotermes labralis P1 segment gut microbial communities from Petit-Saut dam, French Guiana - Lab288 P1 (version 2) (version 2) | ecosystem: Host-associated > Arthropoda: Insects >...
CGTAACCATTGAACTTTGGATATAGGTGTTTTGAGTTATATCGGTATAGTTTGACCTAAGGAACACTCTCCCGAAGTTAGGTCCTTTCCTCCTGGGACACCCTGTATAAAGACAGTCATAAGGACAGCCCGGTACTAATACTACAATAAAGTTCAACCCAGAAGAGGCCATGAAGGCCCAGACGGGGAATAGAGGTTCAATTCCATACTTTCTTTAACATCAATGCTAGACGGGGTGAATGGTCAACTCCATGTCCTGGCCGCTTTACTCCTTTCAAGAGACTCAGTACCCATTGTGCCGGTCTGGGGGTGCGTCGAAAATCTCGCCCCTACCGGGATTAGATCCCCGGACCGATCACCTCGTAGCTAGTCGTTATAACGACTATGCTATCCCGAACCACAATTCTACAACAAGGTAGCGCAATTTAGCCTCTGTTAGATCTAGCATGAAATTTAGTAGCATGTTTGGAAATGTGTTGCGGTTATCCAACATAAGATGCACATGTTCTGATTTGTAAATCAACGCACATTTGTTATGAGCACAGCTAACTAGACCTAATGGTTTCCAAAAGCAGACTAAATTAATATTAAGAGGAAAGATCAATAAGCTGGAACAGGTAGAATCGAAGTAGCACAAATTTTACTGAGGCAGATAAATTAAATGAGATTTTAGAACTATAAATGGAAAAGTGACAGAGATATTATGAGAACAAGAAAGACAGAAGCTGAGAAGGGAAAGAAAATGAGGAAAAAATTTCCTTGAATTATAAATGAAATATACATTTTGTGCGCTGGCCATATTTCAAAATGACAGGACTTAATATACTGCTGTCTTCATTTCGCTCAGTAAGGATGTCTTGTAGAAATTATCTACAAAAATGGAAGGAGAAAGGCGTAAAGGATGTCGATTTACCATTACAATATGTACTACTCGGTGCTATGTGTGTCTGTGTAGTTTAGAGGCGTGCGGATTTACAGCATCTGAAAGGTCTGAGACATTACACCATGGCCTCACCATACAGCCAAATACTCGTAGGTGATTTTAATCATATCTAAACGTAAAGGCCGGTAATTCAGAAACGTGTGTTTTGGTAAGTTCTATGTACAGTGGGATATGCTACAATGAACAGTTTGTATCAATAAAATCAGGATGCTACAACGAACACAGATGCTACAACGAACGCGGAGGAATACTATCGGCCGAATTAGCACGAGCGTGCGCAAGACGTGTTCGATTATAGTTTTCACTAGGGAAAGGTTGTTTCTGCTTTTCATGTGCGTTAGATGGTTTATGCTTTTTTTTCGGGACAGTTTGTTCATGGTTTTCTATAAGGAAAGACAGTTTATGTTATTAAAATTTACATGTACAGAGTATAAAAGTTAAATAAATTAATTTTACATTATTTTTACTTTTATATTTTTTATGGTAACTTTGCTGTAGGCTGTGGGCCTGGAACGGATTACCCCTAAATACATACGTATATTTCAACGTATGCTAGAACGAACAGATGCTATAACGAACGAGGTTCTAGAACCAATTACGTTCGTTGTAGCATACCCCACTGTAATATGGCATAGCTCAGTCGGCGAAGTGAAGTCACATGTGCCAGGTTGTTGAGTACTAACCGTAAGAAGTACTTGTAATATACAATATAATATAAAAATATATAATATCGTCATACATAACTTTATATTTTATTACATTATATTATATTATAATTGCAACTACATTTGGGCCGAAATATGTAGCTGCAATTATAATCTAATATAATCCAGTAAAATATAAAGTTGTGTATGAATATATTATGTATATTTTATATTATATTTTAGCTTATATTCAACACAACGGGTACGTCTCACTTGAAAATGAAAAGTAGGAAGTACTTCCCCTATACTGCCCTCGAATCTCGTCCCGAAAACCGATTAGAGTGACTGGCATAAATTACACAAAGATTAGATTACGATTTACATTCAGAACATTTTAAAGTTCGGTTTACTTCTGTGCTGTAATGGTATCACATTAAAATGTATGAAAGAGTGGAGATTAACTTCCACATATTTTTAACCTGTAAAATAGAAAAGAAAGGGCACACATAAAATTCGAAGCCTGGGAGGAAAGTACCTCTTGGAGCATAGCGGTTACGTGGCCATTTAATTATTAAATAACAGCTGTCATTCATTTAGCTAGTTTATCATTTTCCTTCTTTAAAAATTCGGTAGTCACTCAGCTGGTCAATAATGTTTTATTTTTGAGCGACAAAATTTATAAACTTGAAAACTTACTTAACCTGAAGTAACATCTAATTCGAGGCACTGAATCCTTATCTACTCATATAAACAAAACTCATACAGGCTTACAATACTACAGCCTACTTCTAAATATCAAAAGGGTAAAGAAAAGTTTTAGATTGATCCTAATGTGCAAGGATAATGTAAAATAAGAACTTGTAGTCGACGACTTCATTCAAAACGTTGTTTATTATAACTATACCAGTTATTTGTACATTACTTTTCACTTCATTGTTGAGAAGCTGAATACGTCAGAAATAAACCTGACGACGACCCCATGAACAGACACAGGTGAATTAGTTGCAACTAAAGATATTAACGGCGGAGAGAAAAATTCGCGGGAAGGAAAGCGAAAATACTTAAGAAAGGATGTTGTATGTAAGATATAACAGAAGACGACGCAGAAGTTACAATATTAAATACATGAATCTATAGACAGGAACACGAATTCTCTTTTCGTGTTCCGGCAGCAAAGTAGTAACGAAGTAAAGGGTTCAGCTGAGGTTAGGAGCATTTGAAAAAGAGCTTGTTAAAAATAAATGGAAGTGAGGAAAGGTGTGAAAGATAAAAACAAAATTTTATAAGGACTTTGTTATGACGATGTGTTCTAAATTAGATGATTATATTTTTTTTATTTTGTGCAATGGCCAACAAATGCACATATAATTGACAAAGTATCACACTCCTCCTGCATGTTTCGACGCTGTTGTGTCATCCTCAGTGAACTCGTAGTTAGTACCTTTCCTTTTTAGTACCTTGCCAAGTTACAGAATTTTGTCAAATGAAGTTGTTGGTAATACAGTATAAAATTATTTCACATAGGCTTTATGCTGTTGAAATGTCAATGTTTAAAAACTTTAAAATATTAAAATTGTCTTATTTATTATAAAATGGGCTAAAATCATTTTGTTGTTATAATTCTCATTTATTGTGTGGTTGTTGTATGTAAAATCTGTATGTTGAAGCTGTCGTCGTGATAAAAGTTTGCATAAGTGTATATAACTGAAGAATAAATCCAACTAGATGCCACTTATTATTTTATTGTACTTCTTATAGGCTCAACATGTTTCGGGCACTACTATGCCCATCATCAGGAGATCGCGTCTATGATGTTGGTTACCACATTGGTAGTTTCGTTCTTGGTTTGCTGTATGTTGGAGGTTAGTTGCGGTTAGGCTGGAGCCCAGACACTAGTACAGCCTAACCGCAACGACAAATGTGGTACTCAACAGCATAGTCGCGAGCTCCGGATGATGGGCATAGTAGTGCCCGAAACATGTTGAGCCTATAAGAAGTACAATAAAATAATAAGTGGCATCGAGTTGGTTTTTTTATTCTTCAGTTATCACAATGGTGCACGGTTCAATAAACATCACTTTCATAAATATCTGTAAACAAAATGGAGCTGTGGCAATAAGCATAAGATGTAGTTTTCCATTGCTAATAAACACCATCATTTAGCCATGTATTTATAGTTGTGTTTTCGACTGAACTTACCTCACCATATAGTTTAAACACACAACGGGGATGGCACACCTCAAAACTCTGTTAAATAAATTTAAACTGTATTACCAGCAATTGCATTCGACATACTTGTGTAACTTGGCAAGGTGCTGACTACGAGCTCTCTGAGGATGACACAGTAGTGTCGAAACATGTAGGAGGAGTGTGACAATTTGTCAATTAATTGTTCATTTGGTGGTCATTGTACAAAAGATCAAGCTTTTACCAGCATATTACGAGAGGTGTTTGAGCACAATAAGTTAATGTTTAATCTCTGCAGTTTCTGTGTTCCTCAAATAACACATAACTGAATTCATTAGGGACTTTTATTATCATTTCTGTGAGTTTTGTACGAGTTTTACAAAACTCCGAATCGCAACACAGTATTAAACCTATACGTGGGTCTGGGTCATTGCGTTAGGGCGACTTTGCTAGGAACGCGGTCACCAAGAGTTTACATACGACTAACTTTTAAGTGTGATTTCCAATCTCTCAAGCAGAAACAATTGAATTCTAGATGGTCCTGACGTTGATGTATTACAGCAAAAATTCTTGGTTTTCTTCTATCTAAAACTCTGAAAAGAGAAAGGGTTTTCAGAAACAGAACCTACTTCCGTCCTCTGATGACATGCGATACTAATTGATAAAAATAAAAAAAACTAATCCATAATCGAGAATTTTCATGGCTAGGAAACAGAGAGAGAGAGAGAGAGAGATTGTGTAATTGATGAGGTACGCATTGAGACCGGAGAAAGAGTCGCTTGTGTTCTCTGCGAGGTACGAATTCAAGAAAACCAAGAACATCAATCTACAACAAAACACAGCCCTATCAGAAGGTAACATTCTGCTGATTGAAGTTGACTTTTGGTTTCATCTAGTAATAAGCAAACGGCAGAAAACAGAGGCCGTGGACTATCGCGTAAATATTACTTCCGTTCATCACAAGAACGGCGCGTGGCTGTGTTAATAACTAATGGTATAAGAATATTTAATACTTAGAATCTTCCATCCTTGAAACCGAACAGGACGCCGTCAGGCGGAATACAGCACTATCGGATAAAATAAAAGAAACAAAGAAATTCAAAAGACAGATGGCCGTAAATTTCCAGACGGGGAGCAGAGGTATAACTCTACTCTTTCTTTAGCTTCACCACTAGATGGAGGCAGGTGTTCAACGCCATGCCATTGTCGCTTTGCCCCTGCAAAACAGACCCGGTGTCCGTTGTACAGGAGGTTGGGAGAGCCCCAGGGGCTGTAGGTGGGTGTGGAAAAACTCGTCCCCCGGGATTCGATTCTCGGATCGTTTATCCCGTAGCGAGTCGCTGTACTGATTACGCTAGCCCAACCCATACCGTCTTATGCAAGTATGTACTGGGCTACACAAAAATGTGACGTGTTATTTATTTAAATATTTTATTTCCAGAATTTGGCATTTTTAATCACCATTTTCAATGCAGTAGCCACACTTCCGCAACATCCACTTCCTAGTACAACACAAAGCTTGTGCCTTGTTAAAATTATATCAAAGGATCATTAAACAAATTGCATATCAAATCTGTTATGTGTAACGTGAATCTGAAAGAGTTTATAGGCAATTTTTTCTTAGGAAATTTAAATCTATTAAATCTCATTCTAACTAAAACGGTAGATTTGTCCTCAGTGGTGCTGATGGAAAAATTACATCCAATTTAATGGAGATAACAGTTCGATACGGAACGAGGATTTAGCGTAAACGGAGAAGAAAAAATTATGTAACTAAACCAATTATAACGCCCCATATTTGATATAGTCTTTGGATATAATTTTTCGATATTGTATTCGGCAGGGGCCCTGAAATATGACAAGGATAATCAGAAATTTGGCTGAACCAGCTGAGCAAATGAGATACTTGATGTTAGATTAGATTAGATTAGATTAGTGATGGGGTTAGAGTCATTTCGGTCCCGTTGCACTTAGCCCTCTAGACGGCCATTTGTGCCTCATAATCTGATGTCAAGTCAAGGGAGCCTTATTCCTTTAATGAAGTTCCAGACGGCCCCCAGAATTCGATTCTTAACATCTTCTGGGCATAACAAAATGAGCCCAGATTTGTAAGTCTGAGTGAAGCCAAAGTTTCGCACTCAAACAGAATGTGGGCTGAGGATTCTTCCTGTGCTCCACACCTTCTGCATAAGGGACCACTGGTCAGCACAATGTCTTCTCAGAATGTTATGTCTAGTAAGTAGGCCAATAGCAAGCCTGGACTGTGTTCTGTTAAAGGAAAATAGTCTGGCCTTTACAGTCAGACTAAGGGCCGAAATCAGTTTTCGAGCCTCTCTCTGTGTATTGAAAAGACCTAGCTTTCAGAGTTCCCAGTAGAAGAGACCTCCCTCCAAGTTCCCCTCACAGAGCTCCCATATACAGAGAGAGAGAGAGAGAGAGAGAGAGACGCTGCATTTATCGAGCAATCTTTTACTGTCTCTTCTACGTCCCCGGTGAACGAACCCTCCTCCAGGTTCTTCAACAGGGCTCTGTGTAGAGAGTTGCCCTTTTCCGGAGCCGTTTTTTCACATATCTCTCGGATTCCCCGATAAACGAGGCCTCCTGATAAAGCAAAATCTCACCTTTCTCTCGAAGTCCTCGGCAAAACAGCGTCCCCTCCCTGGTCCCCCGATGGGGACCCTATAGAGAAAGACGCCCGTTTCCAGAGCCTTTCGTTACATAACATTCAGGATGCCCAGGTTCCCCTCGCAAAGACCCCCATAAAGAGAGACGCTCCGTTTCCAGAGCCCTCTTTTACTGTCTTTCGATGTCCCGGGTAAAAGAAACTCCTCTCCAGGTTCTCCACTGAGGCCCCTATGGAGAGTGATGCCTGTCTCGAAAGCCAACTTTTATTTATCCTTCAGGGCCCCAGTAAAGAGACCTCCCTCCAGGTTCATCTAACTGAGCTCCCATAGAGAAAGATACTTCATTTCCACAGCCCTATTTTACTGTCTCTAGAAGTCTCCGATAAATTACCCTTCCCTTAAGGTCCCCCACCAGGGCCCCTTTGGAGAAGAGAGATTCCCGTTTTCAGAGCTTTCTTTTATATATCGCTAGGAGCCCTAAAAGAACAAAGAAACATGGTTACCTGATAAAATAAAATCTCATCTTCCTCACAATATCTCCGGTAAAGATGAACCCCCCCCCATGTTACCCCAACGGGGCCTCTACAGAGAAGGACGCTCCGCCTCCAGAGCCAATGGTTTACTCATTCATTCACATCTCTCAGTTACGGAGCTCTCTCACGAAAAGAGCGGAAAACATACGGTCACCGTGTTCGCAACCTCACGCGGACGAGAGGCCTACATACAATGGGGTGCGGCCTGGTTCCACAAGGGGATCGTTTACGACACTGCTATCAGTACCCCCGTGCCACACAGTCTTCATCATGATACGTTCCACCCTGGCTTGGGTAGACCAGAGGCCCTTTAGCCAGCGTGTCATAGTAACCTTCAAAAAGATTTGACATCCACACCTGTACATCCCAATTCACCCAGGATACGGAATCGACGTAACACTTAGGTACGAAAAAGGGGTTGGATTTACGGGATACAATGGGATCTGTGACTGCCGGTTGTGTGAATGAGATGTGTGACTGTGCAGTTTGTGTGAATGGGATATGTGACGGTGTAGGTTGTGTGAATGGGATATGTGACTGTACAGGTGGTGTGAATGGGATATGTAACTGTGCAGGTGGTGTGAATGCGATATGTGACTGGGCAGGTTGTGTGAATGGGGTATGTGACTGTGCAGGTTGCGTGAATGGGATATGTGACTGTGCAGGTTGTGTGAATGGGATATGTGACTGTGAAGGTGGTGTGAATGGAACATGTGACCGTGCAGGTTGTGTGAATGGGATATGTGACTGTGCAGGTTGTTTGAATGGGATATGTGACTGTGCAGGTGGTGTGAATGGGATATGTGACTGTGCAGGTTGTGTGAATGGGATATGTGACTGTTGCAGGTTGTGTGAATGGGATATGTGACTGTGCAGGTTGTGTGAATGTGATATGTGACTGTTGCAGGTGGTGAGAATGGGATATGTGACCGTGCAGGTGGTATGAATGTGATATGTGACTGTGCATGTTGTGTGAATGGGATATGTGAGTGTGCAGGTTGTGTGAATTGGACATGCGACTGTGCATGTTTTGTGAATGGGATATGTGACTGTGCGGGTTGTGTGAATGGGATATGTGACTGTGCAGGTGGTGTGAATGGGATATGTGACTCTGCAGGTGGTGTGAATGGGATATGTGACTGTGCAGGTTGTGTGAATGGGATATGTGACTGTGCAGGTTGTGTGAATGGGATATGTGACTGTGCAGGTTGTGTGAATGGGATATGTGACTGTGCGGGTTTTGTGAATGGGATATGTGACTCTGCAGGTGGTGTGAATGGGATATGTGATTCTGCAGGTGGTGTGAATGGGATATGTGACTGTGCAGGTGGTGTGAATGGGATATGTGACTCTGCAGGTGGTGTGAATGGGATATGTGATTCTGCAGGTGGTGTGAATGGGATATGTGACTGTGCAGGTGGTGTGAATGGGATATGTGACTCTGCAGGTTGTGTGAATGGGATATGTGAATGTACAGGTTGTTTGAATGTGATATGTGACTGTGCGGGTTGTGTGAATGGGATATGTGACTCTGAAGGTGGTGTGAATGGGATATGTGACTGTGCAGGTTGTGTGAATGGGATATATAAGTGTGCAGGTTATGTGAATGGGATATGTGAGTGTGCAGGTTGTGTGAATGGGATATGTGACTGTGCAGGTTGTTTGAATGTGATATATGACTTTGCGGGTTTTGTGAGTACTACCAAAGTAGCGAAAACATTAATATCTTTGCCCATGTCACAAAGCTCACATAATCTCCAAGTCAAAGTCTCGAAAGAGCTTCTCGAAGAGGATTGTAAATAAGAACCATTACACTTTTCTACCAACATCACTATATGGCTTGAGTAAATCCGTATGTCCAGCAGTGGTGCGTCCTAATCCGAAAATCATGTCTACCGGAAGGGTAAACAAGGCGGTATTTTTCGATTCACTAGACCAGAACTTCGGATCTGGATTCGACTCTGATATCCAGTAAATCTCCATCTTTGTGTATTAATAGTCAAGGTTTAATTGTCCTAATCTAAAAGAAGCCTATCAAAGTGGCGACGCTGCCAAATATGTGCACTGTCTTCTATCTCTAAAATATCGGGATCGTGGTGTCGACTCCCATTACGGACACAGACACATGTTTTCTTGCTTTACGTATTTGTGTGTTCCACGACGAATATGGGGGCCTCAAGACGGTTCAGCTCCCAACCAAGCAGTCATAACAAGAAACAGGATCGTTGATAACAGGAAGCCTTAAACCTCACTGGGCTGTATGAAAACACGATAAACATAGAAAAGCCTAAGTCGGAAATTAATTAAAAGAATTAATCCCATAATATGTAAAGTTTTATAGAGGCATTTTTTACATCTCTGTTAATATTTCTGTGAAAAATAAGAAATGGGGCCCAACCTATTTAGGTATAATTTATGTATTTGTCTACGAGGTGACCTTGTCTGTGCTACTCAGTTGCTGGACTTTCCTTTAAACACAAAATGACTACGTTGTCACACCACGGCGAAAATAGTCGAAAATGCGTGCGATATGAGATCGTTTAGTACATTTATTTCCTTTCCTTTTTCGGTCAAAGAATGCGCCTAAAGGTTAAGTATGTGCACTCATGGATTTAAACATAATTTGTTGTAATATGTGACCTACACTCTTTTGGGATTTTAAGCAGCGTGGAATGGTAGTTCCGTACCGAATTTCCGGGAAAAATAATCGGTGCGTAAAATTAAAAAAAAGCGCAGATGTCATTTATGTTGAGGCAGAACCTTGAAATACAGCAATGTTGTGGCATTTTGTTCTGTTTGGATAACAGAAAATTAAAACACATGACATATATCATCTTACATGCTGTTACGAAACTTGGTCTTAATGACAGAGTAACATATGTTAGATTCACGGTGCCTGGGAATGCGTGCTGAGTGTAATATTTGGAAAGCAAGACGCGGGTTAGTGATCTAAAGCAATAATTCTATAAGGATATAGCAGTCATAATACAACTATACTATCAGGTGTACATAATATATCAACTACATGTTTCGGCCAATGCTTCTGTGGCCATCTTCAGGTTGGATACAATTTATCAGAGAAGCTTTATAGATATGATATAGCACAGAACAATTATTAATATTAGTGTAGGTAAGGGGACGAGATCTCTTTTACAGAAAGTCGGTGGACGTGTGTGCAGATTGTGAAGAACCATGCATATAACACGTGTAATCCTGTTTTTCTATGACAATGTAGTGTGCGTGCCGAGTCGGTTCATGCCCCGTGGGGTGCGGTAGGCCTGGGCCCGTGTTTGGTCTTGCGGTGCCATATATTCTTGCCTGTGGTGGGGGCTGAGTGTCACACCGGTCTGCTGGTTCTAACAAACACAACGGGGATGACGCCCCTTGAAGCGGATTAGTGAAACAAATAAAGAAAATTTCATAACCAAGTGCCTCGTACTTTGTACTCTTCGTCAGACATTATTAGGATGATCAAATGAAGGGGGATGAGAGGGATGTCAACGGGTGTATTTGTTTTGTGGGCCGGATTATGAAATTTTACTCCAATAAAAAGCGACAGATTTGTTGAATAACAGAGCGAATATTAATTTCTTGAAGATGATTCTGTTCCATCAAGTTACTGAACTACCTGTTTTGTATCCTGATCAAAGCATTTCGCGGAAGCCTACCACACACACACAAACACACCTAATTTCCTTTATAGAGTGCCGCTTTAGTCACACAAAAAATTTCTGGTAATTCAAGCCTTTATAAAGTCCAGTTAATAAATATGTACCTTTATAATGACAATACGATGCCTTTCGTTACCAAAAGGAATACATTCAATGTCAACACACAATTGTATTTTATTTTTCTAACACTTCAGTTATTGCATTATATATATATATATATATATATATATATATATATACATATATATACACGAGGCTTATTCAGAAAGTAAGTACCGTTTCGCTTTAAAAAAATCGAGAAAGGATTCGTAAAAATTTTTATTGTTATCAGATTCTACATTCTTCAAACTAGTTTTCCACATATTCGCCGCCATTATTGAGGCACTTATCTTAGCGGGGCACAAGTTTTTGTATACCCTCCTCATAGAACGCGGCCGCCTGCGTTGTTAGCCACTACTGACAATGTCGTAGAGTAGAGTCCTTGAAATTTGAGGAAAGTACAGGGACAGATCAGAAATTGTGAAACGTCTGTCGTCACGCACTCTTTCGTTGACCTTACGCACCAAATCATCATTCACCAAAGATGGACGCCCACTTCGCGCCTCATCGTGCAGGTTCTCTCGTCCTTCATTGAACATCCGAACCCATTTCCTAA
>Ga0131853_10023037_pt1 | contig 11256 bp, 8 predicted proteins | sample TergutLab28metaG_FD_92764 | JGI IMG/M metagenome (GOLD analysis project Ga0131853, IMG submission 92764) | Labiotermes labralis P1 segment gut microbial communities from Petit-Saut dam, French Guiana - Lab288 P1 (version 2) (version 2) | ecosystem: Host-associated > Arthropoda: Insects >...
TCGTAAAGTCGTGTGGTGGAATGTAGGTATAGTTCCACGAATTCTTGATCTTGGCACTAGGTATGTATGTATGTATGTATGTATGTATGTATGTATGTATGTATGTATGTATGCGTGGTATGTCTGGCCCGGAGGTCTATTACGTGTTGCATTGTGGGCTACAACGTAAATTTGGACAATGTACAGAAGATAAAACTTCTCATCTGCTGAAGTCGAATTACCGTATTTCGATTATCCGGACCGTAGCCTAGTGTCAGTACTGACTGAGCTACCCCGGCTCCAGACACCCTGTACCTAAGCATAGCATAGCGTCGAGAAGGTCGGAACGTTTTTACTGTGTTCCAATAGGCTATTGTACTTTCGGCGTATCACTATATGGTGTTCCGTAAGGTTAAGCTTCACTAAGAACCAGTACAAAGGCTTTACATTCTTGTCGTTGCTATGCTGATAGGCCGCCAGTAGAGGTAATCCCCTTCTCTGAGCTGCCGAACGATTCAACTCTTCGGCATTGCTTTATGTAATACTGTTGAATCATGAACGCCTCACTAAAAGCGACGTTTTGTGTGAAGATAATCACCATGGTACCCACTTCATGTTTGCTTCGAGTTTCAAAATGACCTCTGGAATGCACACCGCGGCATCTTCTTTGTAAAATGTAGAAATTTTTAAGGCTTTTTTTCCTGTCTGTGACCAAATACCAGTTTAGTTTGATAGCAATGATTGAAACTTAAAAGGACTATCATTATACAGTGTCTATGTCCCGGCTGGGGCCTACCGAACTCCAATGCCATGCATAATTCGGCCAGAACGTAAACATGCGCAGAAGCGGAGTATGAGTGGAGTTACGCCTGCAGTCCCCTCAATACGTCTTCATTACACGGTCTCTAATATAACGTCTTCAAGCCGTCGAAGCTTATTGTTAAATATGTGCCCTGCTTTAACATTAAAAGACTTGTCATTTTGCCAACACTTTGTGCTGTATATTTTTATGTAGGCTAATTTCTTAACGGTTGGTCTTTGTAATGCAAGTACACCGCTTTCCCTGTGATATACAAATTGAATTTTAATATACACCATAATTTATAATAACTTCAGAAAGAGAAGCGTTAATATATTCTGCAGTAAGTCTCTGTGAGGAAATAGAAACCTGGTGTACGTCTACACTGCAGTATGAGATAAACCTGGTATGCGCTGCCTCAGTTATGATAGTTTTCAGTTTATTCTTTATTCCTTCTATCTTATTTCTTCACGTGTCTTCCAGTGTGATTTGTAATCGCTACGTTGTGAACCCTTTTTGATTTTAATGCAGTTTTAAAACCATTTGCTTCCATTTCCGACCAAACCTTGCACCGACACGCCGCTGGGATGTTCAGGAGGCCGTGGAGCGGTGTCTTGTGACGTCTTGTGTCAGGCAATAATTGTGTTCGTCGATGGCTGAACGTGAAGGTGGGAATTCGTGGAGAGTCCCTTGCTTCTGTGAAAAGAAAATAATTTCTACTGCATTTTTCTGGATAAAATCTGTAACTGTATTTGACATTCAAGATTTTGACACGCGCTGGGGGCGCTGCTGAAGATTCAAGTTCTCTCTGTAGATCTAGAAAATGGAGGCAACAAACACATCCAAAATGTCGAAGAGTGCTAACAGACATGGCGCTCTGTTGAAGTATACATAAGGAATCTCGTACTTGACAATCTTTCGCTGCTACAATGTATTGTTATGGTTCTTCGGGTGTCCAATTTGTTATTTTCAGGTAAATACAGAGAGGCAGACACTTGAAAACAGAAAAATAGTTAGATGGAAGGATGGATAAGTCTGAATTCGATTAGATAGGTGTGTGCGTGTATACACATACATATATACATATAAATATACATACATACATACAAAATTTAGTAACAACTTGTTGCATTTTTTATAATTAATGCTCCGACATGTTTCGACTTTAACTGTTAGTCTTCTTCGGTGATCTCGTAGGTTTTTTTAACATGTACAGCTTCTGCTTCTACTAATATGATAGGAAATCTATAATGATTAAAGTTATTAATATGAAAATTAAATATCACAATCTTAAAAATAGCCGGTGGTTAAAATTCAGTTAAAATACAATTAAAATAAAGTATAAAATTATGCTAATTAGCTGTTGATGTAATTGTTGTGTTCAAGCTTTCTTCAAATGCATTAAGTCTTGGAATAAAATTTCCGGTATATTGTGTTCACGTTATATGTCCATCTATCAATATGATATGTTAAATATATTTTGAGAATTGTGATATTTAATCTTCAAATTACAACGTTAATTATTTTAGAATTCCTATCGTTTAAGTTGAAGCATAAACTGCACATGTTATAAACGTTACGAGCTCCCTGAAGATGGCCAGCACCTAAAGCCGAAACAAGTCGGAGTGTTAATTAACAAACAAATAACTGTGTGAAACAAGTTGGTGTTAAATTTTGTATTTGTAATATAGTTTACGGACAATGCACGCGATTATATATATATATACACACACACACACACACACACACACATGTATATCTCTGTGTGTGTGTGTGTGTTTCGCCTGTAATATGTATAGTACTGTCGTCAGTAACAATTTTAACTTTATTATTCATAACATACCTATCCATTTAGTTTATGGAAAGTGTTATTTTATGGTTAAGATCTGTGGTTCTTACGGCTGTTAAGATTCACATACTGTATTGTCTTCTATTGTATGACATCGTGTAGTCTGGTAGGTTGGCACTAACGTTTCGAAAGAATGTACTGCCTGCATAGTCCATAGGACATACCCAGTAGTCCATGCATTTGGGAAAAAGTGTTGCAGTAAGTAAAAGGCTTTTCTGTTGGTAGTGCTTATTGCATACCGCATAGGCGGTTACTGCTTTGTCTTGTTTTCTTCTGGCAGAGGACATAAGAGTTGTGCCTTTTGCATTATACAAGAACAGACTAGACCCAGTTCTCGTGTGCAAAGTCAAAACAAAATATCTAAGAAGATGGAAGCAGCATTTTCCATTTCTAACAACACACAAACATGAACACACTTTGCCTCGCCTCCCCTTCGCCCGTCCCTTAACACCCACACCAAGAATAGGAGGTTTAGCGTTAAAGGAAGTGGTAGGTCTTTTATGTAATAAAACACAAAAAAGGAAAATATATAAGGATAGAAAGGAAGACATAGAGAATAAATATAAAGAAAGAAAAAAAAAGAGCTAAATTTTTTCCAGATGAGAAATTCCCGTGATGGCGGTCGTTCGAAGTAAGGAAGTGTACTTTCTTTATTTTTCTTTCTTACTCTGTCTTCTCTACAAGGAGCAGGAGCTGGCAACAAGGATGAATTCCTTCATCTTGGTGCAGTATTCCAACGAGTTCGCTCGATTTACATGTCTTTGCTACGCGTCGTGACGCTTGCGTCGTTTTATTCCTCGTTTGTTCCTCCTCTCCTCACCTCCTGTGGCGGCTGTGGCCTCCCACGTGATATTACGATAATCATACATACATATATACATATACATGCATTTAGAAGTCCATGCTACCATCCGATTTTTTTTAAAGTCAGACGAATATTTTTGTAAACAGACAGGGGTGTCCTTTTTGTTATCAAGTGTTTTGTAAAAGCTTTGAAATTTAAGAGTTTTGCCACACCGAATGTTGTATGAGCTTACATGGTGTTAGTAGTCTTATTTTATCTCCATCATCATCATATCATCAAACACTTCTATGTAAATATAACTCTCGAGTTTTTACGGCGTACCTGACACAGAACAGCCAAACATGTTTTAAAATTTACTTTGTACTCTTCTCAATGTGTACGGTAAACACGGCTGTTGAAATATTTGTAAAAAAAAAACTGCAGTGTCGTTTCTGCATGCATTCCAATCATTTTCACTTTTCTGTTCCAGCTACGCGAGTAGTTTTTAATTTCTTCACTTTTACACCTTCAGTTAACAGTACATTGTGCTACTGACAAGGAAAGCAACCAACCGTGTCTCTACTAAGAACGAGTAGGTCGGTCCATTTCTGACGCACATAACATATTTCAGCTTCAAGAATTCGAGCGTATTTTTGTTAGTCGCTCTTTGAACTTACGATGCAGTCACAGACGGATGTAGAGAATCACATATAGAGGATTCATGTTTGCATTCTGGGTCTTGAAAATGTATAGTGGGTGCTGAGTATGTGACAGCCACGCTGCCTCCATTTCGTGGGTTATGACCTCGTCTAATCTGGTCGGATTTTGTCAGCCGAGGACCATACTGTCTCCATCCTCTGGGTTGCCACATCCTCTAGTGTGGTAGGTGGATGCTAGTTCACGTAAAGAAACATCAATTCTCCACCTCAATAATTATTGGGTCTTGTCTTGAGGAGAAACAGGAAGCAGTGATGTTTGTAACACGGACTGTACACGATGCACCTCTTGCGTTGAAATTGTTGACAGACATTGCAGGCTTAGAAGAGAAACAAGAAAAGAACTATGAGAATATTTTAACTCTGCAGTATGAGACAGAATGTTTTTCGAAATCAGTTGCAGCCGTCTGGCGACTGCAGGATATCTCAACTCATAAGACCACCATGTGCATCTACTGCACCATGACTATCTCGCTTAAAATGAAAGTAAAGCAAATTGTCCCTGTGCGCTCGATGAAGGCACATATGAGGGTAGAGGTACGGCTCCACTCAGTCTTAACCTAGACGCTAGAAGGCGGTGATCTGTCGATTTTATGCCTGAAGAAAGATTTCCCTTACTCACTCAGTAGAGGGCTGGGTGGGCCACAGATTCGGTCCTGATGCTTTGGAGCGGCGATGTGATCTTTATCGTGCTAGGAATCGAAACAAAATTCCTCGGCCTTCCAACCCTTGTCTTAGTCACTGTACTGACTTCGACATCAGAGCTTCATAATTTGCAACCTTCACCACATATTGCTGAGGTGATTAATCACCGATTAAGAGATGGGTGTAGCACGCATTGCGCATAGTCGGTTGCGAACTTCTGTTGAACTCTTAACATGACCTACAGATTTATTGGAGATTCTTCCTCCAGCCTGCCGTCGACATGTTTGATCACAGCACATGCACGCTATACATCTAATTACACACGCGTGAACTGTTATTGTGACACGGAACGATGGCATCGAGGCGGTACCAAATCTGTTTCGAAACCTGGAGGCCCCGGTTTCAAACTTGCGCCCATAGACAGGATAGCCGGCTGAAGAATTTTTAGTTTCCATTCGTCCCTTGAAGGTGCTCCAGTGGTAATACTTGAAATTAGGCCACTGTGGCTTTCTTCCTTCCACCACCACCACTACCACCACCACCACCACCACCACCACCACCAACACCACCACCAACACCACCACCAACACCACCACCATCATCAGCCACGGGGCACAAACCATTTAAACGTTCTCACTCTTCCATATGTGTTGGTTCATCCATCTTGTCCTTGGTCGTCCTACCTCTCTTGTGCTAGTTGGAATGTATTCTTTCATTAGCTTGAGAATGCGTGTTTTGTTCATTATTAATAAATGTTGTGTCTAATTACGTTTAAAATCCCTCAAGTTGTATACGCTTAGTACATTTCTAATTTCTTCATTTGTTTTATAGCCGTACAAAGAATATTCCGCAACTGATCTAAAAAATTTAAGCTCTGCCGTCTGTGTTTTTCCCCGCGCTTCGTTGGCACAGTGCAGTTCTCACAGCTTCTGCCATTATTTGATGTGATATCAACACTGATTCCTTATTCTTTGTTTCACATTCTTACGAATTCTTCTGCTTCAGTTCTCAAATTTTATGACATTGTATAATGTCAACTGGCCGTCCCCGGTCGCCGCGCGGTCTAAGGCATAGGTCTGCGGCTGCTGGCTTGCTGGGATTGCGGGTTCGAACCCCGCGGTTTCCATGGATGTTTGTCTCTTGAGAGCGTTGTGTGTTGTCAGGTAGAGGTCTCTGCGACTAACTGATCACTCGTCCAGAGGAATCCTACCGACTGTGGTGGGTCGTTGAGTGTGGTGCAGAAACCTCAAGAATGAGGAGGCCATGGTCCGCGTTGGGCCGCAGCGCCACAGGGAAAAAAATAATAATGTGAACTGTTAACAACACCGTTAAATGCACTAGCAATACGTATAAAACTTACTGTGCTTAGTAATGACTGACTTTGGACCGCCTGAGTACGCATGAAATTGCTGCGGAAGACTTTCTTGGTGTCCCCTTTCTTCATTTCTCCTCCTCGTCTATAAAATTCTCCAGAGAAGAAATATGGGCAAGCGTTTTGTCATATTCCGCTGCTCGTTACAGTCTATAACTGTCTCATATCGCTCCCGCTGCTACTTGCGATGCGGGCGGCCTATATTGCACTGAGGCTGGCCATGCAGAGCGGCCTAAGAGCCACCATTCGTACAATTGTTGATTATTCATCTTTAACAAAGCTGCCAGGAACTAGGAATACATCGTTTCTAACGGTAGAGTAATTGATGAGTGACAAAATAACAAGGAAGTAGAAAGCAGCGGTCGTGGTCTATGGATGACTGACGAAAACCACCCAAATCCTCTGTCAGTATAGTCGGTCGCTCGGCCGATACTCGAAAAAATCACGTGTCGACTTTAAGCCGGAAGCGTAAAGCTTGAGTCAATTGGCACCTTTCAGTGCACTTTACACATTACACAATAAAATAATTGTTATTTAATCCTTTAATGAAAAGTGGTAACTATACGTAACATCTGCTGCAACATCCGAAGCTCCATACATTTTGACTTTACGGTGTAATTACCCATATCATCCGCGTGATTGTCACGATGAATATCAGCATTGCACTGTATTACACAAACCGCGTGCATTCTTTATAATGGAGACAAACTGTGTGTCAGGCTGAGGATGCGGCTAAATTTCATACACTGATAGAAGAACAGCCACTGCCGTGACTCAGGTAGTCAGTAGCCTTCCCATTAACATGAAAGCCCGATTTTATTGCCGGCTAAGTTTGCGAATTTTGTGTGGTAAAATTGGCAATGGAACAGTTTTTTTCTCAGAGTACATCAGTCTTCTCCTATCAGTAATATTCAGCCGATTTTCTACCGTGTACCCACCCTCGTCTGAATATTATCTCATCAGAAGAACAGGCGGTTGAAGGCTGGGAATTTCAAACAAAGAAATTCTGTTTTTCGTACAGGGGAGCTCTAGACATAAGGGGGGGGGGGGTATTTTTAGGTTGTATGGTCTGAATTGAAAGGATTATTACGTGAGTTCAAAAAAACCTTAAAATGTTACGGTAAAGGATGTACTGTATATTCCTACACCTACACATGTACACACACACGCACACACACACACACATACATATATATATATATATATGTTCGTAATGGTAGATAAGCCATTGTTGAATTTGTACTAAGAAAGAAGGGAGGTTTTGTGATGGCTGCCTGATTGAAATGCTGAGCCAATAGACAAACAGTGTGGCTTCTGTGTTATGGTACAGATAAAATTTATGCGCAAGGAAGCCATCATACACAGCTTAAACCAGGGAGAATAAGAATAAGAAGAAGCAGAAGAAGAGAAGTTTGGTTCCTTTCCCTTCCAAACTCGAATCTAACTTCCGGTACATAATATACCCCCATCGTCATCATCATCATCATCATCGTCACTTCTCTCTCACTCCAGTTCATTATTATAGGGTGTCCCAAAAGCCCTGTTACTTACCGACAACATTAAAGAAACGAATAAGCTAGAGATTTCAATTTAGGATGCACACGGTTTGATTATCGAGTGGAAAATGCTGTCCTTATTGATGAGTACGTGCTTTCTTCAGTCCGTTCAGGCCAAGGACGGGTCTTACGAGGATGTAATCTGCGAGTACACCCTTGCATATCATTATTTACTTATTTTTTTGTGTATTTTTTGTTTATTTGACGTTCTTATCCGCAGCACAGACAATACTGTATAGCGTCAAAAGTTAGGAAAATGACTGGGAAAAGATATAAAAGTAAGTGAACTTGATCTATTTTGAGATTCTATCCGTTCACTTGTTTCGAGGTATTAAAAAAAACCCAAATCCTCCGTGAGAATAGCTTATTTCTGCGACAAGTTTCGAAACGGGAACCTTCAGAATTCGAAGCAGGATGTTCGATACGCATAGAGATTTTACAGCTTTCCTCATTCATTCGAAGTTATGATAAGTATCCTCTGTAGCTGAAATATTTTCGTTAACTGCAGGAAGATGTAAGCAACAGTCTCCTTCAAAATATTTTCACGTTTCTATCAAACTTCATGGCATCGTTTCACAGAAGACCATAATCTTAATATTATTATTTGACAACTGCAAACTGTTCCATCGAAATTATACAGAGCTTTGTGCTTCTTTCCCATAAAACAAGAGTACAAATTTTTGGGGGTCGTGTACTTCACAGTGAACCCTGTAGGTACTTCCTCTTGATCGGGTGGGTTCTTAACTTACTTTACATGTGGAGACGAGACTACAGGCTCGAAGGGAAGAAAAATTTGCATTTCAAACACAGTTTATTATTACGTAGTTCGTAATGCATACTGATGTGGCTCGTATGGCTAATCCCCAACCAATATGCATATGATGGGCCGCTCTCCGCTCCTGCATAGCTCAGTATCTGGATGATGAGAAGGAAAACAGGGCGATAACATTTGTCTTTTGCGAGACGGTTCAGCAAACTTCAGAGGAATCCTTAGAACAGGTCCCTGAATTCAAGTCAAGAATATGAAAGCAAATATTTGGCCTGGTATCCTGTAAAACGCGGTGAAGAATAGGTGTGTACGTTATAAACACATTACAGAGTTCCAGCCAGATTTCATGGGGCTCACTCTTCCATTTCACTGATTTCTAGTTCCAAATATTTATTTTTCGTATTGATCAGAAATTAATAAATTTACTTAGGTAATTTTTCTACTATTTCAGAATAAAACCTTTTGTAAGTCCACCCTATTTTGATTATAATGCAGATAAACGAGAAGGAAGACCGTCGATCACAACCTAAGCTTTGACGAAGATTATTTATTTGCCAAAACCATGCTACATATTTGGACCTATAAGGCCATCTTTACGTGCCCCTTTATACAGGCGTTATGGAAGTCGTTTACACTACTTTGAAAAATATAAACTGAGAAGTCGTCTTTTAGAGTGCCTTGGTGCATACTTTACTGTGATTAGTATCAAAGCTTGGGTTTAGGTAAACCATACATTCAGCCCGTTAATAATACTGAATTTGCTACTTTTTCTACAGTTTTCACTAACGTAAGCACATAATTTTTGTATGATTCAAAATAATGTGCTTAGATTAAAAGTTTAAACTCTTACCACAGGAAAATACGACTTCGCTACATCAATTGAAAAGAATATCGAAAGCTCTGATGATATGTTAGACCATTAAGTGCGTACAGAACTACTTACGCAACTACGGTTGTCTGTGTCTCTACAAGAAAGTTTAGCAGTAACCCTGTGCTAAGGAAGCATTTATTTCCGCACATGATTTAATTCGGGTCTTCCTGTGTTTCAGTGTCAACTAAATACAAACAAAATACAAGGAATGACATAAGTTGTGTACGTAAAACGTAACTGTGAGTGGCGTTCGCGTAACTTACGTTGCCGTGGAAAAGCACCAAGTATTATATATTCTAAGTGTGTGTGTTTGTGACCATAGTTATCCAACATTTAAGCGAATGTACCTACTACAGTCATCTGTGGCCTGTCCAGCTGTACCACATTTTTCTACATTATTTAAAACGACACAATTTTCTTTCAAAAATTATTGCGTCTAACACGTGCATTTTGAAATCCTCTACACTTATTGACTGAAACATTTCCCATTCTCAGAAGAATTCAGCAAGATATTCTCATGCATGTAAAAACGTCTTCATAAAAAGTACTCCTTAATCTTGTCTGATTTTAATGAACTTGAACTTTCTCGATTGATTTGCGAAAAACAATCCAATATCAAATGTCATGAAAATCCGACTAGTGGAACCTAGTTATTTTATGCGGACAGACAGACAGTTGGACGGACAACAGACATGAGGACATTTTTACAATATTGCGAACGCACATAAAATATATACGAAAAAAACGAAGGAAATTACAAACTATGAGTGTGATTTAGTGCTAAATAATCAGATAGACAAGACGCCAGTAGCTTCTCCCATTTTAATCTAACAGGAAAATTGTATTATGCGAGTAATGGTATGGGGATAATGTGCGAGGAGGGCTGTTAAAGTAGTTGGTCGTACTTATATGAAGAACTGCTGAGTAATTAGGGAAATGTTTGAAGAGAGATTCTGCATGCTGCATAGAAGTTTATTTTTGAGGTGTTCTTACGTTGGATGCAAAATGTGGATTTCTTGTAGCTACGTTACGTGTGTTTGAAAATGGTGGCAGTGAGCAATTTCTATCACTATAATCTGTTGCAGTCTTTTCAAAACAAAACATGTCTCTTCTCCACGTGACTGAAATATACAAATTTATAATTTTGCCCGCTGTTTTATTTGGGAGTGAAACTGCCTCCCACATTAAGGGAATAACATAGACTGAGGGTGTTTGAGAAGAGCCTGCTGACGAATATATTCAGGACAAAAGGGTGCAAATAAGAAGAGGCTAGAGAAAATCGCTTGAAGAGGAGCTTCATGAGTTGTGTGTCCCCCCCCCCCAGTAATATTTTTGGGTGGTGACAACAAGGAAGATGAAATGGGTGGGAAATATGATACGCATTGGGGAGAAGAAAAATTATGAGGAAATTTGAACTAAAGAGACAACTTGGAAAACAGAATCTTAGATGGGACGGTAATATTAGATTTGATGATTTTTACATTCGTAACGTGCATCTTGATATTATCAAAGTTTTTTTCACCAAAGAATGCAGAAGTGTTTGTCTTAAAACAATATAAAAATTTATATCAAAATAGCTCCGACATGTTTCGGTGCATTCACACCATCTTCAGGGAGCTCGTTTTCCATGCTTGCTAAAGTTACCCTTTGTTACAATAGTCAATTATGGCGTGTTGATTTATGATTAAATCGGTGGTGATGTGGCTGCATATATTGGTAGTGTCCTTGTTGGTGTGTTTATGTCACACTGTTCGGGAGTAGACTGAATCGGGGACTCATACACCGATGTACCTTAATTGACTGTTTTAACAAAGTGTAACTTTAGCAAGCACGGGTAATGAGCTCCCTGAAGATGGTGTGTTCTGCACCGAAACATGCCGCAGCTATTTATCTCAGTATTTAACCAACTTGATGCA
>Ga0131853_10023038_pt1 | contig 11256 bp, 11 predicted proteins | sample TergutLab28metaG_FD_92764 | JGI IMG/M metagenome (GOLD analysis project Ga0131853, IMG submission 92764) | Labiotermes labralis P1 segment gut microbial communities from Petit-Saut dam, French Guiana - Lab288 P1 (version 2) (version 2) | ecosystem: Host-associated > Arthropoda: Insects >...
CGGCACGACCGGCGCGGCCGCGCCCGGCGAGCTCGGCGAGTTCCTGCGCACCCGGCGCGACGCCCTCACCCCCGAGGACGTCGGGGTCGTCAGCTACGGGATGCGGCGGGTGCCCGGCCTGCGCCGCGAGGAGATCGCGCAACTCGCGGGCGTGTCGGTGGCGTACTACACCCGGCTCGAGCAGGGCCAGTCCGTCGCGGCCTCGGACTCGATCCTCGACGCGCTGGCCCGTGCACTCCAGCTTCGCGACGACGAGCGCAGCCACCTCTTCGAGCTCGCTCGGCCCCGACCCGCCCGCCGGCGCCGACCCCAGCGCCCCGAGCACCCGACTCCCGGCGGTCTCCAGCTCCTGGACGCCATGACCGGCGTACCGGCCCTCATCCTCGGTCGCCGCAACGACGTCTTGGCTTGGAACCGCCTCGGGCACTCGCTGCTGGCCGGTCACCTGCCCTTCGACGCGCCGCAGGACCCCGCGGGCCGGCCCAACGTGATCCGGATGCTGTTCCTCGATCCGCACACCCGCGAGCTCTACCGCGACTGGGCCGACGAGGCCGCCCTCGTCGTGGCCTCACTACGCTTCGTGGCCGCCCAGTATCCCGACGATCGCGCCCTGGCCGAGCTGGTCGGTGAGCTGAGCATGCACAGCCCCGAGTTCGCCGCCCTGTGGGCCAAGCATGTCGTCAAGCTCTGTTCCAGCGGCAGCAAGCACCTCCACCACCCCGAGGTCGGCGACCTCAGCACCCACTACCAGGCGCTTCACCTCCCAGATGCCGACGGGCAGCGGCTCCTGACCCACACCGCACCGCGCGGAAGCAGTTCCTCCCACGCCCTCCGACTCCTCGGTGACGACCCGACCGGCGAACTGCCGTAAACCCGCGACCCACCCGCATCCCACCGGGTGCGTATCTCGGAGCGGTCGAACGCCGTCTACCTGGCTGGACACACCCCGGCTCACGCCGGGCAGACAGGGGGACACGACCATGCAACGCTCCGCTCTCGCCGCCGCGGCGGCCGTCACGACACTGGCTGCTACGACAGCCGCGACGACGCTGGCCGGCTTCGCGCTGGCGGCCCCCGGCGCCTACGCCGCCAGATCTGCCGGCGCCTACGCCGCTGGGTCGGTCGCGAATCGGCTCCAGACGGCCGCCGACCGCAGCTACATCAACCGCTATCTCGGCGGTCTGCCGGCGCTGAAGGGCCCCGTGCCGAGCAAGCGTCAGACGGGCCCGACGACCCAGTCGTCCACCGGCCCGATGCCCAGCGACCTGACCGCGCAGCAGCAGGGCATCGCGCAGTCCGGCATGAGCCGCTACGAGTGCACCACCACGCCGTACTCACTGACGACGAACCCGCAGGTGGTCGTCACGCAGAGCCCCGATGCCAACAAGCTCTGGTTGGGCGGCCTCCTGCAGGGGAGCGGGTACGCGGGTGGCCTCGGCTCGCTGCGGCAGCTCCCGATCACGCAACGCGCGCCGTTGCAGGTCTACATCAGCCTGCTCGGCAAGAAGGACGCCGTGACGGTGAGGAGCCCGAACGCCGCCAACGTCCAGCAGGCCATCGGCCGACTGGTCCAGACGGCGATCAAGAGCAAGGTCCCCGTGCCCGCCTCGATCGACTACACCCAGACCGACGAGAAGAGCTCCACCCAGGCGTTGCTCTCCCTCGGCCTCTCGGCGAAGTACCTGGGCGCGAGCGTCGACAGCAAGCTCGACACCAACAACTCCGCCAACGAGTCGTCGATCATGGCGGAGTTCTTCCAGAAGATGTTCACCGTCTCGATCGTGACGCCCCAGACGCCCGCGGGGTACTTCTCCAACCAGTTCACCAAGGCGTCGCTGGTCCAGCAGGAACGGCTCGGCCGCGTCGGCCGGGGCAATCCTCCGGGCGTCGTCAGCAACATCACCTGCGGCCGCATGCTGCTCTACTCGGTGACCGCCAAGGCCTCCAGCTCCGACCTTCAGGGCGCCCTGCAGGCGGCGTACGACGGCGGAGCCGGCTCCGGCTCGATCTCGCTCGGCGCGCACAACCAGCAGGTGCTCAGCTCGGCGACGTACAGCGTCGTGGCCATCGGCGGGAGCGCGAGCGCCGCGCAGGGCCTGATCGTCAACGACCAGCTCGGTGACTACTTCAAGAGCAGTGCGAGCCTCGCCAGCGCCGTGCCGATCGCCTACCAGATGGACAACATCGGCAACGACTCGGCGGCGGTCTTCGGCGAGACCACCTCCTACAACGAGACGACCTGCCAGGCGATCGCCAACACCGCCGTGAAGTACGGCGAGGAGGTCCGCGTCACGCTTCCGCAGGCCTACGTCAACGCCAGCCCGGCGAACCCCTGGTATTACGGCAATCTGACCGTCGGCAGCGCGCTCACCCATGTGAACTGGAGCGCCGCCCGCGACTCATCGGTCGAGATCCAGCCGCACACCGTGACACCGCTGAGCTGGATCGGTGGCTTCGATCCGAGCCAGGCCGACCACAGCTACCTCGATCTCGAGCTCGACAACGGCGCGCTCTCTTCGGAGCACCACGACCCGAGCTCGTTCTCGCTGACCGGCAACCTCAACAACCATCTCGCCTGGTACGAGATCGGCAACGACCCGGTCAACAGCTACAACTGGTCATGGGACGTCAACAACTCCCAGCCCGGTACCCAGACGGTCGACGGCGGCAGCCGTCACGCCGATGTCCAGCTCCAGCTCGCCGTCACCAAGCTGCAGGACCTCTACGAGTACGAGCCCTGAGGGGGACAGACTCCGCGGGACAGACTCCGCGGGACAGACTCCGCGGGACGGACAGACTCCGCGGGTCGGTCTCAGAGCGTGAGGCTCAGTGGGTCATGCCCCAGATGAAGCCGAAGACGCCGCAGGCGACGCCGAGGATGATGATCGTCCACAGCGAGATGTTCGCCAGACTGTGCATCCCGTGCTGGTAGTGGTTCTCGTCGAACCCGTTGAACTGATCGTTGCTGATCTCAGTCATCCCTGCTCCTGGCGCGATTACTGCGTCTACTGCGTGCGCCAGCACCGTAGCGCCTCCGGCTGTGATCTGTCTCTCATCTCGGCCGCGGGAAGCCGGTACGTTCGACTCGTGACCGACTGTGTCTTCTGCTCGATCCTCGACGGCGGCACGCCCGCCGAGTGGGTGCTCGAGGACGACGACTTCGTGGCGTTCCTCGACGCCCGCCCGGTGCAGAAGGGGCATGTCCTGCTGGTGCCGCGGCGCCACGTCGTCACGCTCCCGGACCTGCCCGCCGAGCTGCGCGACGGCTTCCTCGCCCACGCCCAGCGGCTCGCATCGGCGGTCGTCACGGGCCTGGGGGCCCAGGGCAGCTTCGTGGCGGTCAACAACGTCGTGAGCCAATCCGTGCCGCATCTGCACCTGCATGTGGTGCCGCGGACCAAGGGGGACGGCCTGAAGGGCTTCTTCTGGCCGCGGCACCGCTACGCCCCCACCGAGATGCAGGAGTACGGCGCCCGGCTGCGCGCCGCCCTCGACGGCGTGCGGGATTGAGTGCGGGGCTGACGTGCGGGACTGAGTGCACGGCGGTCAGGCAACGTCGGGTCGCCCCACGTAGGCTGGCGCGCCTACCCGGTTACGACGCCCCCGCATCGGACACTGGGAACCCCACTGGATCTGTCGTCTTTGTCTCTGGAGCTGCCGTGCCTCGCCCCTTCCTCCGTGCCGTCGTCCCGCTCGTTGCCGCTGGCCTGACGCTGAGCGCATGTGGCGGTGGCGGCAACGCGTCCGCCCCCGCTCCGGCCTCCGGCTCGTCCGCGGCTCCGGCGACGAGCCCCTCGGGGACGCCCCAGCCGACCACCTGGCCGCTGACCGGACTCTCGGCCCCGAACGGCTCCTCGATCACCAAGCACCCGGTCTACATCGCCAAGATCGACAACACCGCCGCCAGCCAGCCGCAGTACGGCATCGGTGACGCCGACATGGTCACCCAAGAGCTCGTCGAGGGCGGCATCACCCGTCTGGCCGTCTTCTTCTACTCCAAGCTGCCGAACAAGGCCGGCCCGATCCGTTCGATGCGCCTGACCGACATCGGCGTCGCCAAGCCGCTCGGCGCCAGGCTGGTGACCTCCGGTGCGGCGCCGGTGACGATCCACGGCCTCAGCCAGGCCGGCGTGAAGTGGATCGACATGAGCAACCCCTTCGTCAAGCGCGTCCTCGACGGCACCCACGACACGCTGCACAGCGTGCAGGCCGACATCGCCAAGCTCGGCGCCTCCTCGATCCAGAAGAAGCCGGAACGGCCTCAGGACTTCTTCGACTGGGGCACCGACTCCGACTACAAGGGCACCGGGGCGGCGACCTCGGTCGAGACCAAGATCGGCAACTCCGAGGGGAGTGACGACCTCTGGAAGTACAGCGGCGGCAGCTATGTCCTGCAGAACAGCTACATGGACAAGGGCAGTGTCTTCAGCCCCAACACGATCATCGCCTGCACCGTCAAGACCACCATCGCGCCGTACAAGGACCCGGCGGGCAACCCGGTGCCGGTCTCGCACTTCGAGGGCTCGGGCAAGGTCGTGATCTTCCACGACGGCAAGGTCGAGAAGGGCACCTGGATCAAGAAGGGCGTCGACGGCCTCCCGCACTTCAAGGCCAAGAACGGCAGTGAGCTGAAGATCCCGGCCGGCCACGTCTGGCTGGCGTTGGTGCCGGCCGGCGGAACCTACGTCTCTGCCGGCTCCGTGACCTGGGGCAAGTGAGTCAATCCTGCCGGGCCAGGGTGGCGTCATCGACGCCGCTCTGGCCCGCCAGGGAGCGCAGTCCGGTGAGAATGAACCCGATCGCGGCCTCTACGCGGCCCGCCGCGGCGATCGGGTCGGTCGACTCGGTGACGGCCTCGCCAGCGGAGGAGAGCGCGCCGAAGAAGAGCCGGGCGAACGTCGTCACCATGGCGTCGTCGAGACGCTGACCGGTCGCCTCCAGCACCGTGCGCACGATGCCCTCCACCACGGCGAAGGCCGAGCGCTCCTCCTGCTCGCGATACCGCTCGTAGCCGAGCACCGCCGGGCCGTCCTGGATCACGATGCGCCGGTACGACGGCTCCTGCACGACCTCGAGGAATGAGCGCAGGCCGGTGAGCGCCTGCTCCCAGGGGTCCTTCACGCCCTTGATCGCCTGCTGGACCGCTCGCGCCGTCGACCCCTCCACCTCGGTGAAGACCGCCTCGAAGAGGGCCTGCTTGCCGCTGAAGTGGTGGTACAGCGCGCCCTTGGTGACCTGCGCGCCCGCGACGATGGCGTCGAGGGACGCGTTCGCGTAGCCGTGCTCGGTGAAGAGCTCGAGCGCGACCTCCACCAGGGATTTCTTCGTCGAGGCCGAGTACGCGGCCCGGCGGGAGGATCCGGGTACAGGCAGGGGCGGCACCTTGGGCACGAGCTTGCTCACCGACTTCGCCACCCTCCCGACTCTAGTCGGCGTGACGGACGTCTCGTGCGCCGGATCACGTGGTGTCGCGCTTGGCATACCGTCGGTATGTCACGTACTCTCGTTACGTACTCACGGTATGTGAGTGTCTTGCGCGGCCTCTCAGATGGGGGAACACCGATGACCTGGACCACCTACCACAACCGCGGCGAGCTGCTTCGCGACGTGATCGCCGTCGCCGACCAGCGCCGCGACGGTCTGCTGCCGATGGACCTCGACGGCGTCGTCGAGCGGTTCGACGACGAGCTCGGCCTCCTCGGCGCGCTCCAGCTCCGCTGGCACACCCGCCTCGCCGGTCGCATCGAGCACGCGCTGATGAGCCAGCCGATGGATCTCGAGACCGCCGTCGTCTCCGCCTGGCAGGCGACCGCGCGCGAGATGCCGGGAGTGCGCGCGATCCTCGACCGCTACCGCCTCGAGCCGACCGACCAGCGGATGGCGAGCGCGATGCGCACCGCGGTCAGCAAGGAACACATCGCGCTGGCCGCGATGTCCGGCAAGGGCGCGTACGGCGACGAGCGGGCCGCGCCGGTCGGCGCCGCCATCGAGGAGCGGGCCCGAGCGACGTACGTGCGGGCGGCGGCCTGACCGGACCGACGACCGGCCCGGCGACCGCGCCGACGGGTCGCGCAGCCGTGACAGAATCGGCCCATGACGGAGGTCCGCGCCGGCACCCTACTGCTGGCGACGCCTGCGCTGACCGACCCGAACTTCGCCGACAGCGTCGTGCTGCTCCTCGACATCGACGAGGGTGGCGTCCTGGGCGTCATCCTGAACCGGCCCACCATGCTCGCGGTGGCAGAGGTGCTCGGTCCGTGGGTCGGGGTGGTCGACGCTCCCGACGTGCTCTTCCAGGGCGGCCCCGTCAGTCCGGACGCGGCCCTCGCCCTCGCCTGGCTGCGTGACGTCAGCGATCCGCCGGTCGGGTTCCGCGAGGTGACGGGTCGGCTCGGCCTCCTCGATCTCGACACGCCCCCGGAGCTGGTCGAGGGCACCCTCTCGGGCTTGAGGATCTTCGCCGGGTACGCCGGCTGGGGGCTGGAGCAGCTGGCCGCGGAGATCGACGAGGGCGCCTGGTACGTCGTCGACTCGGTGGCCGACGACGTCTTCCGTACCGACACCGGGGGCCTGTGGCGCGACGTCCTGCGACGACAGCCCGGCGACCTCGCCTGGCACTCGACGCGCCCGGCGGACCCCGACCTCAACTGAGGTCCGGGACGGGTCCCTGACGTAGGGTTGGGCCCATGGGAATCCTCGGTTTCGGCACCAAGACCGACACGCTCGAGAAGACACGCGAGCGGGAGGAGACCATCCCGACCGAGGACGGGGACCACGACCGCTTCTCGCACTACGTGGAGAAGGAGAAGCTCACCGAGGCGATGGTGATGGGCACTCCCGTGGTGGCGCTGTGCGGCAAGGTCTGGGTGCCGAGTCGCGACGGCACGAAGTTCCCGGTCTGCCCGGATTGCAAGGAGATCTGGGAGTCGATGCCGCCCGAGGGCCCTGAGGGTCGCGAGTGAATCAGCTGACCCCCGCGTGGCCGAACAAGGCCGCGTGGGGCACCGCCACGTCCCTGCGCGCCTGGCAGGAGACCGCTCTCCAGAAATACCTCGAGGAGTCACCGCGTGACTTCCTCGCGGTGGCGACGCCCGGCGCCGGCAAGACGACCTTCGCCCTGACCGTCGCCGCGGAGCTGCTTGGCCGACGCGTGATCGAACGGGTGACCATCGTCGCGCCCACCGAGCACCTCAAGGTGCAGTGGGCCGAGGCCGCCGCCCGGGCCGGCATCCCGATCGATCCGACGTACTCCGCCGGGCAGGGCAAGACCTCCGGTGAGTACGTCGGGATCGCCGTCACCTACGCCGGTGTGGCGGTCAATCCGCTGGCCATGCGGATCCGCACGGAGCGCTTCAAGACCCTGGTGATCCTCGACGAGGTCCACCACGCCGGCGACGCGCTGTCGTGGGGCGAGGGCGTCCGCGAGGCGTTCGAGGAGGCCACCCGTCGGCTGTGCCTCACCGGCACGCCGTTCCGCTCCGACATCAACCCGATCCCCTTCGTGACCTATGCGCCCGGCGGCGACGGCATCCCGCGCTCGCTGGCCGACTACACCTACGGGTACGCCGAGGCGCTGGCCGACCACGTGGTCCGGCCGGTGCTCTTCATGGCGTACTCCGGGCAGATGACCTGGCGTACCCGGGCCGGCGACGAGATCGCCGCACACCTGGGCGAGCCGCTGACCAAGGACCTCACCCAGCAGGCACTGCGCACCGCGCTGGATCCGAAGGGCTCCTGGATCCCGGCGGTCCTGGAGGCCGCTGACAGGCGGCTCTCGGAGGTGCGCCGACACGTGCCCGACGCCGGCGCCCTGGTCATCGCCACCGACCAGGACTCCGCACGTTCCTACGCCAAGACGCTCAAGGCCATCACGGGGGAGTCGCCGACCGTCGTCCTCTCCGACGAGAAGGCGGCCTCCAAGAAGATCGCGGAGTTCTCCGCCAACGACGCCCGGTGGATGGTCGCGGTCAGGATGGTCTCCGAGGGCGTCGACGTGCCGCGTCTGGCGGTCGGCGTCTACGCCACCACCACCTCGACGCCGCTCTTCTTCGCCCAGGCCGTCGGGCGCTTCGTGCGGTCGCGCTCGCGCGGGGAGACGGCCTCGGTCTTCCTCCCCTCGGTGCCGAACCTGCTCGGCTTCGCCTCCGAGCTGGAGGTGGCGCGTGACCACGTGCTCGGCCGCAAGGTCAGCGACGAGGGCGATATCTTCGCGGCCGAGGACGACATGATGGCGCGTGCCAACGCCAGCGAGACCGCCAGCGGCGACGAGGCGATGGGCCCGTGGGAGGCACTGGGCTCGGAGGCCCGCTTCGACCGGGTGCTCTTCGACGGCGGCGAGTTCGGCCACTTCGGCGAGGTGCAGGTCGGTTCGGAGGAGGAGATGGACTTCCTCGGCATCCCCGGGCTCCTCGACGCCGACCAGATGCGCACCGTTCTGCAGCAGCGCCAGAGCGACCGGGCCAAGGCACAGCAGGCGCGCGGGGAGGCCCTCGAGGCCGCCCGCCGTGAGTCGGCCTCCGAGGCGCTCGCCGACGTCTCGACCCACGAGCGGCTCGCCGTGCTTCGCCGCGAGCTCAACGGCCTGGTCGCCGCCTGGCACCATCGCACCGGCCAGGCGCACGGCATCACCCACGCCGCACTGCGCAAGGAGTGCGGCGGACCCGCGGCGGCGGTGGCCACTGGCGATCAGCTCACGGCGCGGATCGAGCGGATCCGTGCGTGGGCGGCCGAGCGCAAGTCCTCCTGACGCATCTCCTTGTGGGCCCCCTCAAGCCGACGGCGCCGGTCACCGGAGGGTGACCGACGCCGCCATGCGTGGGAGGTGTTCGCGCTTACTTCCCGGCGAGGCCGTGCACGAACGCCTGGGCGTCGGCCGGCGTACCGAGCCCGGTAACGGCGTCCCAGTCGGTACCGGCGGAATAGCCGGGGATCCCGGTGCCTGCCTGGATGTTGTTGCCCTTGGTGACGTCGTACACGCCGGGCAGCGAGCTGCCGTAGAGGGCGGGGTTGATGTTGCCGAGGTCGTGGCCGGCCGTCTGGTCGGCGATGGCGACCACGCCCGCGAACATCGGCGACGCCTCGGAGGTGCCGCAGACGCCGTAGTAGCCGCCGTAGCCGGGAGCGGTGTCCAGGACGACGACATAGGTGCCGCACGAGGCGTTCATCGAGATGTCCGGGACCCCGCGGGAGCTGCTCGGGATCGCCGCGACCGCCGACTGGTAGCTCGGCCGGGCAAAGACCTTGCTGAAGCCGCCGCCGGAGCCGTTCCAGGCCGTCTCCCGGTCACCGGAGTGGCAGTCGACGGGTCCGTCCGCCGAGTCGACCACGGTCCCGTTGAAGGGGCTGGTGCACAGGTTCGTGCCGCCCACCGCCGTGACCAGCGGGTCGGACGCCGGCCAGCCGACCTCCGGGTCGGGCAGCAACGAGCCACCCTGGCCGACCGGCTGCTTGGACACTCCCGTGCTCCCGTTGTCGCCGGAGGAGGCGAGGAAGGTCATCCCGGCCGCCGTGCCGCTCTGGAACGCGTGGCGCAGGTTCTGCAGCGACGCCGTCGAGCCGAAGGCACCCTCCGCGGTGCCGAAGCTCTGGGTCACGACGTCGGCGAGGTGGTTGTCGACGACGTACTGCTCGGCGTTCATCATGTTCGGCAGACCCTGCACGCCGAGCGTCTCGGCGGTCGGCGTCGTGACCAGCAGGATGTTGGCGCCGGGCGCGACGGTGTGGGCGTACTCGATGTCGAGGGCGACCTCGACCGACCAGGCGTTGGACGCCTCCTGGCCCGGCGACTGCGAGGTCGACGGCGGTGCCTTGACCTGGTGGTTGCCGAACTGCAGCCTGCTGAACGTCGGCATCCCGGAGGTACAGGCGACGCCGGGCATGCCGCACATCAGCGGCAGACCGTAGGCCTGGCTGAAGGTCTCCAGGTCGGCGGCGGCCTGGTCGTAGCCGAAGGAGTCGACGATCGCGATCGTCTTGCCTGCGCCGGTCAGGCCCTGGCCATAGAGGGCGGGCAGGTTGTAGGAGCTCTGGATGCCCGGCGGGGTGAAGACCCGGCGAGTGGCGCTCGCCGAGGGGCCGGGTGCCGCGCCGGTGCTGAGGAGCACGGCCTGCGCCGGTGTCAGCTGCTGGACCAGCGGGTACGCCGCGCCGGCCGACATGGCGACCGATCCGGGGACGCCGACGGCGAGTCCTGCGGCGACGACTGCGGTAGCGGTCGCAGCTGCGGACCTGCGGAAACGAAACATGGATTCCTCCCGAGGTGTGGTGGGTTCCCTGATCGGACACCCGGGGCGGAGCGTTGTCAACGGTGATCCGGGGGCAGGATGTGATCGTGCACACCTGGATCGCCTTCCTGCGGGCCATCAACCTCGGCGCGACGCGCAAGTTTCCCAAGGCCGCCATCGTTGCCGCCGTCACCGCGGCCGGCGGCACCGACGTGGAGACGTACATCAACACCGGCAACGTCCGCCTCGACCACGAGCTCGACGACCGGGCGCAGGTGGAGTTGACGCTGGAGAAGGCGTTCGAGGAGGCGGCCGGCTTCCCGGTGCCGACGATCTGCTTCACGCCGGCGGAGCTACGTGCGGTCGCCGAGTACGCCGCCGGGCTGGCGCATCCGGGCCGGCACTACGTCTCGCTGCTGAAGAACGAGCCGTCGGCGGAGCTGGTCGCAGCCATCCTCGCCCGCAAGGTGGACGGCGAGGCCGCGCGGGTGGACGGCCGCGGCGTGCACCTACTCCTGGGCGAGAACTATCACCAGGCGAAGCTGACCAACGCCACGATCGAGCGCGCGCTCGGGGTCGCGACCAACCGCAACCTCACCGTGATCACGACGCTTGCGCGGAAGTGGGCGCCGTAGCCGGCTCGAGGGCCGGGCGCCGGATGCCCCGGAAGGCGGGCACCGTCAGCGGCAGCAGCGCCACCACCACCGAGATCAGGCCACAGATCATGACCACGTGCGCGACGCCGTACGACGCGCCGAGGTGACCCAGCAGGATCTGGCCCAGGGGCACCGCGGCGTACGACCCGAGCGAGTCGTACGACGACGCTCGGCTGAGCATGTGCCCGGGCAGGTTCTCCTGTAGGGCGAGGCTCCAGCCGAGGCTGCAGACCTGCACGCCGAGTCCGGAGGCGAAGCCGACGGCGAGCAGCGGGCCGAGCGCGCTGGTCGCCCCGAGCATCACCATCGGCATCCCGAAGAGCGCGAAACCGATCATCGCCGAGACCAGCGGTCGCTCCAGTCGCCAGCGCAGCAGC
>Ga0131853_10023040_pt1 | contig 11255 bp, 5 predicted proteins | sample TergutLab28metaG_FD_92764 | JGI IMG/M metagenome (GOLD analysis project Ga0131853, IMG submission 92764) | Labiotermes labralis P1 segment gut microbial communities from Petit-Saut dam, French Guiana - Lab288 P1 (version 2) (version 2) | ecosystem: Host-associated > Arthropoda: Insects >...
AATAACTCAACAAATAAGTCGCAAGCTCCTGAGGATGGATGTATTAACATCCGAAACATGTTGAGCATTAAATAATGAAATAATAAAGCAAGTGACATCAAGTTGGTCTCTCTTTATTCAAAGGTGTAATGTGTACTGTATGTGGCAGAAATTTAATATTCATACGTTGATTTGTGTTACCTATACCGTCCATAGTCTCACAATGAACACACCAACTAACAAATGTACTATTAAATACAATTCATGAGAAGTATCAAATTCCTACATGTTTCGGCACGTGGATGCCATCCTCAGGGAGTCTTCTAGAGCTAAGGATTGCCAGTCCAACACGATAATCTAGGTATTACACCTAAATTAGCTTGTCGGACTGTCATTTCTTAGTTCTAGAAAACACCCTGAGGATGGCATCTACGTGCCGAAACATGTAGCAATTTGATACTTGTCATGAATTGTATTTTTAAGTGCTTTTGTTGGTTGATGTAACGATTTATACGTTGCCTTTAGATGGAAGTTCGTAATAAAATTGTTAAAGAAGAAAGCGTCTTTGGATAACGTCGTAAAGACTGATAGCCCAATCAGAATGGATAAGAAACTAATTTTGCTTTTTTACAAGATTCTAAAGAAGTACAGCACCGGCATTCCGTCTTTTAGAACGGAGTATTAAAATATTTCACTATAATAATATAGGTACCAATAGCAACAACTACAATAAACATGCACTTATCGCGTTTTTATCATGCCATGATGGAGTACTTAGGAGTAGGGTAAAGCTCCGTACACATAATCTCGAAGCCTTGTGGAGCTGGTAAGTAGGATTATCTTCTGATCGCTTTCCTCCTGGGAAAGAGGTTTCGTTGACCATTGGATAAGAGGCTGTATGAAAAAGAAAGTTATTAACATAGAAATATGGCAAAAGGTACAGTTCCTAGGATCTATATGGTCTGCCTGTTGCAGATGATGTCGCCGGGTGGCGGCTACGGAACCTCGCAGTACTGCACGGGGACTCAGGACCAAGGTGGAATGTTCGGTACCGGAACTGCAACTGCGGTCCAACCGGCCGCACAGCACCACAACATGTTCCCCAGCATGAGTGTCAATGTGTCGATGAACATGACGATGCATGGCTACCCGGCAAACATGCCAGATAACATTCAACATCAGATGACCTGTCCACAGGTAAGGAAACCGGGCCACAACTTTACGCAAAGATGCATGTAACTGAAATCTGTCTGGAATCCGCGCCAGACAAAATACGGACAATGCCAAGATTCGGTTTCTTAAATTAGGCAGTGACATTTCCTCCACACCAGTCGTAATGGTTATACCGCCATTACTCGGTTTCTTGAATTAGGTAGTGGCACTTCCTATACAACAATTATAATGGTTGAACTGCCACGATTCTGTTAATTAAAATGAATTCACCTACTACGACAAAAAGAGCATAAAGGAGAGGAATTAATGCCAAAATGGGCTTCATTGAAGAAACATTTCGTCAAGATAAAAATAAAATAAAATAAAACGTTGTGTTTGAATGAAACCAGAAACTGTTTTGTTGTCTTTTAATGCAATAAACACAATGGGATAGCCTGTACAAAAAAGTACACAGTTTTCTGCTCTTGTAGATTTCATCACTGGAACGATAGAAGATTATTATTAGTAGTAGTTGTACTAGTACCGGTTATGGGTTCAGTATTACCATCATCATCAAAATCGTCATCGATACCAGCAACAGCATTTAAGCTACTCAAAACTTATTCCACATTCATTGATATTGGTCTCCCCATCTTTCCCCTGGTTGACCTCTTTGTTCCTTCCAGTCGTTCTTATTCATACACTAAACTGGGAATGCATGTAACCTTCAATCTTAATACGTGTATCCACTTCATCTATAACCTACAATACTTTCATTCAAATCATATATCTTTATTATGATTATACTTCATTTGCGTTACGATCATACAATGCGTTATGTTGCAAACAACATAAGAATTTCATCTCCATTCTGTCAATAGTCTTTCACGATATTTTCTTAAAGTTCAATTCTCATTTCAGTTTTATATTACTCTTTCTGTGCACTGATAAACAATTGATATTTTAGCAACAAACTAACTGCACAACGTGAATTTTACTATTATTTATATTACAATGAAAACTCCGAAATGTTACATTGCTCGCAGGATCGTCATACACAAACACTTCATCTACATTCTTCCTTATGTATATCCTGTAAAGAGTTAGACATGTTGGAGTTCGTTATTGTAATGTAAATATTAGTACAACATTGCGCATTTAGTTGTTTGCTAAAATATTAACTAATTAATTCTCACTCACTTTCGTGTATGAATGTTGCTATGACTATTATCTCACACAGCTTCAACATCGTTTGCTTTTTGCTTGGTTTTAATTTGGTTGAATTTTCCCACATATACAAGTACAAGGAAGTGATCCAAGAACCTCAACGCCATCTGACGCTTTCTACTCAGTGCTCGTGAATTAATACACCTTTTACATAAGGGAAAAGAACTGAAGTAAATATTAGGCGTCACCTCACAAAATTTATTCTTTCGGGCGCCCTGGAGCCTGGGATTTGAGCAAACTCTGTCTACTCTACTGAACACGTTGTTAAACAGCGTTCCAACATACATATTTCATTCTCCATACTTTACATTCCTAAATGTTTTCAAGCCCGTTCGTTGTCACTCCTACACAGATCCTACACGAATACATCCCAATAAAAGCATTATGCCTACTGTAAAACGAATCTATGAAAGGCAAATATTTTTGTGACAGTCTTCTATCTAAAATACATTTCAAGATACCCTCCATCTACGTTTTGATTTACCAAGTGATTTCTTTCCACGTTGTGTCAGTGGAAAATACTTAGAGTTGTTTTGAATGCCTGCACTACACACCAAAAGAATGTCACTATGTATACAGGATTTTAATACAGCCATTAGACTTCTGTCTGTGACCAGCCTTACTGACAGGCTCTGATCGTCATTAGGACCGATGTGGTATAACATCACTGGTGTCAATTGACACGAAGCAGGTCTCCGAGATGTGGGTGAGACGGATCGTCAGACAACATCTTAGTGGAATCTCGGTTTCTGAGTTGCACCTCCTTACCACTGTTTCTGAATTATAAAAAAATCTTCATCCGAATTAGGTTCACGGGCCCATAGCCTAATTTTTTCTCTGCATCTCAGTCATATTCCTGCTGTGCACTGCAGGCACGTTGTGACAATTCGATAACCACCTACTAGCTTGGCCTGATCTGTCCCTTCCTGCACCTGCGATTAGTGCGACACAAAACTTGGCCGATTTTGGAAAAATTCGATATGTACTGTCCGTGTAAGGCCTACAGCAAATTGTATTGAACCACTCTAGCGTCGCCTCTGTTTGGATGGCTAGTCCGTAAGGATGCGGGCAACTGTATTTACAGGAATAATTCTGGGTGGTTAGGTTACTGTGGACATGCGAAACTTTATTCAGAGGAATAAAATTGAGCGACTAAGTTCCTATGGATGTGGGTACCTTTATTTATAAGAATACATTCGGGTGATTAGGTTTCTATAGACGTGGGCAACTTAATTTAGAAGAATAAATTAACTTTTACGTGTATCTTTTGAGGTCTCCCAATGATTTTCATCATACTTGCTACACGACACCCCTCTTTTACATTTAGTCCGTACAACTTAGTGCCAGGTTAAACTTTAATCCATTTTAATGAATATTAAGAGCTAAAATAACATTTCTCACACCTTTCAATTCTATTTATAATTTCGTCGAAAACTCGAAAAATACAAAATTGTGCTCTCTACTGTTCAAGTCACCCAACAACAATACAACAATAACAACTTTTATTGATACTGATGAACGAAAAGAGAATTTCAAAGAAGAAGGACGTACTTAGCCCCATTGTCTCCATGGCAGCCATAAGCCACTGAGAAGCCATCTTTATGTTACGTTGCTATGACAACCACTGCGTGTGGGAGGAGCCAGTGCTCTGGTGTAGGCGGAGGTTCTTATCGATCCAGGCCTCGGAACACGGTGAATTACCCAGGAATTTCTCTGTTTTCGTTTGTTTTCTTCTCTTCGCTTAGTTCTTTTATTTAGTCTGTTCTTCATCTCTCCATCTTTTTTCATTCTTTAAGAAACTGGGTTAGAAACATTTTGACTTCAAAGTTTCTAAATTTCCAGCTTATAATGTTTTGGGAATTTTTCCTTTTTATACGACTTCTTGCACGACCATTCGTCGGCTGGTCCAGTGGATTTCCCCTCTGTTTTGAAGTTTAGTCAGGCTCGCTGACGACAAAAATTTGAAGTTATTGTGTCCAGCGCCAGAAACATATTTATGCTTCCCTATAAATACAGGTATAGTTGACGTTTGGACAAAGCTGGTTTGTATTCTTATTTTATCACTGGGCAAAAAGAGTAAACTACTGTGTGGCGCGTGTTTGACTAATATTTGGGGGAAATACAAGATACATAATTTTTTGTGGAGATTATGTAAAAGACGGATACGTATCAAAAGACAAAGATACTTGCAAGACTGGAGGGAATTCCTTTACGTCCTTCATCCTAATATTAAGGATAAGTGGGGAAGAAAATTACGTACGGCATGTTCAAAATTATAAAAAAGTAGAAATTATATGTGCAGGAAAATTAAGTGTGTAGAAGGGAAACCAGGATAGAGCAGTGTCCGTATGAGGTGAGACGAAAGGTACCGTGAAAATTATTTGACGACGAGTCGAAATTTCCAGTTGCAGAATACAGATTATTTGTTGACAAGACAAGCAATGTATGTATACAGTAACATTGAGGCGCGTTCGTGCAACCACTGTTGCAGTGGAAAAGCAATAAGTAGTACATATTCTGACTGTGTGTTTGTACTTAGGTATCCAACATGTAATGCATATACACTGTATTATATCGTCACCTGTGGACTGCTCGGCTGTATAATTTTTTTATACCATCTCATAAACGGCACGATTTTCGAAAGAAACTTATTGAACACAAAATGTGTGTTTTGATTTTCCCTATAATCTTTATTTGAAACGTTTCTCATTATAGGAAGTATTCAGCGAATTATGATAAATGTGCATAAATCTGCAATTAAAGTACCCGTTATTCTTCTCATATTTTAAAAAAATTTGAATTTCTCGCCATATTTACGGAAAACACTCAAATATCAAATTTCACGAACTTCTGTTCTGTGGGAGCCGAGTTGTTCAATGCGGACATACGGACGGACATGGCGAAGCTTAATAGTCTCGTTTCACAATTTTGCGGAAGGACCTAAAAAGTGAGCTTTCATAAAAGAACTAGATTTCAAGAATATTGTAAATTTTAGTAATCTAAATTCCACCAGATTAGACAACGCTGTACAACATCCGAACCAACCTACTTGGAATTTTTTTTAGATGCAGTGGACATCAGCCACGCCCAATCCATCACCGGTCTATCCTCAGTCACAAGGACTGCTAAGTCCGCAGACCTATACTGGCGGGGCTACATATTCATTCACCGCGGACTTCCGTCCTCCAACAGCACCAACAGAGCCACCTCTCATCACAACTAATTCATCCTTCAAACCGGTGATCAGAAAAGTCACAAGTTTCGCGCCACTGTCCACTACAACCAACGGAATACCAGTCACTTCACGTAGTGGCTGTAACAGCAGACGGAACGGAAACAACTATCAAAACAAGATGGCGAAAGGAAATACGTATCATCAGAACAAAATGGCTGCCGCAGCAATGACAACGGCAAATAATGACGAATCACAGCGCCCAAATTCGTGTCGAATATGTGGCAAGAATTATGCACGTCCCAGTACACTAAAGACCCATCTAAGAACGCATTCAGGGGAGAAACCATACCGGTGTGGGGACTGTAACAAATCATTTAGCCAGGCCGCGAACCTTACTGCGCATGTGCGCACGCATTCAGGTGAAAAGCCCTTCCGCTGTCCAATATGTGATAGACGTTTCTCGCAGTCTTCTTCAGTCACAACGCATATGCGCACACACTCGGGAGAACGGCCTTACCGATGTAGACTTTGTAAGAAGGCATTCTCGGACTCGTCTACTTTAACGAAACACCTGAGGATTCACAGCGGTGAGAAGCCATACCAGTGTAAGTTATGTCTATTGCGTTTCTCACAGTCGGGAAATCTGAACAGGCACATGAGGGTCCATGGGGGATCAACCACTATGTTGCCTGCCTGACAGTGCACGCAGTGGCAACTCCTATACCACCGCGTTAATCCATGCTGGTGAGCGCACAATCTGTATGATGTCCAACCGCGGGAAAAGTTCCAAGGAGTTGAAACAAGGAAATCAATTCAAAAGTAACAATCCAGAGATACATGTATTAACATATAACTTGCGAAGGTTACGTTCCAGAGTTCAGTCCCAGTTGACACAAAGCCGTGCTATACGAGGACCAGGATCAGTGAGAAACGAGCAGATACGAGCCTCAAGTGGTAGACCGCCAATGAGATACGTCTAAGTATTTCCGGTTTCTGCCCATAAATATGCCTTTCCGCAGCAATACATAAGCTGCATAATTAATTTCCTTACAGACTGTCCTTTAATGCCCTCCGGATTATAACGGGCATCACAATTCGGAAAGTTAAATTGAAATAATTTCAACAGTTCACTTGTGCAAACGTGAATTTATCAATTTCTAAATAGGAGATAACGTGAATAGAACTCCCAGGGTACACCCAATGCCGAATATCTCATTCGTTTTTAGGCCCTTTCGCAAAATTGCCAAAAGCGACTATTAGCTTCGTCACGTCTGTCCTTACGTCCGTCAGCATGGTACAACTAGGCTCTCCCACCGGAAGGATTTTCATGAAATATAATACTTTAGTATTATACGAAAACATGTGAGAGAAAGCTCGAGTTTCATAGACTTTTGTGAATTTATGGCAATATCTCGCTGAATAATTCTTAGAATGAGAAATGTTTCAGACAAGAGTTGCAGAGGAAATCAAAACACACATTCTATGCACAGTAAAGTTTTCCCAGAAATCGTACTGTTTACGAGATAATGAAGAAAATATGGTACAGTCGGATAGGGGCCACAGATGACAATATAACATAGCGCATGCGCATTTGCATGCTGGATAAAAAAAAAAAGGCAACAGACACACACTGATAATACGTAATACTTATTGCTCTTCCACGACAACGATGGTTATAGCGAACGCTCATCAGGTTACATTCATATGTACAAACATTGCCCGTCTTGTTTGATACATAATCTTGGTGTTCGTCATGGCTCAGCAACTACCAAAGTTTCCGTTCCTGCTTGTAGCGCATGTGCTGTCGATTTTTACCGGCAGAAGAAAATGTTTGCTCAAAGCAGTCTGCAAGATGGTATAAGCGCGCGTCCGATAGTTGAATTTCTTTACAAGCGCCCCACTAAAATATGATGATTACGAATTATGCAGCTCTCATTATAGAGTTTTGTCCAGTCTTCTGTTACTCCCTCCCCCTTAGGCCACAAGAACTTCACTCTAGAAAGTCCTCAGCCTGCTTTTTTCCCTTAAGGTAAGGGACTAAGTCTCACACTCATGTAAAACAGTACATAAAATTACAATTGTGTGTATTTTAATATTTATATTCCTACGTATGAAGCGAAACAACAAAATATTGTCTAGGTTAAGTCGGTGTTTCTTAAGCGGCGCGCCACAACTCTTATTCCTACATTGCAATAAACGCATTAAGATTTTCTGTGAGCTGTAACGGATATTGCATTTGGGAAGTCTACATGAAGTACAAAAAAAAAAGTGGCATTATATACTCGTAATTATGTAAGTATATATATCCACATACGACAGAAATTTTTGTGTCGTAAAATACTGATGCGGTTTTTCTTGTACCGTCACGTTTTAAAAATGCCGAGGACGTTGGGCTAGCTTGTTGGGAAGCGTACACTTACGGTCAGTTGTTTGAGTCTCAAATTAATATAAATACAGGATAAGTTGTTATTATTGCATATCGTTCTTTAAACCGAGATTTGTCGTAACCCAACAATAAAGGATTTAACAAGAGAGAGAAAAACTTGACAGTTTCTTTACCTTTTGGTGCCGGAATTATTTTTTTAATTTTAGCACACCCTGTATATAAAATGTGAATAACACAGGAACCAAATACGTTAGAATTATGAAACAAACAGCATTTTGAAGAGAAAAAAATAGAGAATATATACCATGTTTAAAATATTCAGTACCTATATTTCTTGAATAAATATATAAAATGAAACTTTAGAGGTTAGCGGTGCGGTACGTCAACTATAGTTGACATTAGGCGTCAAAAGGATAGACCAACATTTAAGCATGTTAGGTTTGTATGAAAATATGAGCAGCAGTATGTTTGTGGACACAACATTTTGACAGAAGGTGTGTTTGTAATTCGTCTAGTAATGTGGGAATCTCAGTTTGGCGAATTGCGTGGGTTATGACAAATTGCCATTTCATGAGCGACATCCGAAATAATGATACAGATACTCATCAATAGAAAAGCAACTAAATGTAATCAGCACTCAACAGAAAAATGTTTAACGGTACAAGATGATGTGATTGAAGGAGGACTGTAGCGTTACCGAAGAAAAGTAATTTCTCTCTCCCTCACACACACACACAACTAGGCAAGTATTATTTCTAAGATCCTGGACAAACTAGCCCAATAGCCTACGAACTGGTCGCCCTGCTGAAAAGAAAGGCCTAAAGTTAATTGTTAAGATAGTTTACCAGCAAACACTGACAGTTGGATGATGTGAAACGTACAATAGACAGATCAATTCTGAGGTGAACTTCGAAGCTCGGTCAGTCTAGCATGAAAAAGCCTTGCAGTTGATAGCTACATTTAAGGCAGCTTACTGACAGATGAGCAACAGACCACAGACTATACTCAATTATGACATCATGATGTGTATTGTTAGCGTTCGTCAATGCTTCAACGAAGAAAGAATAGCGCTGTTTTTTTTCCCCCCCTAAATAATTTGTGTTACTTTGAAGCCAAAGAAATTCTGACAATGTACTGCATATTGTAGGTCTATTTAACGTTTTCTAGTCATCACAAATTGAATATATGTATGTATTGTCCACATATTTTGTAAGACAAAATTAAAACATAATGAAGAGCTCTGCCGGATGCCGAATTTCCGCTGGAACTCCAACGTCCCTGTTCCCTAAACATTTTTGGACCTGTGGTCAGCCATTAGTGATCAAATGAGTTCTGCACGGATAACAACTCCTGCTTTCACATTTCATCTCTATGAAGCCTCAACACACTGACATATACTCCACAAAGGATGCCCCTGTGCTCAAACGCCGTACCACAAAGACAGAGACATGAATGTATACGCTCCATGCGTTTTTAAACTCCATACTAAATGTGACTACAGGCAGGCGCTCGGGCAGCTTTGCCTCGCAAGTTGCCGCCGGAACTGGCCTGGGACACGAGGCAATTTCCTGCAGCCCCAGAAAGCTCAACATTTCCAACCCACCGTCACTTCACTCGCCGAGTTATCCTCTTTGCTCTAACCAGCTGTTCACATGAAACTCATTGCTGACATCAAAATTTCTCAGCATCGTCAAGGAAACCACCGCAAACCATGAGCTGTAAAGACTATTCCAAGAGGTCTGCAAATATACGTCATACGCAATATTTCTACCGCGTTTACAGATTAGTACATTCTCTGAGATGGTGCACTACTGCATGAAACGTCTGTATACAATCCATTTACTAAAGGCACACACAGTAACACCTTACCTTATGTATTAAAAGACAACAAAATAGTTTCTGGTTTCAGTCAACACAACGTTAATTTGATGACGACACGTTTCGGTCACTTGACCATCATCAGGCCATATTTACAAAACTTAGAATAAGGTTAACATGCAGTGCAAATAGCATTAATGCAACATGGGATCCCATACGACAAATACATTAAAATATATTAACAACGATATACGATGTTGTGTTGACTGACACAAAAAGCTTTGTCTTTTAATACCACAACGGGATCTCCTCTACAAAAAAAAAAATTGCCACATGTATTTTAAACAATGACTTTTTTTTTATTGTGATTCATGTCTTCGATTATTTCTGTTATTGCAATAACTGTATTGTCTTTTCTTACCCTTCGTATTGCCTCTCTGAGGATTACCACGTGAGCGACCGAAGCATGTACATGGTAATGCATATAAGACATACTGCACTAGTGTGAATTATTACACATGGCATCCCACCCTTATGAAGCAACACCACCTAGCTACACAAGGGCTAACTTGGACAGTGTGAAAGCAAGATAGCTGCTATGAAGAAACTTTCTCCTTTATGCAGGACACAGCTGTCTCAGTGGTAAGAATATGGGCCAGGGTGAAATGACAAGATTGGGTGGGCGGCAACTGAAGACTCTGAGGAAAACCTGTTCAAGTGCTGCCACATATCTGAACCAAAGTACAGCCCTCGTTCGAAACTCGGGCATGAACCTGAGTCATCACACAGAGCTTAACCACGTTGCTGGCTGTGTACGTGTGCCAACACCAGTAACTTCACGACCACAACACAATTCTAGCAAGCAGAGGCTTCGTTCTATCCAACATGCAGCCATGGTACAGACACAAATATCTGGCAGTACTGTGGCAAACAATGACCACAAACATGTAGGGCCAGCCAACTCCTGAAAAATAAATGTACATCAGATGATGATGTCCAGATACGATTGCAGTAGAATACATTTGTGATTAAAAATTTATTTTACCATGCTTCATATCTTTAATTCAAACATTTTAAATTTTATTTTAACAAATTGTTCTTACAATGAACAGTAATTTAAATCTGATTCATAATCCTTATACTACAGCTTGACAGTGGACTGAATAGTATGATCCGTACTTTCTACAAGGATATTCGATTCAGATATAAATCACCTGCATCAAATAGCACACTGAATGTTGCACCATCAAGTATAAGAGTTTATTTCAAAGTTCTTTTTTTTTTTTGTATCCTTTTTCTTTCTGGAAGATCATATATCCCTACATCCAAGTCTTCTTATCTTAAACCTGTTTCCTGACTACACATATTACTCAAATCTACACGAACTACATGCGTTACAGCAGCACATGTCAATGCATAAAGTTATGACACACTTTGTCCACCATCTCACCTCAGAACTGTGTATCTTACATAACCACCACTTTTCTCTACCTTTTGTGTGGACAAAAAGAAAATTAT
>Ga0131853_10023041_pt1 | contig 11253 bp, 7 predicted proteins | sample TergutLab28metaG_FD_92764 | JGI IMG/M metagenome (GOLD analysis project Ga0131853, IMG submission 92764) | Labiotermes labralis P1 segment gut microbial communities from Petit-Saut dam, French Guiana - Lab288 P1 (version 2) (version 2) | ecosystem: Host-associated > Arthropoda: Insects >...
ATATATATATATATATATATATATTACAAATGGTCCTACATGTTTCGGTGCCTCTGCACCAACTTCTGGGAGCTTATATAATGTTTGCTAAAGTTATAAAATATTTAAATTATAGAAAGCAGCAGGTCGTTCGTTGTATGCTAAAATCTGTGTTGCTGGTAACATGTGGTGATGGCTGGATATGCAATTGAACAGTACTGTTTTGGTGCGTCTGGAGTGTTAGTCCGATGGTGCAGAGGCACCGAAGCATGGAGAAGAAATTGTAATATAATTTTGCACTATATACATATATATATGTATATGAATTTGTTGGTACAACTAATAAATATTAATCAACAAATGCAAGGTATGAACATAAAAACAATAAATTCTAATTAAAATTTGACGAAAAATATCCCATGGAGTTATAAGGCATTCGAAACAACCCATTACCTAAAACCAACTAGATGCACTAATTTCTCAAATTTATTTTTGGAATGAAACTGTACATGTTTCGGACAGTTCCTGTCCATCATCAGGAGTTTTTTTACTGTACACACAGCAATACATACAGGTTTGCTGACAGCTGTCAGCACACCTGTATGACATATATCATTGCTGTGTGTACAGTGAAAAACTCCTGATGATGGACAGAGGAACTGTACGAAACATGTAGAGTTTTATTCCAAAAATACATTTTAGAAATTAGTGCATCTAGTTGGTTTAATTATAAGAATTTGTCACGATGCACGGTCACCTGAACGTCAAACCCGTTACCTAACCGTCTGACGGATACTTAACGGGTTGTTTCAAAACACAATCCCCGGATGGACGCCCACTCGTCCTCATAGTTTAAAAAAAACCGAAATCCGCCCAATCAACTTGCGAGTAGCAAAACAAAGCTGTGCAAACTCCGTTCAATCACCTTGAATAACCGACTGCCGTATTCCGCTTGTGCAGACCTGCACCAGTGCGCACACAGCCATCTTCCTGCAGTTCCCACGCATCTGCCTGTGCTCGCTCATACACAGGGGTGCAGAAAGCTGATGCAAAATGGCCTTATAAGACGGACATCACGACTATGCCCTAAAACACACGTTTGCCTGTTTATTAACCGAATTTCTGCTCGAGGCTCAAGGGGCGCCACACCCAATTCTGCACAAGGCAGTCGACGTGCGTACAACTTAACAATGTGGTGCAATGGACACGCAACAATGCATGTTGTGTATAATACAAAAATATCGAGTGCTGTACAACACTTGTTTTATGGCGACGTCATATCGCCCAAAACAATACACCGTACTCGGGTCTTCATGTAAAGTGCCCAATATTTCTGTCCGATTGTAATCAAATTTGGACTTTTTCCACACATTTTCAAGTAAGTCCCCCAACATAAAATTTCGTCGAAATCCGTCCAGTTGGAGCCGCAGTGATACATTCGGACGGACGGACGGACATGACTAAGCTAACAACCGCTTTTCGGAACTAGGCGAACGCGCTTCAAAACGGATATACTGGTGTCATACGGACAGATCTTCACGTAGCTGCGCTGACAACAAAACTAACGACTGTTAAAGTTTCTAACGGCGATGATGATGATGATGATGATGATTACGATGGCAATAAAATTTGTTATTTATTTGTATGCTGGCTCAACACTCATGGCCATTAACAAATCCGACACAAATCATGGCGACAACAAATTCAACACCAAAGCAGGAAAGAAGAGAAACAAATGACAGTTAATTTCATTAATTAAATCTACATAAAGAATAAGGATTTACAGCGTAATGGTAAAACATATGCAATACAGTACCACAGTAATATGAAATGAACTGACGGAAAAAACGTTCTCCAAATATATCAATAATAATAATAATAATAATAATTGTGATGATCATAATAATAGGCAACTGGAAGGATATATAATTGTCAAATGGGGACAGGAAGATGTGGAAACACTGTACAACCTGCTAAATAATAATAATAATACACAGAAAATAGAGACATTGGCCACTGCACATAAACTTCGGAAAGTGCTAATGTAAAAGTAATTTAACATCCAACATAGGAAATAACATTACATGTAGCATAAACTGTAAATACAGAATAACTGCAACGCTACATACCCTAGAAACATGGTTTGTTTCAGGTACATTTGTAAATACCCTGCATAAAGGTGGTAATAATAATAATAATAATAATAATAGACTGTGAGACCAGGAGGTACATCCAGGGTTTCGGTCGGGGAAGCCTGACAAAAAGAGACCACTTTGAACAGACAAAAGTAGAAGGCGGGGTAATATTAAAATGGATCTTCAAGATGTGGGATGGGGGCAATGACTGTATTCATCAGACTCAGAACACGGACAGGTGGCGGGCTCATGTGATGCGGTAATAAACCTTCGGTTTCCATAAAATGCTGAGAACTGACTAGTTGTGAACCTATTATTTTCACAAAACTCTGTTCAATGAATTTAATAATAATAATTGCCTTCATCGACATACTGAAGGATAAACTACACTGAGAAATCAATTTCTGTGTTCTTAGTATTATTTTCAAGTACAGAAACAAACTTTTTCAAAAAGCACGAAACATGATTTCAGAAGTCCCGAAAGACAGCTACACTTACCCTAAGACACTAAAACTCACACAGAAAAAATACGCACTAAATGGTGCTGATATTTATGTACTAAATTTGGTGAAGATACCTCTGCAATACCGACTCAAACACGCCTTCTACCGCTCCTAGCAAATCTTCACTTCCTTTCACGACGACGAAACAGTAAGCCTCAACACATAGCACACAACTTCCTCCTGTACTCCAGACAACTAGCAGCTTATTGCGTACGGTTCTGCACATTCTGCCACCACTGCGAAGTGAAAATTAACCGACATCCATATAAATAACATATACGTCAGTTCCTACCTCACAGACAACACAGTCCATGTTCATTAGAAAGGAAAATCGATTCATGCTGTTTACGCAACTTCTGCTCATCGCGAGAATCTGCATATAAATATGTAGGTCATTTCAAAGTTCTGTACACTGCACTTGCGCGGCCAGTAGGAAGATGCAATCGTTCTGATTTTCGCGACAGTTGTGAGCCAGACTTCAGTAAATAACAATGTGTGCGTATTGGCAGCCTACGTGGTCCGAGTTCTGCAAAACGGAGCCTTGAATTGGAAGAAGAAACTGACTGGAGTCAGATCTCGCGCAGTGACCAGCGATCATACATTAACGCGCAGCCTTATGCCTCAGGTGCAGTATCGGAAATTTTGGAAAAGTATGGATGGCAAGTGCTTCCCTACCCACTGTACAGTCCTGACATGAGCCCATCAGCCTTTGACTTGTTCCCAAAATTGAAGAAACCACTCCGTGGGAAACGCTTGAGAAGCATTGAGGAGGTGACTAATGAGGTGACCCGAGTAATCAGACGCATCAACATCGAAGGCGTCCTGACAGGAATTCAAGACTTGCCCAAACTTGGACCGCTGTGATAAAGCACAATGGAGATTACATTGAAGGCCTGTAAGTGTATTTTGTAAAATAAATTCATTTTTAAAGAGAAAACGTACAGTGTGCAGAACTTTTGAAATGACCCACTCCACCGTACGGGCAGATGGGAGAGTTTCTTAGCATTACAGCAAGCGGTAGTAACCAATGCGCTTTAAAAGGCTCATGCCTTGCTGATTTCCATCCCGATTACTAATTTTAATTAGCGTCAATTTGTCCTGATATTAATTTTTGGTTCAGAAATTCGGGATAAGTTGCGCCTTGGCTTCACAAACAACAAATTTGGGGGCACACCGAGACTTTTATGAGAAACGGACTATTATGTTCATTCACCATCGCTGAAACATCACATTTTGGGTTAAAACAAAAAATGTTGTAAAATTCTTTTTATTAAATTGTTTTTCTGTTTGGGAATGTGTGACGCTATCAAATTCTGTTCATTCAGAAGTATACAAGAAGACCAACAACCAATGGGCTATCCGCAAAAGAACACTGGCTTGACAAAAAACGCTGTAAGCGACATTATCACTTCATACATAAGAAATATTTTCCTCGAACTTTCTAAATTTCCACAATGCAAAGCTTTACTTTTTTCACCAGGTACCGAAAGGCTGAAAAGGCCGAATACAATGTTCCTGCACAGAAAGACCAAGACGATATTCCACAATGACGTCACACAGCAGTTCAAACTCGTATCTCCAGCGTCCATTTCCTGAACCCAGAAGCACTCATCGGTTTCCTCAAGTCTGACGAGCTCTTGGCGGGAGGTGTCGTCAGTTGGAGCAGTGTTGCTAGCGTGAACAAGGAAAGTTAGCAAGTTGTACAGTTCTCCCAAAAATGATGTAGTTCATAACTATACAACCTACTACCTCACCCTGGCCACACGCACCTTCTAGAAGTCCATCCCCCTGCAGCGAAATTGCGATGCCGTTACTCCAAATGGCAGTATCTGTATTCCTGGTGATGTTGACAGATTAAGGCACGTTCTGGTACTCCTATTGGCAGTGTACGTACTGCTGGTGATGTTGACAGGTTAAGGCACGTTCTGGTACTCTTACTGGCAGTGGCTGTACTGTTGGTGACGTTGACAGATTAAGGCACATTGCCAAAGTCTATTGCTGGCAATGGAAGCAAGTTAATTCGCAATGCCAGTGTTTGACCCACTGGCAAAGTAAGGCTACGAGACCTCTGTCCAGATACAGGCATGGCCTATCCTTAATTCCTGATCAAGCTGTAACAGTGGGGGAGGTTCCGTAGCAGGTTAGTTGGCAAGACTTTGGGCAGGTTAGTTGGCAGGTTAGTCTGTTACGTCACAATTTGGCCTGTTGTGCTGCTGTATACCCTACGAAACTGCTCTAATTAAAATGTCTTTAAAACGCGCGAATCTCTGAAGCTTTACTTGACCTATATCAATTCTTTACATGCTTTTATTCATGGGCATTTTAAGTTATGCCTACTTAATGTGACGTCACCCAATCTTCAACCTTGTTCTGGAAACGTAGTTATGAATAAAATAAACCTTACAGATATTACATGGAACAGACGATAATGTAGGGGGAGAGAGACAGAAGATACGTTTACAGAATATTTGCTGGGAATTCTTGGAAAAATGCTGTTTGAAAACCGAAGACAATTAAGGATATTTCAGATGGATGTTATACGAACTGGGGACGAGAAAATTATGGCGGATGATAGTCTTTTTTTTTTTTACCAACTTGATGCACAAATTCTTTATTTTAATACATTTATTATACTCCACTACATGTTTCGAGCACTAATGTGCTCATCTTCAGGAGGGCAAATTGTATTAGTACAGCATCTGGTATCGTCACTCTCTTTAGGTGACTCTTCAATACACAGGTTACGGGAGGACGAATCCTGTCGTAACCTGTGTACTGAACAGTCAGAGTGACGATACCAGATGTTGTACTAATACAACTGTCCTGAAGAAGAACATAATAGTGCTCGAAACATGTAGAGGAGTATAATAAATGTATTAAAATAAAGAAATTGTGCATCAAGTTGTTTAAAAAAATACTATCATTCTATTAGGATGCACGGTCAACAAAACACAAAAATTATGGTGGATGTCACTCGTTCAAAATCTTGACATATTTTCTACTTGGTTTTCTTATGTATGGATTCCAACGGTCCAGTGATGACGCCACAATTTTCATCATTAGATTTATACAGGGTTTTCATAAAAGAATGGTAGGATGCTGAACGACAATAATACATGGCTCATGCGCTACGAAACAGTGGAAGTGGGTACACTGGATTCCATTACTCAAATAGTTTTTTTTTTTTTCCGCACAACAGATGTCGCCACCTAATGCTCGCTCAAGGTCACAACGTCTCCGTGTCAATCGGACTGTCGTTTGTGCCGTTGCACGCTATTGATAATGTTTACGGACAAAGGTCAAAGAAAAAGCGCGATGTGTCTTGTGATTCGCGGAAACAAAATTGTTAATGAGTGTTCAGGGTAAGTTCAGGAATAAATTCAGAACGAAACCACCGCATTTGAACAATTTCCGCCAATAGTTTGAACGGTTTAAATAAAACTGGGTGTGTATGTATGAGAAAGTCATCTGGAAAATTTTCAGTTACAGAAGACGATTTTTTTTAAATTCTGGTGGATACATCACGAACACTGCGTACACTGAAGAAACAAGAGATCTGCAACATATGAAGGCCAGAATCCGCGCAGATATCGAAACAGTTAACGCCAGACATGCTTTCTTGTGAATGGGAGGACGCTACATACAGAATGGATATATGTTGGGCAACAAATGGCGACCATATTGAAATCTATTAAATATCACATAGTAAAAAGGTAAAGTGCAGGCACTGAGGCTCTGTAAATGCCGTACGGCCCATAGGGGGAGTAGAGGTATAGCTCTACTCTTTGTTGACCACGGCACTAGAAGGGGGTAGAGAGCCAGCACCACGCACCGGCCGCAACATGTTTCAAACACACAAATCAAAGTTACCATAATCGTCCCATTAAAATTATGTGCGTGTTTCCATCAACTTGAAAAAATTTGTTTTGGCTTAGGGAAGCACGTATATAAGATATAATGTAATACACCGCAACGGGATAAATACGACGAAAAGCAAAATCGTTCTGTTGACCGCCTCAAATTCTTTCCCGTTTCCCCCAAAATAAACCGACATACAGATTTATACGGGCATACTAACATTGCGGGAGGACCGCGGTGGTACAGTGGTCAAGGTGCTGTGCTACAAAGCGGAAGGTCGCTGGTTCGATCCCAAATTGTGTCAAAGGAATTTTTCATTGACATAAAATCCTCGCACTATGGCCCTGGAGTCGACTCAACCTCTAACAGACATGAATGCCAGGAGATTTCCTGGGGGTAAAGGCGGCCGGTGCGCAAGGCTGACAACCTACCACCATCCTGTGCCGTTGTCACTAAATCTGGGAACCTTGGGGGTAAAGGCGGCCGGTGCGTAAAGATGACAGCCTACCACCATCCTGTGCCGTTGTCACGAAATCTGGAAACCTTGGGGGTAAAGGCGGCCGGTGCGTAAAGCTGACAACTACCACCATCCTGAGCCTTTGTCACGAAATCTGGGAACCTTGGGGGTAACGGCGGCCGGTGCGTAAAGCTGACAACCTATCACCATCCTGTGCCGTTGTCACGAAATATGGGAACCCTGGGGGTAAAGGCGGCCGGCGCGTAAAGCTGACAACCTACCACCATCCTGTGCCGTTGTCATGAAATCTGGGAACCTTGGGGTAAAGGCGGCCGGAGCGTAAAGCTGACAACCTACCACCATCCTGCGTCGTCACGAAATCTGGGAACCTTAACTTCCTGGAACCCTCTGGGCCACTTCAGGCCTCTAACGGGACTGCTTTACCTTTCCCGTCACTAACATTGCAGAGTCTTCGGATTATGACGTGTGATGACGCCAACAACCCTCCTCCGAATACAGCACGTGATCACATTTAGTTCAACCCTCTAGAGACAATCAGACATCCCTTAAGGGGAAGCATACATTAAGTCCCCTTTAAGATAGGCCACATCTGACGTAAAGTGTGGTTCCTTCCCCGCAGAGAACACATTACCTTTTCATTATGAACCCCATTATTTTAATGTCATTCAGATAAACTGCCGTCGCTAATGTGGGAAAGGTACGAGAGCCACAAACAGTAATGAAAATGTACAGAATTGTTGAATGTTCGATCAGGCAGTACCAGTGCCCTCTAGTGGATTAAAATTGCCACGACTACCTCCTCATTACTCAAGTGTCTGCGTACGTCACCTACAGCCTGTCATTATGCTACAATCTATATTACGATAGGCTGGTCATGTAGCTACGATTGGCAAGCGCGTTTATTCTTAATTTTGATGAGGAAACGTGTGAGAAATCACCCCTCCCACTCTTGCACATTGAAAGACAATCACATAAGTACACGTGGGCCGTGTAGCTCGGTCGGTAATAGCGACTGGCTACGGACTGGAAGGTCCGGGATCGAATCCCGGTGGGGGGGCGAGATTTTCCGTACCTGTCCAGACAGGCCGAGGCCCACCCAGCCTCCTGTACAATGGGTACCGGGTCTTTCCCGGGGGTAAAGAGTGGCCGGTGCGTGACGCTGACCCCTCACCCCCTTCTGGTGCCGTGGTCAAGAAAGAACAGAGCTATACCTCTAATCCCCGTACGGCATTTACAGAGTCTCAGTGCCTGTACGTACAAGGGTGCACTTTACCTTTACCTTATCTAAGTTAACATTTCAGTTCAATGTCTCACCTCAACATATGCATTCGATACAGTATTGTTATCCCTTTCACGCCTCAGAAGCCAGTTCCCACCTCAAAACAAACACACTGCGTGTCTCTTACAAACACCAAACGATTACTGCGCTATGTTAATAATAGCTGTCCATCGCTGCAATTGTACGAAACGCATAAATACACTCTGTCGGTAAAATGTTACGTGTCTGAATGTTAAACCGGGTAGTACATACTGTTACCACTGTGTCTGAAAAGATTTCAGTAACAGATTTAAGTTGCTGGTTCTATAGAACGCGAAACATGGGGCACATTACACGACCCACACAGCCTTTAGAGCTTAAGCAGTCTTTAAATCATAATGTGAGGTGCCTGTTACACACAGCTAGCGACACCCATACTGTTGATGCAGGTCAGGTTACTTGGCCTTGGACAAATGACCCACAGGCCTACGTTTAGTCCTGAAGTAAACGAGACAACACGTATGTGTGTGCGTGCGTGCTATTATCACACGGCGGCTTATAACCCCTTAACCTTCCCAAGCACAGTGCTGACCACCTGCACAACATATCAGGGCCATGCATTCCGCCACACAGTGAATTAATGTCTCGCAATATTCTCACAACAAGCAGCGATTATTTCCCAAAACAGCATTAACCGAATGGTTTCTGTAAGGAGGAGGCAGACTTGTTTTACACGCTGTATCTTTAAATATTACTTATATTTCAGGCTTAGGGTCCCTCACCATGAGTGTGTTACGTGGCGCGTCTCAGCGACCTATTCTCAACGAGTGTTTTTGTGGCGCGTCTCAAGCCATACATTTCCAACGAGCATTTATGTCGCGCGATGAAAAGTGGCGCATCTTAGACGAAAAACGTTCCATGAGCGTCTTTGTGGCGCGTCTGAAGCGACGCATTTTCAAATGAGCGCTTAAGTGGCGCGTTTCGGACGAACCACTTTCCCCGAGAGTGTTTGTGGTGCTTCAGCGCCTCTCACTGGAAAACCCACCTTTCCTCGGGCCTGCTCCCGTTTTGAAATGCAGTTGGAAGGGGATAAAGTTGTCTCTCTTGTGTCACTGCGCCAGATATTAACGAAGAAGACAGGCAACCATAAATTCTGAGTGTATCTCCTGCTATGTCAAGGCGGACACGTGACATATGGTACACTGTATTTCATGACACCTTGTCTTCTTTCCACCACGTCTCTCTACAATACATACCTACAGTCCCATACACCTGGAAAGATTTCTTGAGCTTCCGTACTGAAAAGTGTCCAAGTTAAATTCGAAGAAGTGGCGCTACTGAACACGATCATCAAAACGGCATATGTACGGCCAGTTGTGGCGCGACCGAGTTGTGGCGCTACTAGTAACTGACCAAGCGGCCGCGAGCGTTTGTAGCGCTTCAACTGCGTGTTAAGTCCTATGATTCGCAGAGTCGCGCTGCTCTTTGTGGCGCCACAAACATGATCCTGGAAAAGGGCCCCTCCATAGGTCACCCATCAAGCAGTTCGGCATACCGGTAACGCCCTAGACGTCTGGTTTGAATCTCAGTCAACACACCGGCTACACTAACCGACATTTCTTGTGCACTCTCTCGATCCCTACAAGCAAATTCCAGGCCAATTCCTTTCAGATCCTTTCGCTAATCATTCCTCCATCATCCCACCATTCGAAGCTAAACTATCAGCATCGTGAAACAGAACACAGAAAAGTAAAGCAATGCTTCAGCCTGCATACGGATACCACAACGTAACACCAACACACATCGAACCAGAACAACCCATGCATTAACTCATCAAATAAGTCGTAAGGTCCTGGGGATGGATGTATTAACATCCGAAACATGTTGAGCAGCAAATAATGAAATAATAAAGCAAGTGCATCAAGTTGGTCTCTCTCTATTCAACTATCCACTCTTCTATAGGTGTCGTGACTGGACAATAAACAGCGCACTTCAGGATAAACATGCAGTACATGGCTCAGTCTACCGGACAAACGAACAATTTGAGGAGCAGTATAAACACCAGGGGACGGTACAGAAATGAACAAGAGCTTCACACTACGGACAGATATAAAACAGGAGCCGTTCATGGTGCTACTAGAGCCTTAAATCAGGGCTGGCCAAATTAAACCCATTTCAGAGCCACATAATTCATAAAGAATCGCCCAAGGGCCGCAGTTGTGTGTACAAATATCGCAAGGGGATGGGGAAAGAATTAACCAAAAAGACACTATTTACAAAAAATCTGTCATTTATTACAGTTGCCCACAGACCTATCATATTAAAAGGTAAAGCAGTCCCATTACAGGCCTGGACAGGCCCAGAGGATTCCACGAAGTTAAGGCTCCCAGATTTCAAGACAATGGGCACATGAAGGTGTTAAAGGTTGTCAGCCCTACGCACCGGCCGCCTTTACTCCCAATGAATATTCCTGGTACTTATTTCTGTTAGAGGCTGAGTCAACCCCAGAGCCATAGTGCGGCCGGAAGGATTAGTCAAGGAAAAATTCCAATGACACCATCGGGAATCGAACCCGCAGCCTTACGGCTTGTAGCGCAGTGCCTCAACCAAAAGAGCCACCGCGTGCCCAGACCTATTATATTACGTTGGTTAAACTGTGTTATCGAAACTATTCAGGTGAACAAGGACATGTTGGTCAGCCCCAGTTTAAAAAATGCCCTTCACTTTAAGCGATCAACAATAATCAATTAACGAATGGGGACCGAAATCTAAACCATTATTAACCTTTCTGAGTCTGTGACATTTAGATAAGTAATACTAAAATAAAGCTCTTGCTTCTGCACACAAAACACAGCGCATACATTATTAAACTTACTGGTTAATGGAATTGGGGAATTACTTACTTACTCCATGGTGCACAGTCCTTCTTGAGAAGCTAACTGGTTTGCAACTAGTCAAGAAATTCCCCGCATTTCACGGAACCCGAAGGTTCATTACCGCACTCACAAGCGTCCGCCACCTGTCTCTATCCTGGGCCAGCCC
>Ga0131853_10023044_pt1 | contig 11253 bp, 7 predicted proteins | sample TergutLab28metaG_FD_92764 | JGI IMG/M metagenome (GOLD analysis project Ga0131853, IMG submission 92764) | Labiotermes labralis P1 segment gut microbial communities from Petit-Saut dam, French Guiana - Lab288 P1 (version 2) (version 2) | ecosystem: Host-associated > Arthropoda: Insects >...
CATTTCTCCATAAGGAAATGAGTCAGTGGGTTAGCATGAAAACAAACAGAGGAGGCTTCCAAAGATTACAGGGTGTCTATAAACTGCTATTCATGACGTGCATATGTACAAAATTTGGTAAAGAGGCCGGAGTGCGAATCTGACCACAAAACATTATATAATGTGAAGAAAACGTGTGGGGGCTATAATACTAAGCCTTTACATGACTGTGCGGGGCATTTAAATGGCCGCAGCGCACCCATTTGGTGCGTTCGTAAGATACCGGCTTAAAAGGATCGGGTGCGTTCGTCGGATAAAGGTTAATTGCTTTGGTTTCTTTGTTATGTTCTTATTTTTAAAAATATTTTGTAGTATAAAGTATGATTTGTTAGTATTTTTTATGCTTTCTTGCAAGTCTATATGGCAACTGTTATCTTCATTAAGTGTAGCTCCCAAGTATTGGAAATTTTCAACTCTTTCAAATTTGTAATTTTTTATACCAATAGTGACATAAAAACACTGACCCCAGCACTGTACTTTCTATGCATGCCAATGTACAACATCCCCCATTTTAATTGCAGCCCAAGTATTAAATACCCACATTTTATATTCAGGTTATGGTAGACTGCGTTTGAAATGTGATGGCACACGCGCAGAAACCAGATTTCGTCTTTCGGTGAAACGGACAAGTCCATTTAAATCAGCGGGGGCGTCAGTTCAGTCAACTACTGGCAGCCAGGTGTGCGCATCAGCGGTAGTAATGCTGGATACATCATGTACCGAGATAGTGTGAAGGGTACTGGCTACCCACTCCGTTCGCCAGCTTCCCCTTTACTTCCCCTCCCGTGCGACACCGTGTGCCATCACATTTCAACTGGACTCTATCACCTTTGACTTCCTTTGCCAGAGCACACATAACATATCAACATTCTTGCAGAATGCACATGCAGCAACTCCATGATGCCTCATTTCTAAAAAAAGAGATCTGGACAACAGTTCAATCAGACAAGCAAAAACAGAACCTTAAGGCATGCTCATATCAATTGTCTGTTCACTTGCTGGAGCCAAGATGAAACAGAGGGACAGATTAAAGTTATCAATCTGCAGTACATGTAAAGTAATCCCACAAAAAGGGAGGAAACATAACAAAAAAAAGAGTTTGAAGTTCATACAATGTGAATGTAGTGTCATGCACCCTTGAGGCCACCGATCCATAAAAGCAGCCATTTTATTGTGGTTGACACTGCACCTGGCAGCTAGGAGAGGTGGAATGATGACCTGGCATCACATAGAGAAAAATGTAGGCAATTAGTTTTTTTGAGTGGATTCTTATAGGAACAGAGTTCGAGTTCATAATGGGTAACGATTCAGCGGTGTGTATTTGCCAAGACACAAAATGAGGTGGTGGCGCGAGGCAAAGTGGTGCGAAGGAGAAGAAGACCATCCTGCATGTCTGAAGGACAAATGGTGACTACCCAGGGAGTTCACTTCCAGTGTTGGGTCATAGTAGAGTAAGTGGTCATTTACGTTTTGTTGAAAAGAGGGAGAGAGCTGCCAAATGGGCTGCAAAGAGAAACTGTACCTTGCCGTATGTTGGTCCCAGTGACCAGTGGTGAGTGATAATGTTAATAAACTTGTGCCAAGTGGGTAGTTACTCCACTCCCAGGCGCTACAACCCATGTAGGTTCTTGGCCGACTCTAGAAGTCGCTTCCAACCATCTCTGTCCTTGGCCTTGATCCTCCAATTTCTACCTCTCAGCCTCTCTGCATGCCTCATCACTCCGTCCATCCATCTGAGGTTTGGCCTTCCCACTCGCCTTGCGCACTCCGGCTTGTCCAAGGTGATTTTCTTACATGGGAGATTATCTTGCATTCATACTATATGTCCTGCCCATCTGAGCCTGGTTATCCTAATTGTTGTTACCTAATCAGTCTCATCATACAGACGATACAGTTCTTCATTATATCTTGATCTCCATGTTACCCCTTCACAGACAGGTCCATATATTCTTCTTAGTATTTTTCTCTCAAAGACTCCAAGACGTAACTCATTTGCCTTACTCAGAACCCAGGTTTCCGCCCCATACATCAGGACTGGGTTCATTAGTTACACTCAGTCAGAATTTCATTTCATTGTATTGTGTTTGTAAATAAATACCAATTATAGGTTCTCAGGTATACAATTGTGTCCATCTGTATTTAGCTACATCATTGGACTATAGTGAGCGCCCTTTCCCTTCCTAATCCCACGTGCTGGGGAGGATAAAAACCAGCGACCAATACTTTTACAACTAGAAACAGCTGGCTTACCCACAGGGCTAAATCGTAATGACAAAAATATAATAGTAAGAATCCGTTGGTGGTGATAGCTCTACCATCGCTGTGCACAGCTCTCATTCCGAGTCCTGCTTGACAAATAAATGGCCTGGAACTCCAGTGGGGTTGCACAGGGCATCAAATTTATACCAGTCAGTTGAGGGCCCTTGATGTCACAGCCCGGCAGCAACAGTATAACATCTAACATAGGCATTAAATGGAAGTCAAAGGTCTGCTTCATGATGTGGCAGCCTTCAATGCAGAAGAACATCTGTTGGTACCCATTTCATAAGATGAAATATTTATAACATTCATACCCGATAAATACTCTATCAACAAACTCTACATCGTCTGTGGAGATTAAAGACACCTTCAATTTTCAGCGTGGAAACACAAGAAGGAGAAAAATCATAAACAGCCCTGCCTTATAAGGAAGTATGTCAAGACAAACAGCGGAGTGTCAGTCTAGTGCCATGACGTTACATCTCGAAACATACCACACGCAATGACAATTTTCATGTGCCAGATGTGAAGAAAATACTGTGAACTAGAACTTAAGTTACAATGAGTTTATCAAATGAATATGAAGCATGTGGTTTCATAAAAAATTTTACCAAGTCCACAAGAACATACAGCTTATATGGTCAATTTTCAGCATACTCACATTAAAGCATCTGCACTTTGCCCTCAACCACTCTGCGACCAGCAGCAAACCAGTTCTTGCTGTCCACAGCACACTTAGCTCACTTTATGCCTCAATATTAGACTACTTCCGAGGTAGGATAACACATTTGTAGTCAATATAGCAACCTGCTATAGGCTAGACAGACAGGGGTTTGAATCCCTGTTGCAACAAGGAATTTTTCTCTACTCCAAATAATATCCAGACCAGCTCTGGGGCCAATCCAGCCTCCTACTGAAAAAGTATTGGGGTTCTTTGCTAAGGAGAAAGTAGCCACGGTGCGATATTGACCACCAACTTCCATCTAGTACCAGAATTAAGAATAAGTGGACTCACTCCTCTATTCACCCCATGGGCACAGACAACTTTACTTTTATCTTTTATTAGGCCACTCCACTGACCAAGAAAAAAATGCAGAACCAATAGAAACAACATGGCATGAGAGCAGAGAATATTAGTTTTAAATTGATGCTTGTCCAGTTCAAGAACTGTCAGTTGTCCTACCTTCACAGTCAGTGTCAAGTTGCACATGGTCACATGGGTCACTGTGTCTTGCCAACTGTTCACTAAGTGGCCACCAAGCATCACAAGCTGCTGCCTGAGATTTTTCTTCCCATCAGGCGTGAGGGTAGATGTTGTAACAACCAACGGGTCATAATCCAGTCTAGGCAAACAATTTCAAAGCCATCTTGAAAAATTTTTGTGAACATTTTTAACGATTATTTATTTAACAGCCTATATAAAAAAGCACTACAGTCAATATAATAATAATATTTATTTACAGAAATTGGGTTGTTACCCAGTGGCAGTGGTTATTTTACATGTAAACAAAACATGAAATTGGTTACTACTAAATTTAAGTCAGGAGGGCTACATGAGAAGCATGTAGTGGCAACTTGGAATCTTGAGAACCATCTCAGCATTTGCTTATACACACATGGAAACCAAGAAAAACCTGTGTCAAGATGGCCGGTCGCAGGACCTTCCGAGTACTGACTTCTAGCCAGCAGTCCAGCATCTACGTGGGCTGATCATTTAATTCCGGGACTGATTTTTTTTCCGGGAAACTATAATACATAGCGAAATGGCAACAGAGTGGGACACGTGACAACTCTGTACAAGTGTATGTGCAAAACCAGAGGTCGGTATCTCCCTGCATTCGCTCTGTGGAGGCCCTTGGGTGAACGTCTACAACAGTGTGCGTCGCATTTCACGATGGAGGAGAAAGTGTAGCAGTGTGTGTGCATTGATTTCTGTTTCCATCTGGGGAAAACTGGTGCTGAAACGTACGAAATGCTGCAAGCAGCTTTCGGAGAGTCCTGCCTAAGTCGGTCGAAGACATTTGAGTGGTATTCCCGTTTCAAAAGTGGACGCCAATCCTTTGAAGACGACCCCCGCACAGGCAGGCCTTCCACCTCCCACACCGAGGAGACCGTGGCACGTGTGCGAGAAGTCATTCATGCTGACTGACGTCTGACTATCAGAGAGGTTGCAGAGGAAGTTAAAATAGCATTCAGTATGTGCCAGAAAATTCTAACTGAAGATTTGGGAATGAGACGTGTGACAGCGAAATTTGTGCCTCGTCTCCTAACGGCGGAACAGAAGGACGATCACGTGTCAATTTGCACTGACCTCCGTGATCAAGCCCAAAACGATCCCAACTTCATGTCCTCGGTAATTACTGGTGACGAATGCTGGGTTTACGGGTATGACCCAGAAACAAAGCAAATGTCCTCCCAGTGGAGCACAACATCATCTCCTCGACCGAAGAAAGCGCGGCAGGTGAACTCCAATATCAAGACCACGTTGATTGCGTTCTTTGACATTGATGGGCTGGTTCATCATGAGTTCGTCCCTACAGGACAGACGGTAAATAAGAAATTCTACAGAACAGTCCTGCAACGCCTCCGCGACGATGTGCATAGACATCGCCCTGAGAAGTAACGCTCCGGCAACTGGATCCTGCGCCATGACAACGCCCCTGCCCACAGGGCTGTCACCACAAATGAATTTCTGGGGAAACACAACATTCCGTCACTCCCACAACCTTCCCACTCCCCTGACCTTGCTCCGTGTGACTTCTTCTTGTTCCCACAACTGAAGAAAACAATGAAAGGTCGCCGATTCGATTACATTGAAGATATTCAAGCCAACGCGACGAGACAACTAAGGGCTACAAAAAGTGACTACCAGAAGTGCTTTCATCAGTGGCAGGAGCGCTGGAATAAGTGCATACAAGCACAAGGACACTAATTCGAAGGAGACAAGACCAACTAGCCGTTAAGTCTACTCGTTCACTCACAAAAAAATCAGTCCCGGAATTAAATGATCAGCCCATGTAAAGTACAAAAAAAACACCAATGCACACACAGTACAAGTATCTAAGTACTTAACTGAATATGATCCAAAACTAACCACTTAAAAGTTCAATGGTAACTATAAGTACCGCCTACTGCAACAGGAACTTCACATCTTGCCACATAATGCATTCATGGATTTCATATGATTCCTACAGTACATATGCATTACTTCTGCAAATATCACTGACTGTCATTGTAATGAAGACAGGATGTATTTTCTGTAAGGTAGAACTGAGTATTATCACATTATCTAGATTAATTCCTGTCTCCAAAGAGAGAGAATGTGTGAATTTTATCACAAAAAAATAAGCACTTGCCACAATAATAAATATCACTGTACACTATCAAACATAGTTGTTCTTTTTCATATACAAATGTCACTCAGAGGACTCACACTCATATCAATTTATGCTTCCCACCCCCACACCCCCTTAAAAAATTTTTATTCTTTTTTATTTTTGTTACACCGTGCATGTTGTCGAGTTACTCAATTATTACACCAACCACTCCACATATATAAAATTTATATAATTTACACATTAAAACCGCTCCGACATGTTTCAGTCCTAAGACCATCATCAGGGAGCTATATCTTCCTTGATAAAGTCACACTAGAAATAGTCACATATTAATTTCATTGTACAAGTTGGATGTTGTGGCAGCACGCCATGTTGTGTAATGTTATGTTGCGAAGAGTGCCCTGCAGGGCATGATAAATCCTGTATATCACCAATGATGTATCCTGGTTGAACACTGTACTTATATTTGTTACTGGATGGAGGAAAGTGGACAACTGCAATGTAATTATTTCACCTCGAAGTTAATATTCTAAACAGCAAATGACACATGTGGAACTCTGGGTTAGACATCACACAAAATTACAGCAAGCTTACTAACAACACATACAGTGTCTAGCTATTTATAACCTTCAAATTGAATTTAATATTGCACCAGTAAATACTTCGTAAGTACGCAATTACATTCTACTCTTATATTTCACTGTTTAAACAAAAGAGTAGGGTTGATTCCATAACATAAAAAAAAAATCTGCTTTACTACTGATAGTTTTACCTCCAATCATTCCACTGTAGCCCAAATCGAACATGATCACCATCCTTTAGAACCATTGGAGAATCCTTCACCACTCTGCCTGAGACCTTAATTCCATCATTAATGTATGTGCCATATTTTGAGCCTGTGTCAGTAAGTGAAACAACTGGTAGTTGACTGGGGTTTCCCTGAAGAAGCAAAACAACAAGAACTTAACAAGTACCATTATGGTACAACCATCACCATCATTCTGTGATCTAATGAACACGGAAAAACGTCATTTACGGACATCTTATGTATGTCACTAGTCTAGAAATAATGCCCCAGTTTGTTGGATTGCCCGGAAGCAGGTTCAGTCCTCTTCTGTAAAATAAAGGCTTCACTCCAGTACACATGACTATAAATAAACCAGACAACTGGTATTTTCTACACAAGACAAAATCCTTCTACCTTATAAAATTTCTCACCACATCTTTTATACTGTGTACAACAGTGATGACAGCATGTGTGCGACTAACAGACTGGTCATCTGATAGAGTCAAATCTCCGTCCCTACGGCCTACAACATGGCTTTTTCCTGCAATTAAGTAGTACAGTTCGCCTGTAAAAGAACATAATGCTAAAATTAATACATATATTTCTTTCACTCACACATCCATTCATACACACACACACACACACAAACATGCATGCTTTTGGTCTCGCATCAAAAATCCCTGCAAGAAATGGTAAAAATATGTAATATTACATTGAACACAGTGGATAAAAATCTGCTGCACAAGAATTAAATTATATACTAGTGTTCACAGCATTAAATATTGTATCTAAAACACTTTATGACTATGGTTTAAGATTACGGGTATTCTAGTAACTTTTTTTAGTGCCAAGTGTATTATTGGTGAATAAGTACGATCAAATCACTAAACTGTTATAAGAGCCTACCATAACACATATATCTTTCACCTCTGCTCTGTATTATTCTGTTTAAGCACCTACAAACAAATTGAAATGCCTCTTTGTAATTCAGATCACAAAAAAATGGCACCATTCACAATCCATTAAGTTAATTCACAGGAATTCCCAACACAAAACGTACATTCCACAATGCTGCTACTTTAGAGATTCACTGCTTACTTTTACCACATTTCACTCACTTATATTGGCAAATCCGTAGCACAGAGTAAAATATTTTTACGTTAATTTGACTGCGAAACAAACTGCATAATTTACGGAACGTTAAGAAACGCCCTCTACACCTGCTGGCAGAAGAGGTGCGACAAAGTGAAGCGAAATGAAAAAGCGTCCAGCATTAGCTGAACTATCCCTCACTGAGTCTTCTATTAACGTTTCTGATCACACAGCTGTATATGAAGTCGAACGTACTGGGAAATCAGTAAAAGGCCTACTTTAACTGAAAGCACCTACCGGTCTTGGCATGCTTTGGTGTACATTTCTGCGGAATATTAAAGTAATGACAAGTACATGAACTCGACATGCAAACAAGACTTACCTTTAGTACTTTTTAACAACCACATTTTATTACGGGGTTCAAACACGACTTGACATCGGTATCTTAAATATGTACATCACATATTCAAATACCACACCATACAATAAAACGCTTTAACCATATATACTTGCACAGCAGGCTACAACACATAAAGTATGCATAGATATACATCCGTCAATATTTGCCGTAAATTCGCCAACGCATGCCCACAATCAAATACTGCTACCTATATATTTAATCTGTGACTGCTACAGGTCAGATGTTATTACTACGTGTATCGTGTGGTTACAGCTCACGCGTGTGGCATGCATTACAGTCATATCCGAAGTCAAACATGGCCACGGTGTATCACAACACGACTGCAGCTACGGGTCATAACTGATGCAAAAAGGTAGGAGCCGCGGATGAATCCGGTTTAGCAGGAACCGTGGCGCTGCTGGTTGGACAAAACGCCTGAATCGCAAGCCCCGGCCGGTGCAATATTTATTAAAATAACATTGATTAGCTTCATGATCATAAAAAAGTAGGGATGGGAATATTCTGGGATGTGTCATCGGTGTATATTGGTAAATAATACCGACCTTTTGAAGGCATTAACCCTTTGGCGCCGGAATTAAATCCCCCTCCCCCCCTGGATGCTCTAATGAACATTCGGCCACTTAAAGGGCTCACTGCACGATATATATGTTGTTCGGCGCCAAAGGGTTAAGTACCTCCGAAACAGCGAGAACTGTTTACTGTTCTCCATAACGTAATATTCCCAAAGACCTCAAATCTCGCATAGTTTTTGGACTGATATTTGAATTCGGCCGGCAGTAGTTGCGTTGTCGGTGTTTGGTGGGAGCTCGGAACGCACGTTGAGAGACTATTGGCATGCAGGCAAAGTATTTGTACTAATAATAAGTGCGCTCAACTTTTTGGGATTATTGAAAAATCAACCGCGGGTCGCTCAGGTATTTGACAATTTAATAAACGTATACATCTTCACCACGCGATAAGTGGGTCCCTGTCACCACGGCATAGCGCATCCTCAGGTTGCGAATGGAGAAACGGCCTCCATTGTGGAGGGTAGCTGCGCATATATTGATAAAAGTCAATGACTGCCAACAAAGGGTGGTCCTCCAGGTTGGGTGTTGGGCGAGGTGCTGTCAACTCCTCATTGTAAAAATGTATCTTGATACAAAATACGCACACAGCACTTGTGAATGCGGCAATGAACCTTCGGACCCCATAAAATGCGGGTAATTTCTTGACTAGCTGAAAACCAATTAGCTTCTCAAGGACCCTGCTCCATGAAGTAAGTATACATCTTCACCTAATTAGCGTTTCCAGGAGCAACCAAATATTGACCAACATAAATACCAAGACATCAAGCCAAACGCCCAAACCTACACGTTACACGAATGCATGTTTGACAATAAATTAAGATTCCTCAACCCAGTAAACTTAACATAATTGTAACAGCTGTGTAACTAATAGACAATGACACTAATCTGTCAGCAACAGAAGATGCGAGAGAGTACCAAAATAAATTATTCTTGACAACTCCCAACAATAAAAAATAACAAATTCAATTACATTCCTTCATGTGGGTAAGATGAAGTATTAACAGAATTACTATAGTGCTGCAGAGATTATATTGTTAGTCTTTTAAGTGGGTAAATTTTAAGTGTTAATGACATCAATACAACAGCGAGAGAATATCCTGCATGTCTAATTACATTATCATCAGCAGTATCTGAAATGTTTGAATAAGTTACATGTAATAGAGTAAATTTCTTAAACTCAAACATATTTTGAGATGAATAATCTGGCTTTAGAAAGTATCACTATATGTTGCATTCCAGTAGCATGTTTTCATACAGACTGTCTTGAAAAGTGGAGCTTGACATGTGATTCCATTCCTATGTTGATATAATGGCCAAGATTTTGCTGTTCTTTCTATTAATTGATGTTATCAATGGGAAATTCCATTTTTTTAAAGTACAGGTATACAAATGACAGACCCACAAAAATCCATTACTATGATGTAAAATGAACAAACCACCAAATCCTTTAAACTACATGGATATCAGTTTTGATACCAGAATTGTTACAAATAAGAAGTGGAAAAACCATTTTAAAACAACACTGTATAATTAGGCAATCTGTAATACCATCCTTCATAAAAGACAAAACACTTCACTGTTAATGCTTGATTCTTTTAGAAATAACCAAAATTCATTGATATATGAATTTATTGATATGGAAGCAAAAAATAAAATTGTGTAGAAAACGAATTCCCAGAGATAATGCCACGAAACAACACTTACACAACATTAACGAAAACTGCACCACATCAAATGGCATTGGCAAGCTAAAATGTGGCTGTTCATTGCAGTCCTAATCAAAGCACTGGAAGTCTGAAATTCACCCCCTGCTTCCCAAACAATTAGCTGTGGAAAGCAGATTTTAAGTTTACATTTGTATCAAATGAAGACAGTGGAACACGTTCTGCAAATATTAATGAAATCAGAACAAAGGCTCTTTGACTGATTAACTTCAACATGCCTCACTCGCACAACATGCACTGTTGGAAGAAATCTAAAAAATTTCTAATGTGTAGATGCAAAATGGTGAATACACATAGTCTCCGCAAGCAGTCACAGCACCAGATGAGTTCACCCTTCATTTCACAGCTTCATGGTGAGGAAGGTTCGAATGTTAGTACATGAAAAACTTTCATTCATATGGCATGCATAATTATCTACTCTAAATGGAGATGGAATATTTCAGCCAATACTGTAACCAGGCCATGGACTTGGTTGCCCAAACCAAAGGACTGTGGCTTGATTGCTAGCAGGAAGATGAGACTGTTGTCTTCAGCAAAATGTCTACAGCTGTTCTCGGGGCAACTGAGCCAACTTTTAAACAGGTACCATCAACTATTTCCCTAGGGATAAAGCAGCTGGTCCCATGAATCTGACCACTCACCTTCAATTAGTGCCAGAGTTAAAAATGAGCAACTCTATACCTCTTCTCCCCCCATATGGATTCATGAAGTGTGCAGGGAAATCCTTACATGATGTTAGATGCAACTCTTTCTGTCTTTAGGTTTCTGTGTCCGTGCATCGTGAGCAAATTGTGAAGTGAGAGACAAAACCAACAAGATGCAACAGTTAGATGTTTATTATCAATACTTTCTCAACATGTTTCGGGCATCATTATGCCCATCTTCAGGAGAACAAGACGTGTGTTACTACACGTGGTGTGCTGCGCTGCGAACAGTAACCTTCACAGTGCTCGCACCCTACAACGCAGCGCCCCACAACCGCTACGAACCACATCCAGCAGAACCAGCGCTGCACACCACGTGC
>Ga0131853_10023045_pt1 | contig 11252 bp, 7 predicted proteins | sample TergutLab28metaG_FD_92764 | JGI IMG/M metagenome (GOLD analysis project Ga0131853, IMG submission 92764) | Labiotermes labralis P1 segment gut microbial communities from Petit-Saut dam, French Guiana - Lab288 P1 (version 2) (version 2) | ecosystem: Host-associated > Arthropoda: Insects >...
AAATCACCTCCCTGCCCGCAAAAAAAACGGCACCGCAAGGGGAGAGGGTCGCTTTAGAAAGCTAAAAAGTCCCCAGGTAAGAAAAAAAACCCCCCCCCCCCCCCCCAATTTTATGGACCCCGAAATTACCGCATTCACAAGAGCCTGCCACCTGTCCATATCCTGAGCCAGATCAATCCAGTCTGTGCCCTCATCCCACTTCCTGAAGATCCATTTTAATCCTCCCACCTATGATTAGGTCTTCCAAGTGGTCTCCTTCCCTCAGGTTTCCACACCAAAACTCTGTATACACCTCTCCTCTCCCCCATACATGCTACATGCCCCGCCCACCTCATTGTTCATGATTTGATCAATTAACAGTATATGGTGAGGACAACAAAGCATGAAGCTCCTCATTATGCGGTTTTCTCCACTCTCCTGTTGCCTCGCCCATTGTAGTCCCATACATCTTCCTCAGCACCCTATTGTCGAACACCTTCAGACTATGTTCCTTTCTTAATGTGAGAGCCCAGGTTTCACACCCATACAAAACTAGAAGCAAAATTATAGTTCACAGAAACAACAGCATCTTCAGTACTGCTCTCATCTTGCATGTGATGCCAGTTAATTTGTTAGAAGTGTACTGAAGTTTCAGAGGACTTGAATATGGAGGCAGTAGATTCCTCCAACAGTTTGATTATGCACCTGCAGATCTACTCCTACATCTGAAGAAGGAAGCTGCCAGTCCATTTGAAACGTCAGTAACCACATAGATGTTAATGGTGCTGTGATCCAGCAGATCAGTCTTATATCATAGGGCAGTGCAATTGGTATTAAAGGTTCAGTAGAATATATGTAATTGTACAGCCTAACACAACTTGTTATTGAGTAATTACAATTAAAAGATGATTAAATCATTTTAACAGCAACATGTTTCGGCTCTTATACAGCCATCTTCAGGCTGAGCCCTAAAAAGTGTTATATACAATTAGCAATGCTTTATACAGTACGAGATCTCATATTACACATTATAAATATATATCAGGAATTAAAAATAAATGTAATTTCAAACGTAAAATAAGTAATAAGGTTAAAAGTTATAAGTAATAAATTTTTTTTAAATGTAGTGAGAATAATGGAGTAATGATTTTGGAATCATAAGTAGTGATACTGATGAAGAATTATTTTATCCAGATTTATGGATGTAATATTGTGAGGTTTCTTCTTCATTGGTATAAATGGCACATCTTTTTGTGTGGAAAAGTAGCGCTATTTGGGTCACAGGATGCAGTTCTGTTGAATCTTTTTGTGTGTAAATGAAGTAATAATTCACTGTGGGGTTGCTAGATGAAACTATGATGAATATACATCTGTATAACAAAATTTTACCTTACAATACTGTATGGGTTTTTTGAGTTATGATGGTGTGCATGGTTGCATTACTTACATGTGTGGAGCGTGCGTGGTGAGTGCGTATCTTTGTCAAGGGTGTAGCTATGTTTCTTGCGTAGAAAATATACGAATTTTATGGTACCATGAAGATGTCTATATGACTGTTCAAAGAACCACTTGAAGATATTCCAGAATAGTAGGGCCATAACATGAAAAGTTTTTTGCCCCTTCTGGCAGACAAAGATGTTTTTAAAACAGTGTAATAAGAAGGCATCTTCCACTACTCTCCTTCCACAGTTATCAGTTATGCCCTTAGCCACTGCATATATATTCTACATACATAGAACAAAACATCTGTCCTGTAAAATGTTAGACTCTGGAGCTGTGACTGTCTTAGTCTAAATGTGATATATGATTTTTAAACTTACTTTTCACCGTCACTTGTGTATCTGATTATTACATGCCCTGTTCACAATTCCATATTTCACCTCCGCTATAATTCAACTGTTAGTGGACATCATCATCTTTTGACAGTTTTATGATCGGTTGCATTTGTGATTGTCATGCTTGACTGTGTTGTTTTTGCTTCTACAAATGAAGGTGGTGGGAGTCAGAAACATGTTCAGAAATGTACTCATGAATGAAAACAATTTAAAAGCACTGTATATCATTGTGTATATCACAGGGGGTATTCATTTCAGCCCTACCTAATAGTTAATTTTGTGGACATCTGGCTGAGTTCATGATACCATGTAGTCTGTAGGTGGTTATGACTTATTTTGGAGCAACTTGCAGCCTCCATATTCAGGACAGAAGTAAGCAGGCAGAAGATTCATTGGAAACATCCCTAATGAATGACATGGCTGTAATTTGTGCAGTAACTACTGCAGTTTGAACCTGAAATCTCAGAGGTATACACGAAATTTGGGTAGGAAGATCTCATTATAAGCACTGACTCAACAGACCAGCTTCATAGTACGATGGGTGGGAGAGTCCAGTTGCAGTTTTGTGGCGCCTTGCAAAGAACCTGTCTAGTTACTTGGACTCAACCACAGGTGGTAATACAGCATTGTCAGGTTAGGAAGTTACAAACACTTAACAGAGCGCATATCTTTGGTGTTGCCTGAGTTAACCAATAAAAATATTGTTCTGCACAGAATACTTGTACTTCTTCTGTACTCTGACACTGTCTAAGACAGGAACTACGGAGTTATCTGCGATGAGTAGCAAATAGTATCATTATCATCAGATGCCAAGGAAGAAATAATGTACTGAGGTAACAACACAAGCATAAGTGTTTAGAAAGATAGGTGACACTGCTGTAGTTGATGATTGCCCTGTGACACAAGTGCCATAAAATTACAGTCAGACTGCAAAATGGATATTATGTAATTACATTGTGATCATGTTATACATAAATAATGGTCTGTGGAAAGTGCAATGGTGTGGCCTTTTGTGGTGAGTGTGATGAACAGCACGAATCCATAACAGGGACCATCTATCCAGTGAGTCATTTAGTGAAAGGGTTTCTTTTTAGCAGTGTGTGAAAGCCCCCTTATGATGTGTAAAGTGGGTCTGGACATTGTGAGAGACTGCCTGTGCTTACTGTGTGAACCGTCTGCTTATTAGCTGGGCTGGCATGTTGTTGTGTGGCGTATGCTTACAGGTGTCTGACACAGTGGTAGAGCCATACAACGCCACACTGTCAGTGCACCAGTTGGTGGAGAACACCGACGAGACATTCTGCATAGACAACGAGGCTCTGTATGACATCTGCTTCCGCACACTGAAGCTCACCTCACCCACATATGGAGATCTGAACCACCTCGTATCTGTAAGTAGGGTAATCAGTTAACATACCATAGTGCATAATATTTTCAGGTGTCTGAAGTGATCTTGGAACCATACAATGCCATGTTGTCAGTGAACCACTTGGTGGAGAACAGCAGTGGAACTTACTGCTTTGACAATGAGGCTCTATATGATATCTGCAGCCGGACCTTGCGCATTTCCCTCGCAACATACACGGACATTAATCACCTACTGTCCGTGAGTATTCGATTATGGGAATACTTGCATTCTTCAGCACTTCTCATAGAATATGACCTCCACATTTGATATTGTTCAGGGAAGAAATCTTAATATATGTGCTAACATTTCAGTTCATGAATTATCTTCATTGTATCCAGTTGATACAAGAAGACTGTGTGCATGCCAGATGGGCTAAAATTGCTTCCTTCTATGTCATTTCCAAATCAGTATTAGCTTATCACGACACTACATGATCTGAAACCAGCATCAAATGAACCATAAATAAATAAATAAGTACACAGAATACTCCCCAAAACAGTTACACCTGTAGCCAACAACCATCTGCAGTGAGTGAATACTGTTTTCATTTCCACTAGGTCACAATGTCAGGGGTGACAACATGTCTCAGGTTCCCAGGCCAGCTGAATGCTGACCTCCGTAAACTAGCAGTCAATATGGTGCCTTTCCCACGTCTGCATTTCTTCATGCCTGGGTTTGCCCCACTGACAGCACGAGGGAGCCAACAGTACCGAGCACTCACTGTGCCTGAACTTACACAGCAGGTAAGGTCAAGTTTATCAACTGTCTTTTATTTTTCTTTTCCTTAACTCTTTCCAAGCTCATGTAAATTATACTATAAAAGGTGAGGTAACTGCAATTGTTCCATAATGAAGGAGGCAGAAAGTTCACCTGAAGCGTACGTACATACAGTATTTACCTGGATACGAGATGAACCTACTTCTTTGGCATACGGTCCATATTGTGTAACCAGCGTCTTCTTCCAAATGATGGCCCATACTGATGTCTTTTGCTTTTTTCTCCCCCATCTCTGGACACCCTTCAGTTTCAGATCATTCTCAGTACAGTCTAACCACCTTAATTGTGGTCTTCCCAGATTTATTCTTCAATCTGGTTTCCCCAGATATACTTTCCTAACAGCCCTATCATTGGGTCTTCTTACCAGATAACCAGCCCATTCTAGTACTATTGCTATTATTGTTGTTACAATATCTGGTTTTCTATACATAACCTGCAATTCATCATTAGTTTGGATTCTCCAGCCATTTTAATCTTTTATTGGGCCACATATCTTTCATATTTTCCACTCCCATGTTTTAAGTAATGATTTCATTTGCTTCATCACTGCCTATGTTTCACTACCACAACCTCCTTCACAATTTTCAGTTTTCACAAAAATGTCCATACAGGACTTTTTGACCCTATGCACAATTATATTGTTACTCCCCATTTTTTTGGATGATGAATTAAGGAAAATATTCGTCTTATAGTCAGGTAATTACCGGAGCCAACTAAAAGGACATTGTGCTATGTTCAGCACCAAAAGAACTTAAAGTATCACGTATCAAATTTGGTTCCTGCCTCCAAGAAAATGTACATCTCCATGACTTATGGTGATCAGTTGTAGACAGGTTTAATTTGTATTTGCAGCCAGCTGCAGTGAAGGCCACATATTTGTGGCTACAGCATTACCACAGAAACATACCAAAGGAAAAATGAAACTGAAATTAGAATGACACTGCTTAAGTAAGAAAATGAAAATGTTTTATACAGCACAAATTAAGTACCACTGAACATCTTTAATATGTTAGATTCAGAGAATTTCTTACTAAAATGTGATTCCTTCATTCTAGATGTTTGATGCTAAAAATATGATGGCCGCATGTGACCCCCGACATGGACGATACCTCACTGTAGCAGCCATTTTCAGGGGCATGATGTCAATGAAGGAAGTTGATGAACAGATGCTCAATGTTCAAAATAAGAATTCCAGGTAACAACAGAATGTTCCTTCATGGCATTATACACTTCAGCATATAATAGTCAGCTGCTAATATTTTTTTTAAATAAAGCAATGATGACACAAACTGAAAAGGAACATGATGGTAATGTGACTAATTGGGTGCAAAATAATAATAAAATATAAGGTAATATGTGTTTAATGTATTTCATTTACAAGAAAACAGAAGCTTGGATTGTAATTTTACATGCTCTATTGGCCTTGTTTGGGAGCTGGGATAATATATAAATTAGCTATGGGTTGGATAGTACAGGGTTCATATCCTGGCTGAAGCTAGAAATTTTCTCTTCTCAAAGTTCTTCTAGACCAGATGTGGGGCCCACCAGCCTCCTATTCAATGGACTGGGGCTCTTTCCAATTGGTAAAGAAGCTGGTGCATGAAGTCGACCACTTTTCTCCACCTCGTACTGAGGTTATGGTGAAGTGAATCTGTACCTGTACTACCCCTTTATGCCGTCATGGCATGCACAAGGACTTCACTTTATTTTATTGAATACAAGTCAAATGCTAAAATATAAGGCATACTAAAGTCCGAAATTATTTGATTGAGGTTCTGAAGGCAGTGACAGTTTGGTAGTGCAAAGGCTAATGGAAACGTCATGTGTCACATAGCAAACCCCTATGTGGAGACAGTGTTACAGTGATTGAACCCAAACCACAATCTGGAAACATAAATTTGTTTTGATTTTGTTAAATGTTCACAACATTGAAATACTTGAGTGTAAGTTACAAACCTTAATTTTATCTATACGTTTTCAAGTACCACAGTTTATAGAAAGAAATAAAAGAGTTTTTGGAAGAGAGAAATGAAATGGGGGGGGGGAGGAGGAGGAGGCAGTAGAGCAAAATATTATGGGACAGGAATTACTATTATAAAAACCAAGCACAGACACTTTAACATGATGGTTGAGAAGCTGTGTTCAGAGTATACAAAAAGAAAAAACTAAAACATCAGTTGCTTTATTAAATAAGATAGCCAATCAAGTACACTTTTATGGAGCACAATAAAATACTTTTTTTCCAGTTATTTTGTTGAGTGGATTCCAAATAATGTGAAGGTCGCAGTATGTGACATTCCACCACGTGGCCTTCGAATGTCGGCAACGTTCATTGGCAACACAACGGCAATCCAGGAGATCTTCAAACGCATCTCTGAACAGTTCACAGCAATGTTCCGGCGAAAAGCATTCTTACATTGGTACACGGGAGAGGGGATGGATGAAATGGAGTTTACAGAAGCCGAGTCAAACATGAACGACCTAGTGTCAGAATACCAGCAGTATCAGGTATGAGGTCACTTTATCAACCAATACTCTGCAAGAATTTCTCCTTTCTGCTTTCCGGTCTGAGCTACATATTCAGCTCATCAAAACTGCCTTAATTTGATTACCTAAACGTATAATTTTTTGATTGCAACTTGCACAGCACAGAGTTGAATTGTAAAACTAATGAAACATGAACTGCAATGGGAACAGCCCAGTTTTAGGTAGGACCCTGCAATTAATCAGAAGAGGAGGAAAATCATGAAAACCTGCAGCACCACTGTATAACAAGTTTTCCTTCTGATGTAAACTTTCCCAAGTGGGGCAGCATGATCGCATGACATTTGGACAGACATACAAGAGCAAGGGTACAAATTACACATCAATATCTATTATTTTTTTCAGGAAGCTACTGCTGAGGATGATGTTGAGTTTGAAGAGGAAGAAGAGCTGGCGGAAGAAGCATAATAATTCTGTACTATGCATGTTGTCTTCCCTCATTACAATTTTGTCAAATAATAAAAGTCATCATTTATAAATAAAAGGTGTAGTATTTCATATAACAAATCATTTTATTCACCCACAAATACCTCAATAATTTAAAATTCATATACACTTTCCACAACAATATCCTGTGCAGGATAGGTTTAATGCAGTCACATTCCATGCAGCTGCATGGGGTCCACGCAAAGCTGGCCGTATTTCACATTTCAAGTCAAAATATATTTTGTATGTAAGTTCTTAAATTTCCATATCTGCAATGTCGGCTCTGGAGTATGCATATGTAGTGCCCCAAGATTTATTTTTGCGCTGGACCCAGATATGTCTCAAACATATTCTGAATATAAATGATTTAGGTGTGTGAAAAAAAGGACTCAAATATCATAGATTGAAAAGAACAGATGTTTACATTGCACTCAGCATTATCGCTTCTAGATGCAAGAAAATGAGATGCTGTGCCTCCAACCAAGACAGTGCCACAGTGCACAACCACCTTAACACTGCAAAATGTTTCATGGCTGTTTAAAATGTAATATGTAGACAACTGGTCATGGTCACAGTGGGACCTAACACTGCAGCACTTCAGCATGGATCACCTAAAATATGAATACAATATTTCATAATTCCATTCAGGATACTTCCTAAGAGGCTGACTGCCAGTGTGAAGGTAAGTAAATCTCTGGCCTTCACAAATCCTGAAGCTTCATTACTGTGTTCATGAACTCGACAATGGACACTAACATTACTGTGTTCAGATGAGCTCCATGCATTCCAGACCTTGGCCCTACATTAAGGTTAGGGGTCATCTTCACACCCTAGGTGCGTCATTCAAGGTACCCACTCAGTAGGAGGCTGGATGAAGCTCAGAGAAGGTATGGGTTATTTACATAAGGGAGGCATTTTTTGTCCTTACTCAAAATACAACTGCAAAGCCCTGGTGTTCCAGCCCATAGTGACACATATCTTAGTTCCCAATCTCTCATGACTCTGGTACCAAGTCACTGCCATTACACTTTCTGTATCAAACCCAAAGCTTATATACAGATGTTCCATGATGTAGTGACCAAACACAAAGTGAGTTCCACAGGTAATGTGCAGTAAAAAAAAAATCCTCATACACTACACCTTGTTTGAGACAGTTACCACACTACATGCCACCCTGGTGTACCACACAATAAGTTTTTTTTTTTTAGATCTACTTTATCATCATTTACAACATGTCAGTTTTATCATTACTGCAGCATGTTCAAAATGCCCCAGCAGACTGCACACATGCTGCTACTTGTGACACTTAATGTGTCGCCAGTTCATTACCAACACCAACGGTGGCTTCATTTATGGCCTCTAGTAACCTACACCTTGCTTCTGTGATCTACTGTCATCCATATGCCACACAAAAGAAATCTAATGGGTTCAAGTCAGGTGACCACGTGGGCCAAGCCGCCACTCCGTCTCCTTATATCAAACTTCCTCCTATGATTCTTTTGAAAAATTCCGTTACCTCTTTGCTGAAATGTACAGGTGCACCACCATGTAGCAAGAAGCACATTCCCTAAATACAGCAGCAATTCACTGCGTGAAAAGTTCCCATGTCCCTCAATAACATGTGGTTTAATCAGGTTATTAATACTCTGCACCACAGTTTTGACCATGACACTACACGTCTGGATTTTCTTGTCCACAGGAGTGCAAATTTCTGGTTCCCATAATACCATCCCCAGGAACACGATGTCAGAGAGGACATGTAGCCACACTTGTGGCTGTTCACAAAACCATGCATGGTTAACACTACACTAAAACAGGTGGCCACCTGTGCACATAAATACAAATCACTGCTCTGTGTCTTCCACAATTTTATTTTCATGTATTGTAATGGCCTGAAGGTTACCACCTAGCAGTCAAAACATGCAGCTGTGAAATGCATCTGATAAAACATAATAATTAGTTGTGTTGATGGTGACTGGCAAATACCTTGTAATATATACAACACAACAGGGTGTCCAAGGTGCAAACTGAAAATCAGGAAATAAACACATTAATGGGGTGTGTGTGTGAAAGAGAGATGATAAGTATTTCTAACAATTAACTGGACATCATAATCCATGACAAAGAAAATGTATGCTTGCAAATACATGCTGCAACTTCGGGAGAAAGAAATGTTACCAAAAAATAAGCTGAGAAGATTTTAAAATTCAAGACTTTGCAAAAGAAATACAGCACATGTGGACTGTAAAAACAAAAGTGATAACATTAATACCAGGGGCAACTGGAACCTTCTCAAAATCATTCAGAAAATGCCTAAGGAACATACTGGGAAGGCAAGGCATCAAGGAACTACAGATAACAGCAATATTTAGCACCGCACACAATCTTTGGAAAGTTCTAATGCAAAAGTACAAAAAATTCTATATGGGAAATAACATTACATGTACCATACGTTGTAACTACAGAACAGCTACAGTATTATATACACTAGAAGCATGGGTTGTCTCAGGTACATAACTGTAAATACCCTGCATGAAGACCATACTAAATACTAGTAATATCTAAAGTCCAATTTACATTCTGTACACTATCAACATATTGAACAGTACAGCATACTATCACAGGTAACACAGTCCCACAAACCTGCTGTCTTAATACTGAATTGGCACTGCATCAACTTCCGCACTTGTGATGCCGATCCACCAAATGACTACAGTAAAATGCAGGCTCTCAAGCCACACTACATAAATTGAAGAGCACTTATGACCATGGATCATTGATAAATGGCAGGGATGACAACCGAGGACTTTCTGGCTGTACGCTACTTTCATCCTGAGACAAATACAAAACTAACAAGACATACAATGTAAGTAAAAATGACATGCATTTGAGTAACCACTGTTGCCATGGCAATGTTATAAGTATTATTATGCTGAGCGTGTCTGCAGCCCTGGTTATGCACGTGCACATGCCATATCACACTGTCATCTGTGCCAGTCTGGCTGTAGCATGTTTCCATATTATCTCATAAGTTGCACAATTTTCTGAACGAACTTACTGAACACAAAATGTGTTTCGATTTTCTCTACAACTTCTGTCCGAAACATTTCAAATTGTAAGAAGAATTCAGCGAGATACCGTCATGTGCACACGCGTCTCTATGGAAAGCATCCGATCTTTCATGGAAATCCATCCACTGGAAGCCAAGTTGTTCCATGGGGACAGACAAGACCAAGCTGAGAGTCACTTTTTCTGCAATTTTGCAAAAGTGCCTAAAAATGAACAGCATAAAAATGGCCACATGTCAAGCACAGTCTTAAAAAAAAAAAAAACCAGCCTCATACAAAAAAAAAATGTACCACATACTCCATTGTGATTGAAACATTCCATATAAGAAATTATTTTAATGAACCTGTGCATTTAATGAAACATTAGGCACATTAATTTATATTCAACACACAACTTACAGGTCTCATTAAGGCATACAGAGGTTTCTTAATGAATTCAATTTGCAAAAAAGAAAAAAGAAAGAAAAAAAAAAGAGGAACAAAGAGAACAAAGCAATTTTACGAACACAGAAATTAGTCTTTGAGACTCACAAAAGCAGAAAATTTCTCTAACCATGGAAGAACTAATGATTATTTTTAACAAACATTTTGCACCAAGCTTATATGACCTTGTCTTCCCTCCAATACAATACAATTATCTGACAAAATACGAGAAAAAACAATGTGTTTTGATGAACTTTCACGTGGCGTACTGAAAACAAAATCAATCATAAAAATATGTGGATGAGACACAGAATAGAGATGTGGGGTGTGACATAAGAATGAATGCCACAAGACAGTGATTCTCACTGCACAGAGAATTCATACAGACTGTGTGGTCTTCAGGGATGTGACTGGGTGCCATTAGCATGGAGGCAGCAGTTACCTCAAGATACACCGTTAACCATCTGACAAAGTACATGACATCATGCCATAAAGCTATGATATATCCCACGTCGGCACGGCTTACCTAATGCCGTAAAGATCACTTTCACAGAAAACACAACAAATACCCCTACAATCATTAAAGAGAAATTTTTTGGTATGGCTGATCCTTGGTTTATTTAAGATGTTATTTTGGCAACAGAGACTGGGTAAAACCATAAAATGTCAGGTCAGCTAGAAATGGCAGCTGAGATCTGAAATGGTAACTTCTTGAGTACAAATTTAAAGACTTACCATTACACCACCCAACAAGATGACAACTCTTCAGAGATAGGGAAGAGGGCATAATAT
>Ga0131853_10023046_pt1 | contig 11252 bp, 7 predicted proteins | sample TergutLab28metaG_FD_92764 | JGI IMG/M metagenome (GOLD analysis project Ga0131853, IMG submission 92764) | Labiotermes labralis P1 segment gut microbial communities from Petit-Saut dam, French Guiana - Lab288 P1 (version 2) (version 2) | ecosystem: Host-associated > Arthropoda: Insects >...
AGGCACAAACTGCTACAAACGTAAACCTGTGTCACTGTACTAATTAAATAGCATATTATGAATTTATCGAGAATGCAGGTGTAAATCCACAAATTTATAACTTGGAAATTTAAACAGAGGAGCCCTCCCCCCCCCCCCCCACCGCCCCCCCCCCCCCCCCCCCCCCCCGACTGACCAGGTCGCTCCAGATTTGGTCCGTAAACTACATTCTTGCACATGCCAGGTCACGAACACCGATGTGTAAGTTTGTGACCAGTAGCTACTCTGATGGAGCTATCCGGACAGTTGGTAGATTTTTGGTTAACACTTTGATGCAAATATTACTTAACAAATTCAGTTGCTGTCCTACAGGAAAGAGAATGCGTCTCCAAACATAGGTCGGTCAGTTTTTAGGGAACTGCGTAGTTGAGTCGTGAAAACCTTTCAAAAATACCGTCGTATTTAGTGTAGACATGTTTGGTGCTGTGCGTCGTCTGTCGGGGCACACAGCACAGCCTCTGACGGTCGCTGACGACGTGCTGTCTGCATCTGCAAGATCTTCTTTTCATTGGGCTCACGTTTGTAATTGCTGTCTGTTCCGAAACGTGCTAAACACCAATGTAGAATGTGTGCAATAAATTGGTCGGTCTCTTGACGTTAATGCAGCTGATACGTGCAGTACCACAGTCTGTCTCGGTCGGTACTCTGGGATGATCTGACATCGATAGATAATAATTCGCATCTAGTGGCACTGTGGATCTGCCGAAACTGCTGTACATGTCCGCGGACAGGCTGACGAATGTTAGGAATTGTGCCACTTTGCTGTCGGTGTGTCTTCGGTACTCCCCCGAGCACTGCCTCAGTGCCGTAACGTAACAAGACGGCTTTCACAGCGCCGCATTCCGGAGACGCTCGTTACCGTTACAAGTATGTGCGGGAGTTCAGGCATGTACGTTGTTTATTTCTGTTTTGTTGCTAATGTAATTTAAGGCAGTAGAGTGCCAGGAATTAAGGAAAGTCCGTGGGCGTGTGTTGCCTTCACCGCTGTCGGTCTGGCCTGCCAGATCAAGCGTAGAAGTCTGACGTACAGGATGATGACAAAAAGTAGCAGTATTTGCACCTGACTGTAATGAAGGAGCAGTGCGGCAGCAATGCACTGATATTGTGTGTCGACTGTGATGAATATTCTTATTTTGTTGTAACTAACTAGCAATTATGACAGCTGGTCTGCGGATTTGTGTTCGAACCCGATACCTCCGATATATTGCGCAAGCCTTACGAAGTGCAAGTGAGCAACTAGATGCATCACTGAGTTGCGTAATGACTGATTTATAATTTGTGGCGGGTCGTACTGCAGGAACTTGCCTTCAGAGTTATTACTGATTTCATTTTGTTTTGTTGGAGCTGTCTGCCGTGTCGTCTCGCCCCCAAAGCACAGCCACAGTCGCCCTGTTGCAATAAGTGCACCAGCCAGTGTCTCTCCTTACATCTTCATTAGCTTGCAGTAATTTAAATTTGCAGTAAATCATAATGACAAAAATCGTTTGTTTAGTTCGAACTTCCGTAGGGGGAATTTAAACCAGACTGTCTGGTGAACACGTGGCTGCTGGTACCTACTGGGAAACACGAAAAATAACTATCCTGGAGCTTGTATAAGGAGCTCATTTTATTATTTATTTGTGTCGCTTCGTTTAATATACTGCATGAACAAGAGTGGAATTTATCGTAGACATGTAATAAAAACATGGCTGGTGGCACTCCAGATTATTTTCCCAGGAATATGAAGATCCAGCAACTCTAATGAAACCCGTGTGAGTACAGGGTGTTTGTTAAAGGCGTAAACCGTTCTTCGTGTATTAGATGAGGCTACATGCAAGTGGAGTGCGGCGTGAGGGGGGTTAATATGCTGCTTGCGTTTCATAACTGTTAAAGTAACTTCTCAAAACCGAAATTTTAAAAATAATATTTATAGACACAGAATACAGGACAGCGACGAAAATAATTAACAACTGACGACGTATCATAAGGAAGCAAGATTCCTGGACTGCCAGACCTGGAGAGATGTGGCTGGTGGTGTGAGGGATTGCGTGACGTCAGTAGTGAGCGCTACGTGCTGCATGAACAAACCGGGCGGTATTCTGAGTAGTCTGTCTGCACTAATGAATGTAACTGACTGCTGTCACTGGGTTGTTGCGCTGTGTGGCGGCGTAACGTGTCCTGACGTTTCGAACGAACCGTTGTCTCGAAGCTATACACCCTAAGTTTTCTCAAGCTCAGAAGCCTCTACGTGAACTCAGTGTAAACCTCAGATCGCTCATGCGCAGCAACTGCGCTGTCAGTCAGTAAGGTAGGATGATTTGTGGATGAATAATTGGAAACAGTCTGGTGGAGAAGGTCGTGGCCTGTTTGAGGTACTGTCCCAGTGTGGACTGCACAAAACTACGACTGTCCCCCTATACATTTGGTGTTTGGTCGAGATTCGATCCCAGCACTGCAGCTACAACATCCTACACGGTGTGAGAGTTGTAACTTGTTCATAATGCATCAGGTGAGTCGTGCAGAAGGAAAAGGAATGCTTACTTGAAACGACTACGGAAGAAGCCTTCAACGTCCTTCTCAGTCTCCTGTCCGTGAATTCTTCCTCCAAGGACTGAGTAAAACCAGGAACGTTGTATCCGAAATCCGAACAGGCACTTCCAGATCACATATCAGACTCGCTAATGCTCTTCGGTCACCCACAGCTGGACGTAAGCTCTTTCAACAGCAAGATTTATCTTGAAAGCTAAGGGGATTTCGCACCAATCTGATGCATTATTAACTCTTTAAAAACGAGAAAACATGTGAAATACTATATCTTGTGTTCCCGGGTTTCCGAAAAATCACTGCTTTTAGAATTTTCCCTCGCTGTGCCGTTTCGTCTCTCTGATAAGAGCAACATGCAGTATACAGTACTGGTGGAATGACACTGACAGGGACACACCGAAGTACTGAGAGAAACTTCTGTCATGAGTGCCACTGTTTCCACCACAAATCTCACATGAACTAGTCTGGTATCAATCCGGTTCTTCGCAGTGAGAGGCCAGAGGCTAACCGCCTGAGCCTAAGGGTGCAGTCCGTACCGCGCAGTAAACACTCTCCGTCTCGAATATAAATCCTACCAGTTAATGCTGTATAGGGAAATAAACGCAGTTTGTTCTGAGATCCACACAAAACACATAAATACAGCTGTGTGGGTGGAACGTGAAATCGTTCAACGATAAGCCTGGTGATATTTAAAGCAACCGCTGGTTTTTAAAATTACAAACAGCCAAGGCCGGATTAGCTGGGACATACTGGTGCATTTGATCCAGGACTCCAGAATCTTTTGTAACAAAAGAGGTATGTGTGTTGTGTTGTGTTGCAGTGCGCAGTTATTTTATGTCCCTCCGATATTCAAGGACCCTGCGGACAGTTACAGCATACATGCACCAAAGCCCCCTTTTAAATAAATCGGGCACTGACTTAAATATTTAACGTTATTATTATTATTATTATTATGTTGTTGTTGTTTGTTGTTGTTACCAGCAGGCAGATTATCACATTCGGATTTATTATTATTTTCCTTCTTCTATTATCAGTTGCCTTAATGAGTGGGTTTTTTTGTGTTTGTTTTGTGCGTATCCTTTTTTTTTTGTCCTTTGTTGTTGGTGTCTGTTTTGGTGTCCGTGGACCGCTTGGCTGTTGAGTCAGCACGTTGATAGACAAGAATTTAATAATAATTATACAGCAGGAGATTAAGAATGATATTGAAATCTGAACTGAACGCCAGGAATAAAATTACAGAAATTGGAGCACTAGCTGTCCGAGTTGAGATACAGTTTTGGTATAATTGACTGGAGAACTGAAGAAATAAAAAAGATTGACAGGAAAACTAGAAAGATGCTAACAATGTATAAAATGCATCACCCAAAAGCTGACATAGACAGGCTACATGTAAAGAGGAAAGAAAGAGGGAGAGGACTGGTGCAAATCGAAGCAGCATATAAAGCAGAAATAATTAATATTGCAGAATACCTTAACACAAATTATAAAGAAGACCAGTTTGTAAATATTGTTAAAAGCCACGAAAACACTCAACCAAATATGAACTCAATAATTAAGACAGCAGCAAAGATCACAGAAGGATTAAGTCAACCAAATGAGACGAGTGATGCGAAGGATGGAATACAACACATAAAGGCAAGATTGGGAGAGTCCCTAAAAAAAAAATGGAAAAACAAAGTAATGCATGGGCAGTACATTAGAAATATAGACAGACATCTTATTAGTGAAGAAGACACGTTCCTCTGGCTATTGAAGGGAGACCTAAAAGCAGAAACTGAAAGTGAAATAGTGGCAGCACAAGACCAGGCGCTACAAACAAAATCTTATGCGACAAAAATATTGAACACAGAGACAGATAGCAAGTGCAGACTTTGCCAACAGTTTGACGAGACAATTGACCACATAATATCAGCATGTCCAGTACTGGCAAAAGAACAGTACATAAAAAGACACGATAGAGTGTGTGCACAACTACACTTCAACATATGCAAGGAAACAGGGGTACAATTGGACAAAAAACACTGGTATGAATATGTGCCAGAATCAGTAGAAACAAGTCACGGAGGCAAGGTAACCATATTGTGGAATCAACAAATACAAACAAACAGAACTATCCCCAACAACAAACCAGACATTATAATCCGTGATAATAAAAAAGGAACATGTATATTATTAGACGTTGCAATCTCAGGAGACAGAAATGTGATTAAAAAGGAAGCCGAGAAGATTCTAAAATATAAAGATCTTACAATAGAAATGCAGCGCATGTGGAATGTAAAAACAAAGGTGATACCAGTAATAATATGGGCGAATGAGACTATTTCAGAGTCGTTCAGAAAATTCGTATGAAGTTAAGGAACTCCAGAAAACAGCCATATTGGGCACTGCACACATACTTTGGAAAGTATAAATGTAAAAGTACAATAGATTCAACGCTGAAACTAACGATATAAGCACCATGAATAGTAACAACAGAATAGCTGCAACACTGTATTCCCTAGGGACATAGTTTGTCTCGGGAATATACGTATAAATGCCCTGCATAAAGGAGATGATGATAATGATAATAATAATAATGATACGTGGTAGCACTAGCGTTGTTGTTGTTGTTGTTGTTGTTTCTGTTATAGGCAGCAGAAAGACGCTCGCATTTGAACTGTAAATTAGCAAGGAATTTGTAAGACGCTGTCCGTTGTTTCAGATAAATATCGTGTAGCCAGCGTCCTGGCAGGCAATGCTCAGGAACTTTGTGTATTTGTCTTAATACTCAATCCTCATACCTGATACCAGCAGTTAGAACGAACAGAGCACAATGACAGTTGCATAATGAACCTCCCTCCATGCAGTGTAAGGATTTCCCGCGTCATTCTAAAAAAGAACCACATTCCAATGAATGTAGTCTTTTGTCATGAATACCAGATTGGTAGACTGCAGTTTGGAAATGTCCCTGGCTTACAGACAGAGTGGAACAGCGGCGTACTTCTGTATGCAGTTGGAACAAATTTCTAGCAATTACGTGGTCGGTCCAGTGGCAAATGCTGATGCAGATGGATTGACAAAGACACTCAAATGCTGCTATTTACGTCATCCCAGTTCTGTGTACATCCTGTGCTGTTATTTCGTTGTGGCATTATAGACGTCTTCTGACGTGTCGTGTGTTCGTGGTACGTGCTTCGAGCAAAAGACTGGTGACTGATGGGTTCAGCTGGCATCCATGGGCTTGATCTTGAGAGCGAGTTGTAAGAAATGTTGTCACCTGATTTAAAAAGTTATTGAGACGAACTGCACTGCGCCCCACACAGCAGCGTTCAGAACACAAGACAGGCACATTGTAGGTATTTTGATGTGGGCTGCGGTTTGCAAACACATACTGATTAATTGCTGAAGTACTTGTGTGTCTGTCTTTGTCTAACACGTAGTTTTTGTTTGCTTTTATTCGCCCTGTCTTAAATTCTTGAATTACCTTTTTAAGACGCCAGTAAAAATATATTATGGATCCTGTCGTAAGTCTGCAAGATGTTGTACTTTGTAAAGTTTTTGATTGAGAAAGTTTGTCTGAGACGTCAGTTGAGCCACATGCATAAACCTGCCGACGGTGGGTTGTGTAATTCTTGTAATACAGTTTGAGAATAGAGTTTAAAATGACGTCAGTCATAATAATCAGAAGCTCTCCTCATATTGGATAATAAACCTGAATCAGTGTTGATTGAAACTGAGAACGCGTAAATAGATTAATTAATTAATTATTTGAAAATAATAGCGTTAATACATTTTATTCTTTCCAGCTGTCCTTTGAGGCAAAGCGTGGGAATAGACAGGAGTCGGCATCTTGTGACAGCGCTTCTTGTGAGTGGATTTTGGGTGCCGGAAGGTTGCAGGCTTTACAGCAGGTGACAGCTGAACACATAACGTAAGCTTAGACCTATATGAACGGCATCGTGAGGGGTGAATAGACCATTAACTGGCGTGGACAAATCCGTGCATAATATTGAAATGTCTGTCTGTCTGCCTGTCTGTCCGAACACGTTTCCTCCTCGCGGCGCTTCTTAGATAAAAAGAAAAAAAAGGAGGGGATGGGCAAGTAGAAGAAACGTTACTGTTGGTTTGATATCTTCGGGAAACTGTCTTCTTCTTCTTCTTCTTCTTCTTCTTCGTCTTCTTCTTATTCTTCTTTTTCTTCTTCACTATAAAGGCACAGGGCACCCAAAAAATGCGACACGCATGTGCATACGTATACATTTGCGTCGAAGGTCTTCTCAACTACCAATGATGGAAACGGACGACGGGCACCCGGACGTGACGTCAAGTAGACCTGTGGGCCAAGTCCTGTCGCGCTTCGAGTTGGAACTGAATTTGTATCACAGGGCTACCCAATTAACAACGAAATTGCGCCAGGGCTCCTCAATTACCAGTCTTCTATTCTGAAGTGTGCATCTGCGTAGCTTGCAGTTTTCTTCGTTAGCAAGGAGAGACAGCTGTTTGATTGCATTTTAAGACTGAAAATACTATTTAATAAGATATCCTTAATTATTTGGATAAGATTTGAAGCACTACATTGGTGTCAGTGTTTGTGTATCAGTTTCTAGCTCTCCAGACTTGTGGTCGCACTAAAGCTCTATGGACACGTCGCGTTGCCCTGTCTCAGCGGCCGTGGGAGGTGGCGGACATCGGTTCTGGTTCCGTTAAACAACGTGGGGCGTGGTTAGTACTTAGATGGGTGCCCGTTTGGGAAAACCACGTGCTGTGTTCCGTACCGACTGATGGTTTGGAGGTTGTACTACCCTAAATCATAGCCCCATTCCCTTCTCCCCTCCCCTAAGTACGAGTCAGTTTATCTTCGCATAAAGAAGGCGGTAAATCAGTACAGGCTACCTGTATCAGCCGTGCCGGCTCCAAGACAAGGCACGGCTAAACGCAGGAACCCGATCCGCTCAGGATTGAGAGCCTAACGTAATAGTGCCACGTGACTGTGAGCTAACAGCAGCACCTGCAGTAATTTTACTTTGTATAAATCATATATAACTATATAAAATGCTTCAGTCATGTTTTAATGACCAGTTTTTAAAAGCCTGTACAAGTTGTACCTTTCATATATAATTGCTGGTACTGACTGTACATAACAAACAGCATTTTGTGCTGCCAGCAGATGGTGCACGTGTGCCGAAACGTGTAGAGCTGCATCATTCGTATTTATATGCGTATATTGGTTGGTGCACTAAATTGAGTGCATTGATCTAAGATAAAGCACGGAACATACGGCTTAAAACAAAAGGTATTTTCTACACGTGCAACAGAAGCGTTTCGGTTTTGTGTCAGATAACGTTACAGTCGTGCATATTGTGCCGATGTTCATTTTGTCGTATTAAAATCTTGCAACCTGTCCATTTTGGTATACAAAACACTTAATGTTCCTCGCCTTACCACACGATGTACATTGAACTGCGCAACATCGGCCAGTAGCTGTCATTATTATGAACCGCCAGTTCTCCTTTATTTTATTAATAAAATAATTAAAATAATTTTTGTTGGCGTTTGTTTTGTTTTGTTATTCACGCGTTTTGTTCTTGTGCACTGTTGAGGTGCAGATTTGTGAGGTGCTATATTGACGATTTTATCTTTTGAACGTGAATTCTCATTTGTTCGTGGTTTATTATTATTATTATCATCATCATCATCATCGTATAGTACAGAAATTCTAAAAAAATAAACAGAACACACAAGCCGCATGGATGTGCCGGTACGCAGTGTCATGTCGCTTGTCGCCGCAGTCCGCCCGTCTTTCCAAGTTCAGCCTCTTTATTGTGACAGGGACGGTGCGTGACACTGTCGCACTGTATCTGTCAACCGCACTAACACAGTGATCGGACTGTCTGCAGTTGTCACGTGTTCCGTAAGGCAGTGTCTGTGCCTCGTGTGCATGTTCACAGCTGTGACACTTTGCTGGTACTGACATTTCCTGTGAACTGTACGTGCAAATTGGTTATTATGTAAGATCCCAAAGAACCGGAAAACTTCTCCGAACACTTTCAATGCCTATTCATCTGGATACGAGAATAGCCAGTAGAACGAAGCGATGTCTTGCTTTGCAAAGAGCGCCTTGAGTTACTAGAGTGTCGTCAGTGGGAAATACAGGGAACATAATTTTGAAGTTGTGTGTAGGTGGTACATGTAGACAAGCAGCGACAGGGGGAGATCGATATGGCTGCATGTGTGAGACTCTCCAGTTTAGAACATCTGATCGTGAACCCCAAAAGGATGGGGGGGGGGGATCGGCAATAGTACGTTGTTACTGACTGGCCGCATTTGACGCACGCCAGTGGCCATAGAAAGTGCAGGCCACTGTAGTTACGCAACCTTGACCGTGGTCAGTAATTAGATGGGTAACCGCTAGGGAACGCCACGTGTTGTTCACGTAAATATTTGCTCTTACCTTTCAAAGTCGTGCTTTCGATGTTACGTTATACTTTATGCTTTCCCAACCCGCACCCCCTAACTGCATGTCAATTCTGTCAGTATCTTTATGTAAAGAAAGTAGTAAGATCAAGCAGTTTACAGATACGATTATGTTCTACAACAACGTAAAATTTACGTAAAAGAGATCTGGGCAGGGGTGTGGTTGTATTGCGTCCGGCTGTGTCCGTCTGTTCGTGTAGTGTCAGTTGTCAGGAACTGCTGGTGGTCTTGACCAGGTGGCACTGTTCGGCATGACACCAGCCTGTTTTCACTCATTTCGCTTCCTCGTCTTGAGAGGAAGAGGTGCGAGACTGAGAGCAGACTGCAGATTGTGCTGTACCTGTTGCTAGGGCAGTAGGCCGTCATTTTGTCTTAACATATACCAGATAACCCATTATGAATCCGAAGCGGTCGCCTTCTGTTGCTGCAGTCCGTTGCTGGATGGTAGTGATGGTTGTATTTAGAGGGTGTTGTTGCTGTTGTCTGTGCATAGGCATTTGCTATATTGGCAGAGGCGGAGAGCGGCGGCAGGTGTGGCTGCCGTGCATGTTGTCTCTTTGCCGTTCCCACGTGGGGGCACACGTTCATCTGCTGTGGTACTCGGGTGCTGCAAGTACGTGTTGATACTGCTGCCATAATCGGGGCTCTCGCGGTGATAGCCATGTAGGGGGCTGCTTGCAGTGGATCCAACTGACGCCAGAACGCTGGCAGTCGCAGTGCATCGTCTCACCAGGTTAACTGTGGCATCAAAAACGTCGTCGAAGACATAAAAACAGCTGTTCGTGTATATACGAGGATAATTAGTGGATTGAAGAGTGTGTGAAAAGTTCGGTCGGGGAAGGCAGCAGAAATTGATTAGAATGTAGGTGACGATGATACGTGTAGAGACCGCTGTGACTGACTGCACAGGCCAGACCTGGATGTGTAGTCGATGGGAGGGTAGTTTGAATGACAGCCCCTGGGTACAGAGTAACTGCGAGTGCAGCAGTAAACCCTCGAGGGAGGTCGTACCAGTTTGAGAGCACGGATTCTCGTTCGATCAGTGTAGTTAAGCGTGCTTTTGGCATAGCTATTTGCTACTTTCTGTACAAATTGTTACTTTGAGAGTGTGACAGAATCCGCACATGTGTATCGTAGCTATCCTGTGAACAGTGGCGCGGGCATGCGAGACGAGTATTCGGTCAAGCCAAGCAAAGCCAAAGTGTTAACTGGGGGGCGGGGACTTGCGCTTTGCGCAAGTCGGCGTCCCCCTGTCTGTTAGCCATTCCTGCGTTTGACCGCATAGCTGGGCTCGGTAACAGACGCCTAAACTCTAACAGGGGAATATGCTAACGCTAACGGTTTTGAAGTGAGGCTGAGGGCCTTGACTGATTGTGCCAAAGACTAGAGCCTAGGTTGCCCTGGACTAAGTATGGGAGGGATAAGCTTTGGTTGGATGTCTGTCTGGGTTCCGAGCCCAGACTGGCTCTGTCGCAGTAATATTAATGTGATTATTAGTATTTTGTTGGATGAAGAGAGTATTTCGTTTGAGGCTAGTCTTGTTATGTATATAAATAGTACCAATATCCCTTCGATTATAATTATGAATAGCATATATAAAAATAAAAATCTTCTGTATATTGTTCCTCTAATTATACATACTGTTGTTGTGGATAGAGGAACGGCCTCCTTTATGGAGGGTAGCTGCGAATAAATTGAATAAGCAGTCGTGGACAGCCGACGAGGGGTGGTCCTCCAGCTTGGTGGTTGGGCGAGGTGCTAACAACTTCTCCCTTTAAAAAATTCCAGTTAAGAAATACTTGCAGGCTTGATGCTTCCTCTGGAGATAAAACAATCCGTAGGTAAACTACTCCCCCACTCGGATCTCCGGAGGGGAGTGTTTCTAGGGGAAGCATCGCGCAAAATACACAGGGAAATGAAATTAGGCACGTGGAACGTTAGGAGTTTTTATAAGGCAGGTTCCCTTAAGGCAGCAGCGAGGGAATTAGCGAGATATAAATTAGATATAGTGGGGGTGCAGGAGGTCAGGTGGGACAAAGAGGGCACAGTAAGGTCAGGGGATTATAATTTTTTCTACGGGAAAGGAAACGAGAATCATCAACTGGGAACAGGTTTTTTTTTGTGCACCGTAGATTAGTATCGGCAGTGAAGAGAATAGAGTTTGTTAGCGATAGGTTGTCGTATATAGTGCTGAGAGGTCGCTGGCTTCATATCATTTTAGTAAATGTGCATGCACC
>Ga0131853_10023047_pt1 | contig 11252 bp, 7 predicted proteins | sample TergutLab28metaG_FD_92764 | JGI IMG/M metagenome (GOLD analysis project Ga0131853, IMG submission 92764) | Labiotermes labralis P1 segment gut microbial communities from Petit-Saut dam, French Guiana - Lab288 P1 (version 2) (version 2) | ecosystem: Host-associated > Arthropoda: Insects >...
AATCTGGGAACCTTAACTTCCTGGAACCCTCTGGGCACCTCGGCCCTGTAATGGGACTGATTTACCTTTACCTTTACAGTGCGGTGTGGGGACCGCGGTAGCACAGTGGTTAAGGTGCTGTGCCACAAATCAGAAAGTCGCTGGTTCTATTCCAGATGGTGTCATTGGAATTTTTCCTTGACATAAAATCCTTCCGATCGCACTATGGCCCTGGGGTCGACACAGCTTCTAACAGAAATGAGTACCAGGAATATTTCCTGGGGGTAAAAGTGGCCGGTGCGTAAGGCTGACAACTTTACCACCATCCTGTGCCGTTGTCATGTAATCTGGGAACCATAACTTCCTGGAACCCTCTGGGAACCTCGGCCCTGTAATGGGACTGATTTACCTTTACTTTTACAGTGCGGTATGCTACAACGAACAGTTATTATCAATAAAATCGGGATGCTACAGCGAACACAGATGCTTTAACGAACGCGGAGGAATACTATCGGCCAACGTAGCACGCGCGTGCGCATGACGTGTCGGATCTTCCCGCTTTGATTAGAGCATCAGTCATTGTCTTTGTTATCGTTTGTAAAATTCAGTTATCAGTTTAGTTAAGTTACTTTTTAAAATCATTCTGCTGTATAAATTTAGCAATGACCCGGCAAAATAGAGTGGGAAAGCTGGATAGTAACTTTGCTGTAGGCTGTGGGCCTGGAACGGATTACCTCTAAATACACATATTTCAATGTATGCTAGAACGAACATATGCTATAACGAACTAGGTTCTAGAACCGATTACGTTTGTTGTAGCATACCCCACTGTACTTCCATCCAGCGATTTTGAGACGCGTCATCCCCGTTGTGTTGGTTCAATAACAAAGATTTTTTTGTGTATTACACATACAGTCGAACACAACTATTTTTCACCTATTTGTACAGTAGGAATACAACTACATGTTTCGGCCCTATATGTGGGCCATCTTCAGGTTGTGATTTAACTTACAGAGCAGCTATGCAAGATGTGTGGTGATCTTTTGGGGTATTGGGGGTTGGGTGGGTGGGTGGGGGGGAAAAATTCTTTGTTATTCCATCCAGCGTTTCAGAGTGTGTTTAAGTTCACGTTTGAACTGTGAGAACAGGCACAGCGATACGGAGCGCAGACCCTGGCCTGCCTGCCATCAATAAAATGAAATATTTAAACACGCCTGACAGTAGAGCGATCGAATATACGAAAATAAACGCAAGGGAGAAAGAAGTTTGGGCATTATTTGGGTAAGAGGCTAACTACCTTTGGGAGTCATAAAATATTGTTAACGCGCGTCGAACAACAAGTTAGGAAACGTCGGCGTTCTGGCCCCGCGTGACACGTGACATTCGCACAGTTCTGTACGATGGTTCGTCTTGGGGACCTGCGAAGGTGTGTGAGGTTCTGAGAGCGGCGTTGCTGAAGATGCGGGTCTGCTGACACTCTCCCTGGACTGGGTGACCCGAACGTGAAGGTAGTACTATCTTTCGAAATGTCGATAACTGTTTACCAGCAGGCATATCGTAACGCCGAAACGTCGATAACTGTACCCGTAAACACGGCGTAACGTCGATAACTTTTACCAGCACGCACGGCGTAACTCCGAAACGTCGATAACTACCAGTTAACACGGCATAAAGCCGAAACGTCGATAACTACATGTAAACACGGCGTTACGTCGATAACTGTTTACCAGAACGCACGGGACCGAAACGTCGATAACTACCAGTAAACACGGCGTAACGTCGATAACTTTACCAGCACGCCCGGCGTAACGTCGAAACGTCGATAACTGTACCAGTAAACACGGCGTAACCCCGAAACGTCTATAAATACCTGTAAACGCGGCGTAACGTCGATAACTTTTTACCAGCACGCACGGGATAACGCCGAAACGTCTACAACTACCAGTAAACACGGCGTAACGTCGATAACTTTACCAGCACGCACGGCGTAACGTCGATAACTGTACCAGTTAACACTGCGTAACGCCGAAACGTCTATAACTGTACCAGTTAACACGGCGTAAAGCCGAAACGTCAATAACTGTACACCAGTAGGCACGGCGTAACGCCGAAACGTCGATAACTGTACACCAGCATGCACGGCGTAACACGTGAATAACTACCAGTAAACATGGCGTAACCCCGAAGCGTCGATAACGGCTTGAATGTCTGTGTCTTGTGTACCGACCGCCCACACTGTGCTATAGAACACTGTCACTCGCCGTGCACATTCTTACAGTCAGCACAGTGACACATCCACCAACAACTGCAATTACGAAAACACGGGTCTTAACAATTACTAAAACTGCCACATGTTTCGGCAGCGGGTGTCATCCTCAGGGAGCTACATAACAAAGCAGTGTAGTCCGGTGCGTCAGTCCAAGTATTGCACAGCCCGTGCTGAACCGCCAAAAATGCTGAAATTCGAAAATTTATAAATTTTGGTAAATATAAGAATTGAAATACACTAATATCACAAGTACGTAATAATGAGCAGTTACTGGTGACCGGTCACAGCTGTTTGTACTCGGTATGGAATGTGCGTCCTTGGTAAGTGGGTCTCTGCAACTACGGCATGGCGCGTCGTCAGGTTGCGGATGGCGGAACTGCGTCTAGTATGGAAGGTAGCTGCGAGTATATTGAATAAGCAGTCGCGTATAGCTAACCAAAGGGCGGTCTCCAGCTGGGGGGGTTGGGCGAGTTGCTAACATCGTATCATATTACGAAATGTTCACAAAGAAAGCCTTAGGACCTGGACTGATACTTTGGTACGAACCAAGCCATGCAAAAAGTACATGAGATTTGGTACGTGAAATGTAAGGAGCCTGTATAGGGCAGGTTCAGTTACAGCAGCAACCAGGGAATTAGCAAGATATAAATAAGATTTAGTGGGTGTGCAGGAGGTTAGGTGGGACAAAGAGGGCACGGTAAGAGCAGAGAATTATAATTTTTTTTTCTATGGAAAAGGAAACTAAGATCATCAATCGGGAACAGGATTTTTGTACACCACAGAATAGAGTCAGCAGTTAAGAGAGTAGTTTGTTAGGGATAGGGTGTCATATATAGCTCTGAGAGATCGTTGGTGTAATATCATTGTTCTGAATGTGCATGCACCAAGTGAGGAGTGTGGGGTGTGTCTGTACGTGGTATAGCAACATCTGTCTCGATTTTGCGTGATCCGAAAGGATCCCTTCCAGGCAAATCAAGTGATGTGTGAGCAGTGCACTTCCGGTGAGCGTATCGAAGTCTTTGTGGCCTGCTTTCCTCCTCCTATGCCTCGTGGACCGGGATACCTCAGTCGGTATAGCGACTTCTTAGGGGCTGGACGTAACGGGGATCGAATCCCGGTGGCGGCGAGATTTTCGGCAACCTTCCAGACCGGCCCTGGGGCCTGCCCAGCCTCCTGTACGATGGGAGCCGGGTCTCTTTTCCGGGGCCGTAGTATTGACCAACCACCCCGTCTAGCGCTGAGGTCAAAGAAAGAGTAAAACTATACCTCTGCTCTCCTCTGGACCTTCATGGCCTGCTCTAGGGTGAACTTCACCTTACGTACTTTTCTTCTCATTCTTCGTTGTCGTCGTTTTGTGGTGCCCATTCCTGCTTCATATTCGAGAGCTCCAGGGTTCGAATGTCTGCCAGGACAACGACTGTTCTGATTAATGTTTTTGGTTTCTTCCTCACTCCCTTCAGGCAGATTAATTCAAGCTACTTCTTGCTGCATCCCTGCACATTCAATCTGTTACGAGTGTCCCACCAGTCCGTGCTGTATAGGACAGGCTACGCATAGCTAGTGACTTCTTGGCACACTTGGCTTGGCCGTGCCATGGCTCAGGCGCTCAGTCGCCGGTGCCTCACCTCGGAGCCTTGGGTTCGATCCGCGGCCAGTCCCTGTGGATTGTGTGCAGGAAAGAGTGGCAGTGTGACAGGGTTTTCTCCCAGTACTACTATTTTCTGGGGCACCCGGTGGTGCACTTGTTTGAGGCACTGCGCCACAAATCGGAAGGTCGCGGGTTCGATTCCCGATGGTGTCATTGGAATTTTTCATTGACATAATTCTTCCGGCCGCACTGTGGGCCTGGGTTCGACTCAGCCTCTAACAGAAATGAGTACCAGGAATATTTCTTAGGGGGTAAAGGCGGCCGGTGCGTAAGGCTGACAACCTTACCACTTTCATGTGCCGATTGTCTTCATATCTGGGAGCCTGAGCCTCCTGGAACCCTCAGGGTCTGTCCAGGCCAGTAATGGGATTGCTTTACCTTTACTTCTGTTCTCTTCTCACCCTATCACTCCGCCAGTGCTCACACTCACTCGTCCTGTTACGCTATGTAATCTCAACATCGTTTAAGGATTTCAGAAAACACACTCATGTTTACCCCTTCTTCGTTTCTAGTCACATATACTCCCGTCTTTGTACTTTTCCTTCTGCATTCTCTTTTACTCTTTGTCTTCCTTCTTTTCATCTGCCATTCCTCCTCGACCCATTTTTCTTTTTTATGATCAGCTACTTTCTCTTACTCGTACGCTTTCATTCGTATAGCCTGTTAGATCCTTATTCTTCACGTTCTTGTCAGTATGTCTCCTCTAGATCACTTCGATAACCACAAAGGAACGCAGCCGATACCATAAACTGCACTACCGACGCATCATGAAAGGCGTCACATTTGGCAACCTTGCGCAGTTACGCAGCCCTTGAACTGCATGTTACGGTTTGATATAAACAAATGAAAGGTGTTAGAAGACGATAAAACGCGGAAACAGGAAAACCACCTCAGCGCAACAAAGGGACAATTACTTACCGACGTCCTTGGCGTGACATGCCCCAGTGCTACTAAGGTATTAGTTTAGTTGCGGGTGCACTCCACAGATCGCAGCACAAGGATTACCTCTCGCAGCAGATGAAGACAGAGTAGAGAGCGGACGGTGACTTGCCTGTAAATACAGCACGATAAGAGTCCTCCCTCGCCGTGCACACAACGTATAGCGACGTGTGTTGATTCGTACAGGCAATAAATTCTGTTCACGACTGATTGAAATGTGCACGATGTTAGGCAGCATGACATGTCTCGTGAAGCAGTGTCATATATGACTCGGCGAGATTAGTCCGGTACTTGATCCAGGAGAGCTGGGCCACTGTAGTGACTAGGATGCGGGATGGACACCCGGAGAGTCGGGGTTCTATTTCTGGCAGGGGCAACAGATTTTTTTTCCCTTTCCATAGCACCCAGAGCGTCTTTTAAAACCCCCCAGCCTTTCCTTTAATGGTCTTAATGGGGGAATAAAGTGGCCCCGGCTTGAGACTGATCTGCAACCTCCGTCTAGTGACGAGGTTAAGAATGCGTGGAGTTATGCCTCCATGTCTTATTCGTGGGTGGTGCTTATTTAAGGTAAGGTAAGGTAAACATCGCTTTCCGCCAGCTGGGTTCCTCGGTCGTTCAGAGCACAGGTAGTCGCTACGCTGACTGAGCTACCCCGGTTCATAATTTCTGACAGTTTAATATGGAGCTGTACGGGAATGATAAATAGTAAGAGGAGTTTGGAGTTCTCGGAAAACAGCTTGTCCCTCCGCCACTTGCCCACGTGACACTCAGTGTGGATTATTCTGACATCGAACCCAGGCTTTCGCGGTGAAGATGTGACTACAGAGCCTGTGAGATAACCAAGAATTAACCTCCCCAACTACAGCCCTGTGCGTGAGGTGCGTAATATGAATGCATAATGTGGAGGGCATACTTACCATTTACAAACTCGCGTAACGAAGTCTAAGTGACCAACCGGCAGTTTGTCAGTTACAGATCGGCGGACACAGTGACCTAAGCCAGTGTTTCCCCACCGTTATTCCATAAAGGAACTCCGAAAATAACTGCTCCCATCCCGGGGAAACCCTACCCAGGGAAACGCTAGAGGCCAGCAAAAAATGAGGCGGTTGGTTGGGCACGGAAATTATTACAGTATTGCCAACTTCCAGAAAGAAATTCCCGTGATATTTTTAGGGATATTTGGAGCATTTTGGGAGTATTTAAACATTTTATATACATTTAATTTACTGTTTCTCTTATCGCCGAGATAAAGAATGGGTAGGGCTATTCCTCTACGCCCCATATTTGTCGCCAACGGCATGTTACGGGGTGACCTTCACCTTTACCTATTGTGACTAGGCTACGGTCTGGACGGTCCGGGGTTTGAAGTCCGGCGGAGACACCAAGCTTTTCAGCTCTCCAAAACCGTCCAGACCGGCTCGGGAGCCCTCCCCCCTAGCCTCCTGTTCAGTGTGTACTGGGGGTTTCTGTCTCGGGACGTGAAGTAGACCATAGACTTCCATCTGGCACCAAGGTAACCGATGGGTGGAGCCTTACCACTGCTCCTCCTACAAGCCTTCATGGCGTGGAGAGGGAAAGGTTTGGATTTGTAGCTTTATCTCGATTAGTTCACGGCAGACTCCTTGCAAGTCCCTGCTATTCAGCATTCTTCAGTCATTCCCATATCGTGACGCACCCACAGTGAGCGGAACAGACGCACGTGCGTGAGTTCCCCCACGTCTCCAGGGAATGAAGCGTTGTCTCGTCTGTCCGCAGTGATTGCTCCTCCGGCACCCAGCGTGCTTCTGACTTCTACTGGCACACATGACAGTGGAAACTGCCGCAGTTCGACGGGAATTGTTTGTGCATATGGCAGACGAGAGCAAGGTCTAGTTTGTTCCAGTCATCCGCACATTATCTGCTGGTCTGTCTCTGCTTGTCCATCTACCGGTCCTTCAGTCCGTTCATCCATACGGCTGTCCGTCATTCGTCCACCCATTATCTATCTATCTGTGTGTCTGTCTGTCTATCTATCTATCTGTCTGTCTATATCTATCTATCTCTTGGCCCGCAGTAAGATGGCCGGGCCATGTAACTGACCAGTAGCACCCACGCAGTGTTTAGCGTAACAATACATGACGCCCTGCTGTTCATCTCTTTGTATGTCTTCTTGTAGCCGGACTGAAGCCGGGAACTCACCGCCTGTGCGGCTCAGTTGATCATTAGTTAACTAGGTGCTGTAGGCAGCTAATTAGATGGCAGCCTACACTGTCTAAGTGCAGGTGGTTAAGCAATTAGCTGTGTGAGTGGCTGCTTGATGGAGCCTCTTCTGCGGGCCGAACGAGCATTGCTGAGCACTTGTATTGTGCGCGGTGCTTCCACAAATCATGCAGTTGCACGGTGGGATAATATGATAACCTTACTGCCTGCTTCTGGGGGCGCACACGTGACAATAGTCTACAGTTTGGGTGGTGGGGGGCTCAAGTATTGTGTTAAGCAACACGTGGTAATGTGATGCGGTGAGGGAAGGGAGTTTAGGTGGCTGGAGGGGTAGCGCGAGAATGGGTCAACAAAGTACCCCTAAAAGCGATATGACTGTGGAGTTGAGGATGGCAAAATAGCTGAGTCAGTGCTTCTGAAGATCGTGGTCCTCCCTCCCGTACCGCCAGCCACAAGCTACTGCAAATATTAATAACCTGCTTCCTAGATAACCTACAGTTTGTTCTTTGGTAGTTGAACTCTATAAATACTTCGAAAAAGTTATTTTTCACCCTAGAACAGCCCATTAAGGCGCAGCGGGAGAGTAGATGTATAGCTGTACTCTTTCTTTAACCTCGGCGCTAGATGGGGTTGGGTGATCAACGCCAGGCTGTAGCCGCTTTACCCCGGGAAAGAGACCCTGTACCCGGAGGCTCGGTGGGCTCCAGGTCTGGTCTGGACGGGTGCGAAAAATATCGCCTCCACAGGAATTCGACCCCGGACCTCCAGCCCGCAGCAAGTCGCTATTCCGACTGAGCTATCAATATAAGTACTTCATAGAGGTTATTATTTTCACGGAAGTGCGTTGAAAACAACTTTAGCAATGCAATTAACATCTTTGTATTAATTTGGAGGAGACCCTGTGTCACATACACGTCTTGATTGTACGTGTATTGTTCTCTGCTCTTCTGGTATGGTACACTGTGGTGATTTCGACTGCTACACTCTGAAGATGACGGCACTACTATCCTTCGAAACATGGGGTACTGCACGCCCAACAACATGACGTCATTTCCCAGAAGTCTCGCATCTTCTGCAAGTAGCCTGTAATATCGCTTGCAGGGGGCGGCAACAGGATGCACTGTGGAGATGAACCCAGAGCATAATATCCGGTTACAATTCAGGTCCCCCCGCAAGGATGGGTAGGTCCAGCTGGCCACCTATTTGTGGCTGTGCAAGAAATATATACTTTTTTTTTTTTTACGTCTGAAAAATATTCACTGAGATTTTGGGATTATCTCCCCTCTCTTTGTTCTGTCACCGTGTGTATGTCTTGCTTTCTTTTCGAGAGTTCACAAGAATTTTCAGAAATATGCCTATCGGCCTTGCCGTGTGTGTGAGTGTGTATGTGTTGTGTTTGCGTGTGTGTGTGTGTGTGTGTGTGTGACAGCTGAAGAAAATTTCGTATTAAATTCTTTATCAAGGAATTTTGCGGTAGCGAGATAATGAAACAAACTTTGGGGGGGGGGGGGAAGGTTCATAGTTCGTACTGTACGATATGTGTCTCGTTTTCTTTTTTCTATCTATCTATCTATCTATCTATCTATCTGTCTGTCTGTCTGTCTAGTTTTCTTTCTTTCTGTCTTTCTTTCTTCTCTGCCTGTCTTCACCTCCTTTCTTTCTTTCTTTCTTTTTTCGCATTCTACTCAGTCTGTGCCTTCTTTGTTTGTTTGTTTATTTCTTTCTTTCTTTCTTTCTTAGTTCCTTCCTTTTCCTTCGATTTTTCTTTTTCTACTTTCTTTCTTTCTCACTTCCTTCTCTTTCTCTTCCTTCTTTCTTCATTTCCTCGTTCCTTCCTTTTCCTTAAATTTTTTTCTCCTTTCTTTTTTCTTTCTTTATCGCTTTCTTCTCTGTCTCAACCTTCTTTGTTTCTTCGTTTCTTTCTTCGTTCCTTTCTTTTCCTTCTATTTTTTCTTTTTCTTCTTTCTTTCTTTCTTTCTCACTTCTCTGTTTCTACCTTTTTCTTTCTTTCTTTCCTCGTTCTTTCTCTTTCCTTCAACTTCTTTCTTCTCCTTTCTTTTTTTCTTTCCTTAATCCTTTCTTTCTTTCTCTTGTGCAGTCCTGTTTGTCTGTTCTACAGAACTCTAGTAAGCCCTACATGCAGGATATGTGTCGTGCACAGTGGAGAGAGTTTTGATGGAAAATCTGAACGAAAGAGACCAATTAGAAGATCTAGGCATAGATGGTAATGTGATATTAAAATAGATCTTACATAGAGTTGGCGCGGACTGGATGTAGCTGCCTCGGGACAGGAACAGGTGGCCGGCTGTTTTGAAGACGGTAATAAATCTTCGGGTCCCATAAAGGGCAGGGAATTTCTTGACTAGCTGAAGAACTGTTAGCTTCTCCAAAGGGAATCTTGCTCCGTGGAACTAGTTAGTTCAGCCCTGTGTGCTCCTAGCTGCTGCATCGCTACTCAAACAAAGAGAAAATGAGATCTTACAGAACGTGACACCGTGCAGTTTTGTAGATAGGTATCAACGTTTCGGTGGAACCTGCTGCCGTCATCTTCAGTGTAGAAGGTCATAAGAGACAGGAACAAACTTCGTAGCGTGGCCCCGACTTCTGCAATACTCACAGACCGGCAAAGGCGCCTGAGACCGATAACCTATCTTATTGTGTTGCCTCTTGCTGTAGTTTTGAAGGACAGAGCAGGGGCCAGGTGACGCCAGTAATGGTTCGTCTTGTCTGCACTAGACACAGACACACTGGTAGCTAAGTGCACCAGACCACAGAGCAGAATAGCGCCTTCCGAAACGCTTACAGTCGCTGAGCGAGTTTGCTCAATCTGCACTGTGGCACCTCCTGTTCTGTGAGTTAACTTCTGCGGTCAGACGCCGTGTGGTCTGGTAATTATGCACCACTGTGTTGTGTCTCTGTCTTAGATATGAATTCTGTATGATATTTCTTCATGGTTCTTAGCCTTTCCACTCGAATGCTCAAGTCTGTAATTCGATGATAGGTAGAATTTTGGCCCTTCCTTCCAAGGCTACAATGCATCGGATGACGAAGAAATGGCTCGCCCTGTATGAAACCCGAAGGTTCATTGCCAGACCATACAGATCTATAGAGCCTGCTGAAGCTGGTCCATCCACCATGCTCCACTCTTTGAGGAGGAGGGCGCACCTAATATCCGTATACAGCCTAGCCCTTGCTTTACACCTGTTTGTTTTACGCAGTTTTGCTTTAACGCCCCTTTGCCCAGTTACACCACTTGTTAATTTGCGCCCTGTCATCTTCAGTTTAACGTCCTTTGGCCGGCTGCTCGTAGAAATCCGCCAATCCGTTATTTCTGTTGGGGATATCATCTTTATTTGCGACTTTTTCAGGAAAGCAACTAGGGTGTAAAATAAGGGCTGGGTGCACATAAAACTTGTTCCTGGCTGGGGTGAAATAGACCCACCTCTTACTGAATGCACACATAGACTTACTTACTCCGTGGCGCAGAGTCCTTCTTGAGAAGCTAGTCAAGAAATTTCCCGCATTTCACGGAACCCGAAGGTTCATTACCGCACCCACAAGCGTCCGCCAACTGTCCCCATCCTAGACCAGCCCAATCCAGTCCACATACCCACATCCCACCTCCTGGAGATCCGTCGTAATATTATCCACCCATCTACGCCTAGGTCTCCCCAGTGGTCTCTTTCCCTCCGGTTTCCCCACCAAGACCTTATACACCCCCTCTTCTCACCCATACGCGCCACATGCCCAACCCATCTCATTCTTCTCGATTTTATCACCCGCACAATATTGGGTGAGAGGTAGAAATCATTTAGCTCCTCGTTATGCAGTCTCCTCCATTCCCCCATTACCTCGTCACTCTTAGGTCCAAATATTCTCCTCAACACCATATTCTCATACACCCTCTGCTTCCTTTCCTCCCTCAATGTCAGCGACCAAGCTTCACACCCATACAAAACAACAGGCAAGACTATAGTTCTGTATATCTTAATCTTTAATTTCTTGGACAGCAACCTGGAAGACAAAAGATTCTGCACCGAATGATAGCAAACATTTCTTGACCTCAGTCTACTCTTTATTTCTTCCGCAATAGAGTTTTGATTTGTTAAAGTTGTTCCCAAATATTTAAACTCTTCCACCCTCTCGAAGGTACTATTATCAATCCTCACACTCTGAATTCGTCCTGCATTCTGATCTCGAGACACGACCATGTACTTA
>Ga0131853_10023048_pt1 | contig 11252 bp, 9 predicted proteins | sample TergutLab28metaG_FD_92764 | JGI IMG/M metagenome (GOLD analysis project Ga0131853, IMG submission 92764) | Labiotermes labralis P1 segment gut microbial communities from Petit-Saut dam, French Guiana - Lab288 P1 (version 2) (version 2) | ecosystem: Host-associated > Arthropoda: Insects >...
CGCTCCGTTCACAACCCATCCCTCCGCACACTCCCCCCCCCCCCCCAGTGCAACGTCCCAAAGTCGTCCCTCACAGACAACACAGTCTGCTTCCACTGTAACAAACCAAACGGTGAAAGCAGTATGGGAAAATAACTGTTTACTTTCATAATCTTGTGAAACACATAAATACAATGAGTACACAAAGTGCAGGAGTTTTACAGATAAACCTGGTGCACGAATAGTAAGAGAAGCTGCGTCTGTGACGTTTGGGTACACGCTCTCAACCTTTCATGAATATCAAACGGAGAGAATAAATGAATTACCTAGTTACAGGTGCGAGGGTAATGATAAAATTAATCACGAAATCACAACTCTGTCAGCAATCAATTCGATAAATCATTTCTACCTGTCCTCTGTAAGCAGCGTACAAGACTAATACAGAATAAGAAGTCGTGTCTGTCCATATTTTAACTCATCCTTACGTATCACCTTCAAAATGACGGAATTCGAAGACATTTTGCACTGAGGTTTACATTAAATGTATTTTGGTACATTAAATTTGGTTCACACCGATATTATGTTGCTGGTAGAAGCGGCGAAGAAGGGTGTGTCTAGTTTTCAGAAGTTACTTAGTTCAAATCTTAGCCAGAGAAGATACTAATTATCCTGATATCTTCGATTTACAGAAGAGTGGCGTGATATTCCGTAACAACTTCCTCTCGCAATTCGTTTAAAATCACAGCGCATTCCGCTACCACAGTTGACGCTAAAACTGTTGACCAAATGCCGATACACAATTCGCAACCAACAAACTCACGCACCCATCCACCCACACGCTCACTTACAGCAACCACTCAACCTGCTTGTAAAATCAACAATTCGCTCACAAATCCTCTCATTCAGCCAGCTGCTCCATCAATAGCTCGATCTTTCAGTCACTTTATTTCTCTCTTTTCTTTCCCATGACTCAAAAGCTCCTAGTGGACCAGGGCCTCTTCATTATCGAGGCTTCATGATCACACTCGGTAGTACTCCTCTGGATAACTGATAAAAACCCGATGCACAGACCTCTACCTGACAACACAGAACACTCACAAGAGACATTCATATCCCCGGTAGGATTCGAACCCGCAAGCCCAGCAAGTGAGCGACGGCAGACCTACGCCTTACACGGCGCGGCCACGTGGATCGGCCAGCCCGTCTCTTATCATATCACTAATTCAATTACTTCGGCCTGCTCACTCATTCATTCTCTTGCCGGCTCAGTCACTGTTTCAATCAGCTCTCACCGACTCAGGCTCTAACAATCTCAAGAACTGCTCACCTACACACTCATTCACACTCTCTCTCACTCAGTCATTTACACTTTCATTTACCTACTCACACAGAAAATCAACCAACCAAACAGTCTTTTGTCCATTTAATTTCTAACACATTCACCGACTAAGCTCTGTCAGTACTAGTGCTACGTTAAGGGCTGGACGACTGAAGAATGGAGGTTCGATTTTCAAAGCAGTCACAGGTTTTTCTCTTCGCCGAGTCCAGACGGCCTCCGCGGGCTACACAGCCTCCTCTCCAATGGGTACCAGAGGCGTTGTACCAAGGAGGAGATCAGCTGGGAAGCTAAAATGACCATTCGGCTCCACCTAGTGCCAAAGGTTAATGCATGGATTTTTAACTCCCTTCTCCCCATACGTATTCATTGCGTGATGCGTGACTAAATACTCGCAAGGACAAATTACGTTTCATTCACATAACCAATCACTCTTCACTCACACTCAGTACCTCACCACCTCGCTTCGTCTACCTACTCATTCATTCATTTGGTTACCTACACATTATTCAATCGTTCGCCCATCTACTTCCTCAGTTGTTTGGCCTCTTACTAGCTCAAATGTTCGCTCACCTACGCGGTCTGTCACCTAACTAATCACACAACATCCACCCTACCGAAACAGGAAAGCCATTTAGCGGTATTTCCAATTTACCGTGCAGACAGGTGACACACAACGGCGTATTTCTCCCATAAGAAAACTTTAAACCGTTACGTCAACATGTCAGCCCTGCTCACCGCCATGACATGTATGGACGATTCAATTAAAGAGGATAATAAAAAAAAAAATAGTAGTACTGGCCGATGAGAGCTGAAACAGACCCGCGGAACAGTTAAACGGCTCCGTTGTGAATAGATTCGTTAATGTATTTATAAAAGTTTGTTTTCGTCACGTGACAGAAACCCTAAAATTGTTGCAAACACAGGAGTTAGTGGGATCCCGCATGAAGTTTATACTTCACAGACGGAAGATAAAAATGAGAAACCTGACGAGAAGAAGTGTAATAATTATACACAGCCGGTCACTCATCCACACAAAGGAAGTTTAACACATTACATCAACAAGCAGGATATGTACAAATAACGTCACATTTAGGCGCGGTCATGTAACCATAGTTGCAGCAGAAAAGCAATAAGTATTACATATTCTGATAGTATGTTTGTAGCTTAAGGTATCCAGCCCGAAATGCGCATACGTCTCTTGTAATAAAACTAACTAGATGCACTAATTTCTCAAATTTATTTTTGAAAAAGAACTCTACATGTTTCGGACAGTTCATCTGTCCATAATTAAGAGTTCTTTACTGTACACACAGCAATGGTATATGTCATACAGGTTTGCTGACAGCTTGCTCTCAGCATACCTGTATGACATATACCATTGCTGTGTGTACAGTAAAGAACTCTTAATTATGGACAGAGGAACTGTCCGAAACATGTAGAGTTTTATTTCAAAAATAAATTTGAGAAATTAGTGCATCTAGTTGGTTTTATTATAAGAATCTGTCACTATGCACGGTCACCTGAACGTCAAATGCGCATGCGCCATATTGTAATGTGACCTATCCGGCTCCACAGTATTTTTCTACATTATCTCATAAACGGAACGATTTTCGAATGAAAGTTATAAAAATAAAACGTGTTCTGATTTTCTCTACAACGTTTGTCAGAATATTTCTCATTCTAAGAAGAACTGAGCCAGATAGATAAAAAAATGTATATTGGTATTTATGTCAGATTTTAATGAAAATTGAATTTTCTGAAAAGATTTTCGAAAAATACTTATATTTAAAGAAAATGTGTTCAGTGGGAGCCGAGTTGTTCCTTGCGGGGGGTGGACGGACGGACGGACAGACACACGAAGACTCCATAGCCGCTTTTCGCAATTTTGCGAAAGCGCCTAGAAATCGGTGAAAGAACGCACACTTTGCTCTTTCAATCTACTTAATGAAGTTTTCTCAAGTGCTTAATTTACGTAGCGGGACTGTGGCTTAATTAGAAAGAACGTGTAAGGAGGCGGCATTGACTGCTCCAGCCTTTGTCATTCATTCATTCATTCATTTTGTAGTCAGTCTTAACGACAGGTCCATAGCAACTCCTAAAGCGAATTCTCCACACAGCGCGATCTAGTGCTTCATCTTTCAATTTCCAGTAGCTGTCCTCTCGTTTCCTTAAGGTCATCCAGTAGCTGCTTACATCTTTTTCCTCGTCTTCAAGTCATTTCCATCCTTCCCTCTTCCTTTCATTCATTAACATGTATTAGAAGGCAGTTCCGACGCAAGACGTGACCAATGCAGTTAGCCCTCCTCCCTTTTATTTAATTTACAATACTCTCTCCTCCTCGACTGTACGTAATGCGTCATTTCCTACATTATGCGTCCAACTGATCTTCTCCATCCTTCTCCAGCACCACGTTTCAAAACGTTCCAGGGATTTTTGATCTACTTTCTGAAGTGTTAAAGTTTCAGCACCATACGAAGCTATGCTACTTTACCACTCTCTTCTTTAACCCTTTACCTGCTAACGTGGAGAATATGGTGAGCTCCGAATAATGCTAGCAAAGGGCAGATGGGATTTAACTCGGCGTTTAAAGGGTTAAATAAAGTCCAAATTGCTGCTGAAAACCTTCTTCTTCTTTCTGAATGCGCTGGACCAAAAATACCGCATAACGTACCTCGTCTCAGGGCTGAAAACCGAACCAGGAACGGCCCGGATAAGAAAGAGGAATGCCACGCATTCACTCCACGCATTCACTTTCACTTAGGCCCGATATAAATGGGCAACGAAGGGCCAGCAGTGAAAATAGCTGTACAGAACTAAACGTTCAGAGCAGGTAGGTAAAAAAGTGAAAGCAGTCCCATTACAGGCCTGAAGTGGCCCAGAGGGTTCCAGGAAGTTAAGGTTCCCAGATTTCGTAACAACGACACAAGATGGCGGTAGGTTGTCAGCCTTTAATCATTTCTGTTAGAGACTGAGTCGACCCCAAAGCCATAATGCGATCGGGAGGATTTTATGTCAATGAAAAATCCACTGACGCCAGCTGGGATCGAACCAGCGACCTTCCGTTTTGTAGCGCAGCACCTTAACCACTGTGCTACCGCGGTCCCCGAGCAGATAGGTAGGTATATCGCTAAAATACAAATCTGTGAACAGTACCATTTTTAAATACAGCCCTTGAATGTTACTGCAGATTTCACCTTGATACTATTCTAAAGGCGAAACATGTCAGAGAAATATTACATTGCATTAAAGTTTGTGTGTGTGTGTGTGTGTGTGTTTGCTACATTAGTGTCCTGAGCACTTATTATAATTGCGTATTCCTATGCAGGTGTTGGTTTAAACCACAAACACGTCGCAAAACATGTTTCACTCACATCGGCAGTCGCGCGGTGTAACGACACCGACCATTGACATGTTCCCAGTAGCTGCTTCACTTCGTGCTGCATGCTCCTGACATCTGACGCTCATTACAATGAACCCAAGCCACCACTGTATCGTAGGTCCATGAAATGTCATTGCATTACAGTCTTTAAACACATGGCCCGCGGCCACATGTGTCAATTTTATGGCAAGTTAAGTTCACACTAGAACAGGTCCGAAGTCCCAGAGGAGGAGTAGGGGTATAGCTCTACTTTATCCGTAACCCCGACGCTAGAGAGGGTGGGTGGTTAACGCCACGCCCTGATCGCTATAGCGCTGGGAAAGAGACACGGTACCTACCCATTTTATAGAAGGTTGGGTGGGCCCCTTTGCCGGTCTGGACGGGCGCGGAGTAAATTACATGCGTATTGAAAGCATCGCACATTTAGGATGCTACAGGGGTGCTGATAAATCCTTAGCCCGACCAGGAAGGAAACAAGCTAATGTTTCTGTCAGAATGGCGTGAATTTCCTTCGGCGTCTTGCCCTGCAGGTATAACACTTACTGCGATTCTTATATGTGCGGCCTGCGAATCAGCCAACAGTAACGACTGTAGATCTTTACCATAAAATGTTTTACACCCCTGTTGTATAGGAAAGTACTATTATAGTTACAAATCGCATAGTAATCCGCACGAGATAGGCCAGTGTATTACAGATGCAGGAAATCTGTGTTACTTTCGTTTTGTGAATGATGTTTTTTAAAAAGAGACAATGGAAGTAAACTTCAGAAGTTGTAGCTGGCTTTATGTAACACTTAAGGGATTTTATGCCATTTTGGCACAGAGTACATAAATTGAAGGCCTAATGTGCAGTCGTGTGTGCCGGACGATACAACCTCCTGTATTTACTTGTCAGATTCAAAGGTGGTCTACACTAAACTGGTCGGACATATGTTATTTTGGTTCATATTCTTGCAATATGCCTTGCGCTGTCTCGAACTAACTTTTAACTTTATGAGTTTCCTTCATAACTTCAAGAACAAGCTAAATTCCTTTTCCGTCCACGTCACTATCTAACTGTCTAGACCTTAACTCATTCTTTTGTTGGTCTTCTACCGTTTCTTCACTCCTTTCATTCTTGTCTATTTCCACCAAATATTTCATCCGCGTATTCTAAAATTTTATCAGTAATATCATTACTATGCATATGGGTGAGGAGAGGGGGGCGTATAGGTTCTTGGTGGGGAAACCGGAGGGAAAGAGACCACTGGGGAGACCTAGGCGTAGAAGGGTGGATAATATCAGGACGGATCTCCAGGAGGTGGGATGTTGGTATATGGACTGGGTTGGGCTGACCCAGGATAGGGACGGGTGGCGGACGCTTGTGAGTGCGGTAATGAACTTTCGGATTCCATAAAATGCCGGGAATTTCTTGACTAGCTGCAAACCGGTTAGCTTCTCAAGAAAGACTCTGCACCATGGAGTAAGTAATATCATTACTACAGGCTCACAATTCCGATGTCTAAATTTCTTCCCCGAAAGAAGAAAATCAGAGTTTGGTACATTCTTACATGATGTGTTACACGTTATTATAGCCCAACACTGCCATTGTTTGTTTTCCTTGTACGATATCATTCATTCACTGCAATTTCATTAATTTATCCTCAGTATTCTAATCATTTTCCTTTCTCCAAAGCGTCCAGATCGTTTCTGTGACCACCCAGCCTACTATTCAGCTCTTTCCAGGGATTAAAGATACCGGGGCACGAAGCCCCATATAGTACGGCGGTTAAGAATTGGTGGAGCAATACCTCCACTTATTCCTTCATGGCGTGTACAGGACAACTCTCTGTAATACAGTAATATTATCTTATGTTTATTGGACCGTGCATCATTGTGATAACTGAAGAATAAAAGCCAACTAGATGCCACTTACCTCCAAGCTACAGCAAACCAAGAACGAAACGACCAATGTGGTAATCAACATCATAGTCGCGAGCTCCTGATGATGGGCATAGTAGTGGCCGAAACATGTTGAGCCTATAAGAAGTACAATAAAATAATAAGTGGCATCTATTTTGTGTTTATTCTTCAGTTCCACAGTAATATTAATCCAGTCTAGTTAAAAGTTTATAAAATTACTTCCTAATGGCCATTATAGAAACAACTTAAAGACTGAATGCAATTCACTACTGGAAGAGGACGGCACTACTGAACTTTTGGAACATGCCCTATCAGTACCCATGAAGTCACTTCTCTGTCACAAGATAGTGATAAGTTACCGAATTATCGGGACAGTGTTCTACAAATTCCATCATCTCCGTTCAAATATTTAAGGAAATTGCTGCTTGAAGCAATACGGACGATCTATACGGGCAATAAGCTTCAATTTTAAGAATCCCTCGCCGCACACTCAAACAAGCTCGCTTTTTATGACACATGCAGTTCAGGTCCATCACGTTTCTTAGGATTCCAGGCTCTGATCCCCGAGCAAGTATCAAGAAGGGTGTAGATACAACTCAACATTTATGGGAAGGAAACGAACGCTTGAACTTTATGACAGTAAACATGTAACCACATAAATACACAGCAACGTTGTACACACCTTCTCTCATTAAACCCTCACTCGCAAGTTCTGGAGCCACGTGGTACATTACGTGTTGAACTTAGAAAGGAGGGACTGTTGACTGTGACGTGTACAGCCACAACTGCGTCACGGATATACTCGTACATGCAAAGTGACGTGTTGCTTGGACTTATTCCTTTCCAAAACAAGTTTGAAACGTGTAATTCCCGTTTCCGGATAAAACATATGCAACTCTGAAACTGTCACTGACCTCAGACTTTACGTTCTTTTATGCTAGGGACAAATAACTATATTGCTACGAAGCCAAGAGAACTGCAGTTACGAAGAACTAAACTAAACTCCGTGGCCTTAGTCCGCACGCGAACTATACCGACAGAGCGGCCGCCGCCGGTCGGCGAATAGTGCCAACTTTTGCGGATAGAGGGGTATCACGTGTTCAGCGCAACGGGTCCCCACAGCCGTTAATCTCTGTTTTCTAGACCTGAAGCCGCTACTTTTTTCATTCAAGTAGCTCCTCAATTGACCTCACGAGGCTCAATTTATTCCAGCTTTTATTTCGTTAAACATCGGCCATTTCTAAACACGATCCAAACAAAAATTTTGGATCCTAAAGGAGAATAATTTTAATCAACGTACCATTTACTGCATTACGAAAGACTCAATTAAAACGACTTCAGTTTTACTTAACGTAAGGGTCACATTGGACCAGTGCCAAGCACAATTGTATACGGACACTCAGCTAGAATGGCTGGTTTGTCAACTGGCAATAGTTGCCGACGTTTCGAAGGATCATAATACCTACATCAGGCAGTCTCACTCTTTAACCCCGAAGATAAAGGCAATGAGATCTTAAGGTGGCACATCCCCATTGCGTTATTAAATACAACAAATATTTCAGTCAATCGACACAGCATGTCGCTCATTGAATACAATTGTGGCGCAACCCAAAAATTGTCCATTTGGAATTAATACTACGATTGAGCTCAACAATATAACAGCTACACCCGACAATAATAGCATCTAGCGGGATGTGTTTCAACTAATGAGTGTAGATAGATAGATTTGCATTTGGGTTCGGGGCCTCTCAGCCCCGATGCACTTAGGCCTTGATTAAGACGGGCCCTTTGTGTCCCATATCGAATCATGGGAGCTCCGCAACCTTACTATAGTTCCAGATGGCCCCCAAGCCTAAACTCCTAATATCGTCCGGCTACAAGAAAAAGGAGCCTAGATACGCATGTCTGAGTGAGGCCAGAGCCTCGCACTCACATAGAATGTGAACCGAGGTTTCCTCTCCCACCCCGCACTTCATACACAAGGGGCTGTCAAGCAGCCCTAGTAGGTAGAGATGTCTCCTCAGGGTGTTATGACCCGTAAGAAGACCAGTTACAACCCTGGATTGAATCCTATTAAATGTCATAAATTTTGCCCTGGTACCCAGTCTAGGTCCCGAGATAAACTCTCGAGCCTACCTTTGGGTATCACCAAGACCTCGCCATTGGGACCCGTGCTGGTTAACTAATGAGTGTGCCGATATTGTGGAGTGTAGTTGTCATAGTTTTTAGCTAAATTCTAGTATTAACTCCAAATGGCAATTTTTGAATTGTGCCAACAATGTATCCAGTGACAGACACACTGATCAAGGACAAGACTTGTCCTTGATCAATGTACATTGTGTTGACTGATTGAAATATCTATTGCACTAAGATGCTTCGAAATGTAACTATTTAAAGGTCGACAAGGCACGGCATCACAAAAGGCTTGAATTTTCAACAACGTCGCTGGAGATCCTCCAAATTCACAAAGATACATGTATATTGATGTACCAAAACGTAGCCTACACACCAATAACAATTCTCATCTAAATCCGTCCAGTTGTGTGGGAGGTGAAATATGATGACCCGTTATCTCAGGACAAAGAACCTCACAAGAAAGACAGAAGGTGCTCAAAGAGTTGTCGGCCTGTTTGTGGCAGGATTAAGTTGCCGCGGGGATGTCTGGAGAAGCGACTGTGTCTGATTAACTGATACATAAGTAATATGACACAGAAGGGGCCTTCCTGAACAAGTCCAGACATAAAAATGCTGCCTTCAAGTCACAGCACAGCTCTCCTGATGGTATTGTGTCGGCATCTATTATTTATGTTGACATAAACCGAGGATTTCTTGGCTTTGGTTTCTTCATGTGTGGATTTTCGCGGTTAGTTCATCTGTCTCCTATGTGGCTTAAAGCCCAAATACACGGACTAAGCGAACGGATAACACAAGTTTAATTAGTCGCGCCCTTCAACAAATAGAGGTTAATGTTTCCATAATCAGCACTTAATGCCACTACATAACTGTTCAACTGTCCATAACCTTCTTAATCAAATATTATTAGTGTGACTGAATCAAGAGGGATCAGATGGGCGGCGTATTTAGAAAACACGAACAAATGAGAAATGTAGATACAATTTTTGTTCGAAAATGTGCAATGAAGAAGCAACTTGCAAGACGTAGGGACAGCTGGAAACAGAACGTGAAAATTAATCTCAATGAGAAAATCATAATTTTGTCAACCTTCATATCCAGCTTTCAGTCATATTTCTGCATTACATGAAATGCACGAAATAAACGCACAATTGTACACATTTACATCCATCTGCATGTTTCACCTCCAGAACCACTGAATGGATTTCGACGAAGTTAGTTAATGAAAGAGTATACTAAACGTAAGGTAAAGATAAAGCAATCCCATTGCAGGCCTGGACAGGCCCAGAGGTTTCCAGGAAGTTAAGGTTTCCAGATTACATGACAACGGCACAGGATGGTGGTAAGGTTGTCAGCCTTACGCACCGGCCACCTTCACCCCCAGGAAATACTCCTGGTACTCATTTCTGTTAGAGGCTAAGTCGACCCCAAGGCCATAGTGCGATCGGAAGGATTTTACGTCAATGAAAAATCCACTAACACCAGGTGGGATCAAATCAGCGACCTTCTGATTTGTAGTACAGCACCTTAACCACTTTGCCAACGCGGTCCCCATACTAGACGTAGTTAAGCGAATTCAGTTTTGGTGATTACCGGTGTAATGCCATCTCTACTTTATATTCAACAGTAATCCCCTCTTGCCGATTTTCTCACAAGCGCATTATCGTATATTACCTGACAACATGACACCAAATACTGATTTCGTATTAAAAGATATACAGATTATATTTCAAACATTATGTATAAGGTTATTTTCTAATAAAATACAAGGAAAGAAAACGACGTCTGTTTTAACCATCTTTCGTGTATCTGCAAGTATAATTAATGAGGTCACCATGAAACTAAGCACAACTGAAAACGCTGTGTGTGTGTGTGCGTACATTAACAAGGGACAACATTTCCGTTCCTGTTATTCATTACGTTCATTCTTAGTTGGCCAGAATGAGCATTCAGTCATTGCGTCATCTCAATTCCCAAGTAATTTAGTTGCTGACATGAGCTGGCATGTAGCGAGGCTGTGAGTGACATTAAATTCCAAAAAAGATTTTTGTTGAAGAACTCCGTAAAAAGCGACTTCTTGGAGAACACAGAAGACTGTAAGAAGATAACACTGAGACAGCTGTTGAAAGGACAGATCGTGAGGACCGGAGACGGATGGAACTGACTCGCGATCTTGTGGCAGGTGTGGTATTAACGATGCTAATTTATTCATGAAATATGAACGTGCAAATCTACCTCGTGAGACGTAGTTTGCAAACTCCCTTTTAGGCGCGTACGCAAAGTTGCGAAAAGCGGCCGTCTTGTCACGTCTGTCTGTCAGTCTGTCTGTCCGTACGACTCTCGCTGGGCGGATTGACGTAAAATGTTGTATCGGGAGGAGTTAATAAAATCTGTCGGGGGGGGGGGGGCACAAGTTAGGACAAAAACCCCCAAAAACAAAAGGCAACTTACCTGAATATTAAGGTAAATTTTGACTGCTTAAGTTATTAGAGTTAGGAAGGTTAATTTTCATAATGATAA
>Ga0131853_10023050_pt1 | contig 11252 bp, 9 predicted proteins | sample TergutLab28metaG_FD_92764 | JGI IMG/M metagenome (GOLD analysis project Ga0131853, IMG submission 92764) | Labiotermes labralis P1 segment gut microbial communities from Petit-Saut dam, French Guiana - Lab288 P1 (version 2) (version 2) | ecosystem: Host-associated > Arthropoda: Insects >...
AAAAAAAAAAAAAAGCAATACCCACACAGTACAACAAATACACATAAGATGACAACAATACACACAAGACAACTTAAAACTAGCAACAAAACACACGAGACAAATTGGAATACAACATGTACAGAAGGTTAAAACACCCGAACAAGCATACCACAGGACTTCACGCAGCTGGCTTATAATCTGATGATTCCTGTATTTAGCTACTTGTTACATGTGTGGTTTTTCCAGCATTGTCTGTTATGCTTTACAGCAATTCAGTTACGCTTTGAAATTACGATTAATCTGAATATACACCTTGACTCGAAAGGTTAGGAATACATCCTATAGAATAAACGGTTAAATTACCTAGGGCAGCAGTTCTCCAATATACAGGATTATTCAAAATGATTGTCGGGGTACAATTGTCCAGCGGCAATTCCGCACCAAATTCGGGAAACAACCACCATCCGTTAAATTCCATTCGAAGGTGGTATGCACAGTTTCAAGAGAGAGGGTGCGTGTGTATCCCGGAACTGAAGGTACGAATCAGAACCGCCATTGAAACCATCACCGCTGACATGCTACAAACAGAGTTTGGAACGAACTCGATTGTCATATTGATGTTTGTAGAATCACAAAGAGTGCACATATAGAGCACCTGTAAGGTATGTAACTAAAACTTGGAGTGTTGTTCTATTAAACAAAAAAATACATATACACCTGTCTCGGGTGTATTGTGTATGACAAATTGTTAAAACCCTGACAATCATTTTGAATAACTCTGTATTTATATAACGACACGCTTGAAAAATGGTGTCCACATACGCCACACACTTCCATGCGACTAATAACATAAACTAAATTAGTGTAAAAGAATCATATTTATTTAAACTGTCATACATACGGATGGAGTTTCTTTTGCGACCTTGGAGTGACCTTTGATGTCATGTCGCTTTGGGAGCTATGCGGCGCTTCGAATGCACACGACGCACGCTCACACGAGCCTAACACTTGTCCCACTCCCTCAAAATTCGAGTTCGAGGTTTTTCCGTTCGGCGATGGACAGAGCGTTCTTCTTCTCTTCTTCTTCTTCTTCTTCTACTTCTTCTTCTCCTCCTCCTCCTCCGTCAGCTTACGCTCCGGATGCACCGCAGCCTTGGGCTTATTGTGCAGCCCTAAATACTTCATTCAGCACAGATTCAATAACCCTGTGCCTCGTATGAAGAGACAAAGGTCCCTTACTGAAGCTGTGCTCATGTCTTTTGTTTCGACAATCAGCCTCCCAAAGACATTATAATGCTGACGAGCCAACGCCTCGCAGCAGCAAATAATGTGCTGCACTGTTTCAGTCTCCATCCTGCAGAATCTGCAGATTGGATCCCTATCAAACAGGCCCATAATACAGAGGTGCCCTCTTACAGGAGCATGCCCTGTGAAGATCGCAGTTACCATTTTTACTGATACTGTAATACTTAGCTAGTGAATCGCGTTGTGGATGGTCAAATTTATCACAACACACCCAACAACTGCTCGTGACACTTCAGTGTGTCGAGACACATAATTTAAGAAGCGCTGACGTAGAGGTACGTTGTAAGGCAAAAGTAGAGACAGCAGTGCCAACAAAAATATCGGTACTTAAGTCCGTTGAGGTTGTAAAGTGAAAGTCTGGCATTTGTCTTCAGTAGCTGCGAGTTCCACAGATAATTCTTGTGCGTATAAGTTATAGATGTGGGAGGTTTTCAAATCGCGATTCCATTGCATATGCGTACGGCGGACTTGTACAGTTTTGCAAAGAGATTTCGCTAGAATACGTATTGGTGCTAGATAGAGGTAATTTTTATTACGAGAAAGGTCGATACTGCAGTACTGGCCGAAGCATAGGTATTGTTCGTCGGTATTACCGTGGTGGCAACTGGTGCTTAATAGCATTTCCTTTACGTGTGACGCCGACTTTGAGGATACATGAGAAAGAGACTACGTGGGAGACCCACGCGTAGATGGATCTTCAGGAAGTGGGATGTGGAGGTGTGGACTAGATCGAACTGGCTCAGGATAGGGACAGGTGGCGGGCATTTGTGAATGCGGTACTGAACCTTCGGGTTCAATAAAATGTGGGTAATTTCTTGACTAGCTGCAAACCGGTTAGCTTCTCAAGAAGGACTTGTTGCATGGAGTGTGGTGTTTAGGGTACATGTAGAAGGCTCGCTGCGGAATGGAACACGGTGGCCCCATTACTCCCCCAGCTGACATCAATATACAGACGTACAGTCCAACAATTTTCGAGCCTCGTATGTGTCTCAGTGCGCAGCTGGAAAGCGAGAGATTTTCGATGGGCAAGTGCATAACCGTCAGATGCTGGTTCTGTACATATAGAGCCAGGTCGCTCGTTTGCATAAGGATTGCATTGTTTCTCCAAGAACATATGTGATTGTATTGGTGAGGCTAAAGTGAACAGTGTTAATTTTAGCATGCGGTTTGACGTCAGGCTCCCTTGTTATTCCCCAGATGTGGTAACTCTGAATGTATTAAGATAAAAAAAATACCAAGAAATACAAATAAAGGAATCTGGAACTAGGAATGAAATTCTGTTGCAAATGTACCCTGTTAATAGCTACATAAATTACAGGCGACACGAATAAGCGTTTATGTATTTTGTTGCTTCAACACGTATCGACCTTGTAGCAGGTCATCTTTAGGGTAAAATACATGCTTTTTATATTCCCTTTTTATGCCTTACACACAAATGTATTTAAGCCTGATGATGACCTGCTGAAAGGTCGCAATATCTCGCAGCACGAAAGTACATACACACTTATTTGTGTCGACTGTTATTTACGTAATTATTAATTAGAAACACAAGAGGATGTTCCGCCGTAGAACTGTGCCGTTCTCAACTGCACCGATTCATCTCTACTGCTTTCGTCACAATATGATGCACTATTAACGCTTTATATAATCCAGCCAAACTACCGTGTTATGATTGGCTCATTGCACTGCTACTTTCCATGAATGAGTATGGTGGGGTGGAGGTTTAGCTCTCCTTATTCTTAACCTCGCCATTAAATGAGGATGAGTGGTTACTTTTAGATCCAGTCGCTTGACCCAGTGCTACTGCATAAGAAGCTGAGTGGCCCCCAGGGCCGATATGGACTCTTTGGAGGAAGAGTCTCTTTCCCTCTTCGGGAATCGAACCAGGGTTTGACGGTTGTCCAGCTCGTAACGTAGTCACTATACAGAATGTGTTATCCCGGTTTCTGGATGTAGCTGTGTACTCCCATCTACGTCTTGTTACCCAGAGGTGTCTCTGCCCTTCGGTCAGTGCGACTAAAATGTATGGTTTTGTGTGTTTGTTTGTGTCTTTATTTGCGTGTTTATGTGTGTTTGTTTTTGAGGGTGTATGTGTGTGTGTGTGTGTGTGTATGTTTATCTGTATGTTTATGTGTGTATGTGCGTGTTTATGTGTGTTTGTGTTTGAGAGTTTGTATATGTTTATGTGTGGCTGTGTTTGAGTGTGTGTATATGTTTATGTGTGTTTGTGTTTGAGAGTATATATATATATATATGTTTATATGTATGTTTATGTGTGTTTGTGTTTGAGGGTGTGTATATATGTGTTTGTTTATGTGTGTTTGTGTTACTGTATATTTATGAGTGTTGATGTGTGCTTGTGTGTTTGTGTTTATGTGTATATGTCTGTTTATGTGTGTGTTCGTGTGTGAATATGTGCGTGTTTATGTGTGTTGGTGTTTATGTATGTTTATGTGTGTTGGTGTGTGCTTGTGTGTTTGTGTTTATGTGTGTGTGTTTGTCTGTGTGTTTATGTATGTGTTCATGTCTGTATATGTGTGTTTGTGTTTGTGATCTCTCATGTGGCTACAACGTGTCTCTTCCCTATGTGCAATACCACTACCAGAATTTGGGATATCTGCCGTGACCTGTTCCCTATGCATACGAAACACGTGACAACAGATCTGCTGAACAAAATTCCAGTTACACACCGATCTCGAATAACCGGGGGGGGGAACGGAATGTTACAGGACAGATATGAAGAACTGGAGTAAACCTATACAATTCCGTGACGAATTGCACTGGTTGGGGAAAGGAAAAAACTCGCTCCCTGTTAAAATTCAGAGCGCTTCTTATAGTTTTGATGTTGCTGAATCCGAATGTGACTACCAAATTGCCCTTTGACCCACCAACGATAGGGAGAGGGGATCAAATTAAAAAAAAACTACGTTTGTTATGAGAAAGTAATATATTGGTTTCTAATTATAACGTACTGGCAAATAATGAGCTATGTCTTTACATGCGGTACCCTAAATACAAAAAAAATCCATTAAACACTCACTTCGTCTTCTTTTGCCTCTAATTTCCGCCAGTTGGTGTCTCCCTTACATGACTCCAACAGAATATTAATATTGCACGTACCGGGCGTTGTGTTCAGATGTTTTTTTTACCTTCATTAACCCAACACTTAATGCACTATTCTTGACACACCAAGTCACGCTGTTTGACTAATACTCCGACGCGTTTCGGCGCTCGTCGTACCATCTCAACTGTTAGCTTTTCAACACGTCAAATAGTTTGGAACTTCTGTTCGGCGGTGTGTTGCAGAAATGCAGTTTGCACTGACAGTACTCGATTTATAAAGCTTCATGGTGGTCGCCTGGACGATTGGTCTTTAAAATTACGTTCAGACAATATTATTTTAGGTATTTAAATGACCTAAATAAGTAGCAATAAATGAACAGTATAAAGAACCTTTTGCCCAACTCCACATTTCGGTTTTTGGCCATTCCACTGAGGTATCAACTGGTATCATCCAAACTATGCCCAGCATCAGGAGCTCCCTGGAGTAGTGTCCGGGCTGCAGGCTAAAGCACGTGCTTTAGCCTGCAGCCCGGACACTGCTCCAGCCTAACCGCACCTAACCTCCAACATACAGCAAACCAAGAACGAAACGACCAATGTGGTAATCAACATTATAGTCATGAGCTCCTGATGATGGGCATAATCGTGCCCGAAACATGTTGAGCCTATAAGAAGTACAATAAAATAATAAGTGGCATCTAGTTAGTTTTTTATTCTTCAGTTATCACAATGATGCACGGTCCAACAAACATCAAAGTTTATTCACACATTGCAGTTTGTAAATCTATTTCCAGTGAAACTCTATCAAGATTATTGCAGGGTGAAAATTGATTCCCTTACGAGGCTGTCTATAGAGGTGTTAAAACTAACTGTACCTCAGTTCTTCGTGAGGTTTGAGTGCCGTACCACGCAGTAAAACAGGTCACGATAATGTGTAGCATTGCCCTATTTCGTGTGTAATATGAGGTAGTGAGGTATATGCCGTACATGTTTCTTTGCTACCAGTTGGCATCCTCTTACAGAGCTGGCATAAACGTAGCCCCGTGGAACTGCAGGAACTTTGCTTTTTGACAGAGCTTTACGTGCTGCAGATGTACGTTCGTTCTCCAAGCAGATCCCAAAGATTACAGCCTCACTAGCGCAGAAGATGTTGAGGATCAACGCTGTTTGCTCCTGAAGATTACTTGTGTCGTTCTCACATGGGCACCAATCGCTGTGTTGATCCGGTCGGAAGGAACAGCGTGGGTGTCCAGCGTTATCCCTCTATTGCCTGAGGAGGTTTCCCCGTAGACATTAATTGGTGTTTAATCCAGCGGTTCCCAAAGTGCGCTTCGCGGATCCAATCTGATCGTGCTAGCAACTAGTCAACGTACATGCTTGATAAATACCATATGCTGCATGTACAGTAAACTACCTCCTGATGATGAACAGTTAATCTGTTCGAAACACGTAGAGGATAATTATTTAAATAACCTAAGAGAGAAAAGTCGAAGAACTATGGAGAATCACCCGTCAGAAGTCAATAGAAAATCAGATAAAAAAGAAAAAAATGGAATTGGATTGGACACACATTACGTAAAGAAACAGGAGCAATAGAGAAAACTGTATTAGATTGGAATCCTCAGGGATATAGAAGGAGAGGTAGGCCGAAGAGAACGTGGCGAAGGACGATAGAGGATGAGTTAAGAAGCACAAGAAGATCATGGAAAGAGGTCAAGGGGATAGCTGGAGACCGCAATGCCTGGAAGCTCTTCATGGATGCCCTATGCTCCACAAGGTGTAAAATGATTTGATGATGATGAGAGAAAATTGCATCTTGTTGGTCCGTATTATGCGAAGTTTATTAATTTCATTGTTTGGTTGCAACAGACGTACGCATGACACTCCCACTCGAAGGACTTTTGTAACTTCTGTTATTTAAGTCTGCATATCGGTCCTGACACTGAGTGTGTCCTGCGAGTACCATTTTGAGTATAAAAGAGACTGGTTTATTTATGTCGTTATTGATCTAAGTTGGTTGATATTCCTAGCGGCCTCATCCTGAACCATGCTTTACTGGCGCAATATTAGTGTTTCATCACAGCCATTCTGAAAGTTTAAAGCTGGGCTTTATAAAAAACAGTGCTCTGAAATAGCTCAGGGTCGAACGATATTGGTTAATGACATTACAGCGAAACAAGGCAGGCAATATCCGTACAACGTAACATTGAGGCGTGTTCGCGTAACCATTGTTGCAGTGGAAAATCAATAAGTATTACATGTTACGAGTGTGTGTCTGTATTATTGCCTTAGTTGTCCGGCATGAAGATCGAATATGTTCTGCGCCGTTATTATATTGCCATCTGTGGCCTGTCTGGCCGCCCTGTTTTTCCACATCATCTCATAAACGGCACGATATTTTTTTTGCTTTTGTCTGAACATTTCTCATCATAAGAAGAATTCATTGATATATATATATATATATATATATATATATATATATGCACCTATATGTACATATATACATACACACATGTATATACATAAACTGTATATACCTATATATACATATATACATACACTCATATATATATATATATATACACACACACACACACACACATACAAGCATACATAAACGTATGTCTTCGTGTAAAGCACCCGTTATACTGGCCAGATTTTCATTTTATATTTTATTTTCCCAATGGCAGGTACGTTGATTATTTATCATTGGCCTGTGCGACCAATATAAATAAAACATTACAATTACACTATAAACACTACAAGTTCTATAAACAACATTCAAGGTAAATATGAAAGTCCTAATAGTAAGGAGCAGTCACAAAAATAGTAATAGAAAAGAAGCAAATTCTGCTTTCCATAATTTTTGTCCTGACCTTCCAGTATCGCTCACACTCTGCCCTATTAAATAGTGCGGTACATTGTCCTAAGCGGTTTCTGTCCGTGGGTTCGCGGAGGTTCCATAGCATGCGGTAGGGGTCGGGGCGGATTGCAGTGCGGTGAAGGTGTGGCCAGACTTTCATGGAACATGAATTTTCTCTACAATTTTTCGAAAAATCCTCAATATCAAATTTCATGAGGATTCGTCCAGTGGTGCCGAATTGTTCCATGCGAACAGACAGACGGAAAAGCATAAAGAAGCTAAAAATGGCTTTTGACAGTTTTGTGAAAGCTCGTAAGAACTGAAATCGGAATGACACAGCGAGGATATATTTATTTATTTTGTTCTCAGGCCGCAGTACATAGGGACTTTCATTTATTGAGGGCTGATACGTTTCGTAATGGGCCCAAAGTGTCGTAACCAGAAGCTGCGAGAGCAAGAAATGCAGTCCAGACCAAATTTGATCCTCTCGAAGCCTGCTCGACTGTGACGTAACAAGCCTCACCGGCGGGGATCACCATGCCCCTGATGTCTTGTCGCGTGGGCAGCCATCGGCAGCCTCAGACGCTTGAGACAGAGCTAAGAGCGAACTCGTTTCATTGTAGGTCATAGATAGTGACGTAGATTGTTACGTCATCGTTAAAAAGTTACCGCACCATTCTTTTTAAAATGCTGCTAGTTTTTATATACCGGTGGGAAATTGAAAGATATTGGGGTAATACTGTGGTATGAACTGCTTCCGTCGCAGATGTGGTGTGTTTGCTGCATTTCCGAGTGGCACTGGTGCAACAGCGGGTCAGTGCCGGCCATGTTACTGTCAAAACAACGATGGTGTGAACATCTTGATACATCCTGTGCACTACCAGGAAGAGATGTTTGCGTACGGTGCAGCCACATCCTGTGTACAGCCCCTTCCGGCATTTCCATGTGGTCTAAAAATACGTGTCTTACTGCTCGTGTATTGTCTTCCATTTTTTGTGCTGTCGAATTCGCTCGGGACGAAACTGAAGGCGCATAAGACGTCATACCGGGGTGCTGATAGGCCCTTAGCCCGACCAGGAAGGAAACAAGCTCGGAAGCATGTCAGGGACGCGCGCGATTTCAACAAAATCGAGACGCGAGCTGTAATCAAGTTTCTTTTCCTGCAAGGCAAGGTGCTGAAGGAAATTCACGCCTTTCTGACAGAAAAATTAGCTTTTTTTTTTCCTGGTCGGGCTAAGGACTTATCAGCACCCCTGTATATACAGTACCGATATTTGTTTCCAATCACACACTTCTTCTCAGCGAATGTTTAAAATTGGTTTATTTACTAATTAATTTGACAAATTCCTAACTAACAAAACATTCTATTCCAGAGTTTTATAATTATTGTTCACAACTGCACATGTGTCAGCAGTGTATTTTGCCTACAGGAGGAAGGAATGATAAAAATGTTGAGGTTTACGATAGGCCTTCTGCTGGGAAAGTTTTCGGGTATGGAATATTGACGAAAGCGTAATTAAAAAAGTTATTGAATGCATGTGTTGAATGTGACACGTTGCTCCGTGAGATGTGTTTCACTTTTCTAATGTCAAAAATGGCATGTTTGAGCTATGTTTTCTGATAAATAATATTTTAATAACCGGTATTGAAACGGGTACATGATCGTGACGAATCAAGCTGCACCTGATGCAAACGACCGTTGAGTACCGTGTGAGAATAATGGATACTCTGCTATACGACTAGTCCCATTTCTATAAAAAGTTATAATTTTCAAGTTGTGTCCATCCTTTTGTTATTTCTCCCTTTCAGCTATCAATGTTCCCGCAGCACCCTGTTTTCAAACTCCTCCGTGAATTAAATCTTGTCTGTTTATGTAATCTTGTCTGTTTGTGTAACTAGGGAGGGGGAAACAAGGAATGTAAACAGAAATTTTGTAGCGAAACATTGGAAGTTGTAGAAAGTTGGGTAGATGATATAACGGATTTTAGGTAATGATAATTTTTTTACCAACTTGATGCACAAATTCTTTATCTTAATACATTTATTACATTCCTCTACATGTTTCGAGCACTATTGTGCTCATCTTCAGGAGGACAATTATATTAACACAGCATCTGGTATCGTCACTCTTGTCCACCTGAAGATGAGCACAGTAGTGCTCGAAACATGTAGAGGAATGTGATAAAGATGTTAAAATAAAGAATTTGTGCATTAAGTTGGTAAAAAAGACGCATATTATGATGCACGGTCAACAGAACGTAAAAAAAGGATTTTAGGTAGTTCGATTTTGTGGATGTGGGATGAATGTCAGAGGCCGTCTGTAGGCGGGCCTAGATACACGTGAGAAAGACCAACGAGATTCACACTTTTATCACCAATTTGTTCAAATGAAACTATCCTCTACATGTTGCGAAAACAGAATTGTTCATCATCAGGAGGTTATTTCTGTCCACGCAGTATACAGTATTTTACCATGCATCTATGGGGTGTCTATAGACGCATGGTAAAATGCTGTATGCTGCGTGTACAGAAATAACCTCCTGATGATGAACAATTATTAGTTCGAAACATGTAGAGGATAATTTAATTTGAATAAATTAATGAGAAAAAGTTGGATCTTGTTGGTCTGTCTCACGTATATATATCACGATGCACGGTTCAGAGAAAGAAAAGCTGGCTGTATATTAGCACCATTGAACAGTCAGGTTTTTCTGTCACGTGATTATTTGCTTACGGAGTGCAGTAATCTTGTCTTTGTCTCGATGAACAGAATACTTTGTGTGCAGTGAACGAACACAAAAAATTGCCACGACTGCGAAGTCGCTACTCGTAACTCTGGTCGCTGTAAAGTGCAGTGTTCCCAGTCTGTTTATGTGAGGACACCGGACCTGTGACAGTGGCCAGAAATGTGCGTGTGAATTTCCTCCCACGGAAAGGGAAAGGGAGTATTTATCACGTGGCTTTGCTTTCCGTATTCTGCTGTGTTCTGTGACGTCAGATTCCACAATGACCTTTCATTGTAAGACGATTTTTTTACTCGGTGGCCGTGATTGCGTAAAACGCTCGAAAATATCTCAGAATTTTTGCACACATAATCTGGTTCTTGTGACTCAGAGGGTTACTGCCTGCGTCAGCAGCTTTATTGTAAACCGTAATTCATGACGGAACGGTATTCCAGAACATAACCATTAAACGATTATTTATGCTGTCGTTTGAGTAAAACTGTCGAAACTCAACTTGTTTGTATTTGTGTGTACTAAATTTGATAGTAACACATCTCCGATATGTTTCGACTTTTACATTGTCATCATCAGGAGGAAGATAGGTTCATCAACGTCTCTTGTGCGTTGCGTAATAGCTGATACCGTATACAAATAATGTTATAGTCGTGTACAGCCGGAGATGAAATCACTGTAAAATATTGCACGTTGCTACATAATAAACAACATTTGTTTCGTGTAGATGTATATTGAAATGTATATTGAAATGTATATTGAAAGCGGACGTACAACTGAATGTTTCCATATTATTTGGTGTTCCGGGCGTAACCCAGCGATTATTTGGTTTGCAGTTGAACTCGTGGGTGTGGGATGTAAGTAGCAGTGGTGTTGGTGTACAGTTGAATTGGTGGGTGTGGTATGTAAGTAGCAATGGTGTTGATGTGCAGTTGAACTAGTGGGTGTGGGATGTAAGCAGCGGTGGTGTTGATGTGCAGTTGAACTAGTGGGTGTGGGATGTAAGTAGCGGTGGTGCTGATGTGCAGTTGAATTGGTGGGTGTGGGATGTAAGTAGCTGTGGTGTTGATGTACAGTTGAATTGGTGGGTGTGGGATGTAAGTAGCAATGGTGTTGAAGTGCAGTTGAACTAGTGGGTGTGGGATGTAAGTAGCGGTGGTGTTGATGTGCAGTTGGACTAGTGGGTGTGGGATGTAAGTAGCGGTGGTGTTGATGTGCAGTTGAACTAGTGGGTGTGGGATGTAAGTAGCAATGGTGTTGATGTGCAGTTGAATTGGTGGGTGTGGGATGTAAGTAGCGATGAA
>Ga0131853_10023051_pt1 | contig 11251 bp, 10 predicted proteins | sample TergutLab28metaG_FD_92764 | JGI IMG/M metagenome (GOLD analysis project Ga0131853, IMG submission 92764) | Labiotermes labralis P1 segment gut microbial communities from Petit-Saut dam, French Guiana - Lab288 P1 (version 2) (version 2) | ecosystem: Host-associated > Arthropoda: Insects >...
CAGACATCATCGCCTCGTCCCAAACATCATCGCCTCGTCCCAAACATCATCGCCTCGTCCCAGACATCATCGCCTCGTCCCAAACATCATCGCCTCGTCCCAAACATCATCGCCTCGTCCCAGACATCATCGCCTCGTCCCAGACATCATCGCCTCGTCCCAAACATCATCGCCTCGTCCCAGACATCATCGCCTCGTCCCAAACATCATCGCCTCGTCCCAAACATCATCACCTCGTCCCAAACATCATCGCCTCGTTCCAAATACTGCATTGCAAATGTTCGTAAATAAAATGCCATCTTAAAGAAAGTAGTGTTAACGGATCTTGGAATGACCCTGCCCTTTGACACACTCTTGCACGGAAACTTCGTCATGTACTTTGTGCCTGTACTAGGTCAAGGTCAAGTTACGTAACCACGCCCTATCACCGCACGAACCACGGGAATCTACGCTGTCGCTGTACAATTGTTTCACAAACACAACTGATAGCGTTGCTCTTCTCATGCGTGTACTGAGACAACTCGCACACTTCAGAAGTCTTGCCAAGATATGTAAGTCTTGATATGATATTTATTTACTGCAACTGGGTGCCACCCGGTGGCAGTGGTCGGTAGATTTGCACAAAAATAGGAAAGAGACCGCACACAAGGAGAACGAATACACAAGACCATACAAAAACAAAACAAAAACACAGAATACATAAAATAGAAAAAAAAATACAAAGAAAAAACAAACATAAAGAGAATATTAAAAAATAAATCGAGTAATTAGAAAATAACAAGGAAAAGCAAATAATAATGACACAACATACTGCACAGAACCTACATACAGTTACATAACTATGAATCAATGATAAAACACACATTTCACCCACGATCATCACTTCACATCACTTCACTTCACTACATTTCACTACACTTCACTCCCCATTTTTCACTACGCTGCACGTTTGAACGTTTCGTCCCCACTCTTCAAAAACCCTTCACTTCTCATTTGTAATTACTTTCTTAACCCTTTTTCGAAAAAAAAAAGTGATTTACAGGGAAAAGTCACCAGTGCCTCTGCAGGCAGTTCTGTTCAACTCTATGACTGTCCTATTTTCAAAGGCATATTTACCGACATCTTTTCTTTGCTTCCTGGTCCAAAGATTCTATTATCGTGATCATCCCAGCTCAGGTAGTATGGTCCTTTTAAACTTTCTCTTCGAGATTTCCATGCCCGTTTTCCGGTGTATGCTTTGAACAGGGCGCAGATGCAAGCTACCTTCCTATGCTGCGCCAAGTTTTCCCAGACCAAATCGCTGGCATGATTTACAAATTTAGCCGCATTCTTTTGTACACTGTCTAAAGCGTTTATCTAACCTACCCTGTATGGGTCCCAGCAGGAAGCCCCATTTTCAAGAATCAGACGCACTAGTGACATGTAGGCTAAACTTTTTGTAAAACTATTTACCTTTTTAAAATCATGCTTTATGAAATGAAGAGTACTCCAGGCTTTTTGTACTGTGTAATTAACCTGATCAGCCCAGTTTAAATCCTTGCGCAAGATTATTCCTAAATATTTGGTCCCCCGACACCCCTGTCCCCCAAAAAATAATCTAGAGGATCCTTCACCCAAGTTCTCATGAATCTTACAGCTTTACTGTAACCTGGACTTATTTTCATTGCCTTCTCCACCGTCCACTGCCCCAATCTGCAAAGTGCTAATGTCGTTATCATTCATAATTTTCCTATATATTATACAGTCATTTGCGAAAAGTTTAATAGTTGACTCCAAGCTCCTCCAAATATCATTTACGTACGCCAGGAACAGAAGTGGACCCAATACATTCCCTTGCGTCACTGTAACTTCCTCATATATAATTGTCCTCCTAATCTAACTCTCGGCGAACGACCTAAAAGAATTTCCTTTGCCCATACGGCTACTTTCGAATTCACCCACAAGGCCGCAATTTTCATAAGCAGCCGATCATACGGAACTAAATCGAAATGTACAGAGACTTGTTGTATTAATGCAGTTTTCTGCCACAATGGCATAATGTACTTTTTTTAATCCCTTGTTTGTTACAATCTGTCCGGAGACATTTAGTAACCTTTGTGTCGATAGCGTTAGAGGCATGTAGGAGATACTTCCAGTGAAGTTCTCCCATTCTATTGTCAATCGCAAGGATTGATGTTGTCTCAGGTGAATGTTGCTGAGTTAGTTAACCATTAGTGACGAGGTCAGTAGGAAACAGTCTCTTAAGTCTGCGAGTTCCGAATTGCTCTTGAAATAATGTTTTTGCTAGGTTGTTGGGGTAAGTGTCAAGTCGTTTCCGGTAGTTTGCACTGAATTTTCGTGCTTCTTGTTTGACCGTTGGTATTTGTAGATCACGTTTGATTATAGTGTTAGGAACATACCGTGGAGCAACTGTTATTGTGCGTAGCACTTTGACTGGAATCGCTCTAGTATCTCTAGATTTGAATTTGATGCAGTTCCCCATAGTTGAATTCCGTAGGTCCAGACTGGTTTCAGGATTACTTTGTAGACTAGGAGTTTGTTTTCAAGTGATAAATGAGATTTGCGACCGATTATCCAGTATATGTTCCGTAGTTTGAGGTCCAATTGTTTTCGTTTGGTGGTTATGTGTTTACGCCAGGTGAGTTTTCGGTCTAGATGCATTCCTAGCTGTATAATGAAATAGCTGGCTGAATTAACCACCAGTCGGTCATCTTAACTAACATATATTTCGAACAACGAGAAACCCCATGTTCAAAACCGCTTGCATCAAAGCCTGTCGCTGGACACGATGCTCAACCACATCCAATCACATCCCTTCCTCATTTCTCTATTTACGTAAGATCCATTTTTATGTTACAGTCCCATGGACAATTCGCTTCTTCATGTGGACATCTATATTCTGTAAGTATACCTCCTCATCCCAGTCGCAGCCAAAAGTCCAGCGCATTCCAAGATCCAAATACTAAGTAACCTGCAAAGATCAGATACGTTTTTGTTATTTTTATCTTAAACTGCTCGTTTACTTCATCCCACTTAGGTCCCAAATATTTTCCTAAGAACTTCTTATAAACAACTGTGCTTTCTGCTCAGAATCGACTCCATAGGTCGGTTAGCAGAGAATCATGTCAAACGAAGAACTTAACAAGACCAGTGGCGTACCGAGGGAGGGGGGTTGGGGGTTCAACCTCCCCCCCCCCCCCGAAATTTCGAAGGCCCTCCAAAATCGTGCCAAACTGAATCCAATTGTGAAAGCTGTTAAAAATTGTTGAATTTAGGACACCAATACCACAAGATGTTCGGAAAAAAGGCAGTAAAATTCTAAAACTACCGCCGGTTCGCAATTTTTTTACATTAGCAATGACAAATAAATTGGTTTTCATCATGAATAGTCTTAAAGTACCAAAAATTCAGAAGATTTTACTATATCAAGTGAAATTTCTTGTACGAAATTACAGCTGCCTCCTGAACCCCTGACTAGGGGGCTACCGCCCCCAGATCCCTGTCCTCTGTCCTCAACTGAATTTGTTGAACCCCCCCCCCTCACATGAACAAAATTCTGGGTACGCCACTGAACAAGACATATGAGGATCTCGTGATGATGGGACATAGACTCCGCATATTCTCGTACATGGGTACCGACGTGCTGGAGAAACATACCTTCTAATTTCTTTTTCGAATAGAAATGATATGGAGGCAGCAGATTCCTACAGAACGTCTAGCATACTACATTGTGCACAGTACAGAAAACCATAAGCTTAGAATTAACCTGCACTCACATCTAGTGGAATACAGGTGCAGCGATAGTGCGGCTGAAAAAAACATGCGTTAAATGCCGTGAGGCCTTGAGATTTTTTAGTGCAGAGTACACAAATTTATTAACATGATATCACTTGTTTACATTGTTACATAAGTGTTGTATTAGTACAGTGCGTGTGCAGAGTCTTGAGTTGTAATTTTATTTCGGTGGCAACTGCCAAGGGAAGGACTGAGGAAGAACTCTTAACTAACACCGCCCATGTGTTTCCGTTAATGTGAGAGGCCAAGTTTAACACTGATACACAACAAAAGTCAAAATTATAAATCGTGTATCTTGATCTTTAAGGTCTTAGATAGCACAGAGGAAGACAAAGGATCCTCAACTGCATGGAAGCAGCCGCTCCCCAGATTTTAGCTGGTGTTAATTTCCTTGAAAATGAAAATCTTATATATTTTCAAAGGATTTATTAACTACCTTCACGTTTTAACTTTTTCTGGTACAGTTGACTAGATTTCAACAAATATATACACGTAGTTCTCTCAGAACTTTCTTCTTGGTCAACCTTTTACTAATAACCAACCTGCTTTCTTTTTTGTACAGTATTACAGTATCTAGGAAGTGTGTCATCCCCGTTGTGTGTGTGAAACTAGGAAAAGGTATGTAGTCAAACACAACTTTTGTGTTTGACTACATACCTTTTCCTAGTATTACAGTAGTTTTCGCCCAGTATAATACGGCTATAGTCATAATTTCAATAATTACCAGCAAAGACCAAAAGCCCATGGATCGAATTTAATTTCAGGTCCTCCTGACATATATTAAAACAAAACTGAAAATCAATGGCAGAAGAGATATTGTTGTTTCTGAACATTCTGAACAGGAAGCGTATACAATAAAGCTTACCTCTCTGTATTTTTTTTTAGGTTTTCATTTAAACACATTCTATCAATAAATAGTCATATTGTTTTATTAAACAAAATAGTGTCGTAAATACAGTACACTTCGCCTCTCATAAATCAGATATATCTCGTTCTACAAACAGCTGATGCACTGCCTCAATATATGAATATATCCATTGATGCTGCAGTACATTCAGGTGATGTATTAAACTGATTATCCTCAACAATTTCGTCTACATGTGCAGCTAACGCTAAGCGAATAGTTTTGTATCAAGAATTATAAGTAGTTGTTAAGAATGATGCCTTTCCTTCACACAAATAAGAAAAATAACTGATTCCTGCCACTGCTGATGCAGTTCTTTCTCACTCCAAATAGAATAATTGCTCTTTTAACGCAATTTTTAACCATCTGCTAAGTTCAGTTCTGCCGGAAAGCGTTATATCTCCAATATTATAATTTATGCCTGCTAAAATTTTCAATAAAAATCTTAAAATCCAAGGCAGTAGGTTCAGGTATTAATGTCTTAGCTGTACGTATTTCAGCCTGCCTTATATCTTTAACCCCATGTATGTTCAATGGCTGACAGACATGATTCTTGCACGTGTTCAAAATTCTGTAAAAACCTGCTAGCAATTCCCCTTTCTCATCCTCTTAAGGTTTAAACCTTTCTCTACACAACTTTAATGTTTATTGTCATTATGCATTTTTTTCACTATTCAATCTATTTGTTCTTGAAATGTCATTCAAAACAGTCATCAGGCATATATTTTGCATAGATTGCTGTTTTTTTCATTTATTTTTATAAAATATTTTAACAATTACTTCTGCTTCTCAGGAGTTTGCATCATTTGTCAACAAACTTAATTCGGTAAAATAAAAACCCCGGTACCCAAGATGAATATCCCTTGACTATTTTCAGTCGCAAATCGTAACCTGTGCTTTTCATGTACCTGACACTCAGCACACAACACACACATTTTATTTTCCTACGGCAGACTTAAGAGAGAACATGTAAAGTTAGGAAATTTACTGCCTACCTTTGTCAGCACGTATGGTGGCTACGATTTTTAGAGCACTATTCAAAACAAAGGGTGGAATTTCTCTGTGCGATTCAATCGCTTTCTTCCAAATTTCGACTTGCGTATGTAAACTTCCATTGATTAACTTTATTGTTTCAAGTTTTAGCAACTGTAGCCCGAACTCTAAAGCCGACTAGTAAATAAAATATACCCAGACGAAGGAGGGGCACTCCGCATTGAGACGTCGGGAATTGCACAGTCTGCGCCGTAGTTGCTTTATGCGATTCAAGTAGCTTTTCCCAGTCTATTTAACTACATGTGTAAGCCTACGTGTTACTTACTGGATTTTGTTGTTGTACTCTCTTATGTCTTAGATATTGTATATTGTATATTGCAATGATGGGAAGTAAAGCAACCCATCCCGGTACCAGAACAGTTACTATATCTTGTCAGTTTCGGAGTACGACGGGAAACGTTGTCAGCGCATAAGTCCGTTCCAAAACGGCTTTCAAAACGGTTTCCCACCAACTGATTTGCATTTTGTCTCGTAACTGGAACTGACTGGAAAAGCATACAGGGGTTTGTATTTCTTTTCAAAGTGCACCCAGACCTTCCAAGGCCAATGCGACTACGTTCTGACATAAGGAATAATTCCTGAAGAAAGGAGACGTATAAATGAGAGTTATAAAACATATTGGGAATTGGAGGTAAAGAATGATAGAGTCTTAATATTTGTGTTAGAGGGAGTTGAGTGATGAGCTTAGGGCTCCGACCGATTTGTCGTCGCAAGAACAGCCTTGAATTCTTAAATAAAGAATTACTATTTCATACTCATATTTGTAGCCAAATACTTATCACATGTGCTAATATTTACACATTTAAGAGTAGGCCTACTTCATAGTCCGTTTAAATAAATGACAGAATACGATCATACATGACATCCAAAGTTATCCATCCCAATTACATATGTATGTCTGCATTAAGGAAGAAAAGCCAAACATGGTTTTCGTTATTATTAAGTTCCCAGTAAAACATGAGGAAACAAGCAATACATCAGGTGTTTGCGGAAGTACAGATTGGAAAACAACACTTAAAACGTATGTTGTGATTGGACATCGACCTTCAGAGCTGATCGGCAGACTGACTCACAGCACGATCATTAATGCAAGAAGAATACAGCTGGCTATAGGAAGAAATGAACAGTTGCAACATGGCCCACAAGAACTGGCAAGGCGAAGTAACTCACACAGTTAATGATGATGCAATCGTTACGATTATCGGAAGGTTGTTTGTTTCCATCAAGGTCGTGATAAATGTTTTGGACTTTGGCTTGTTCTTCGTTTCATTGTGTCTGTGTTGGCAGTGGGGCTCCAGTTTATTAATTCTGTTCATATAATTTCACATCCATGAATACTTGGTAGGTTCTAACAGCAGGACTGGTGTAAAATATTATGGGCTCAATGCCAAAATAGAATGAATGAATAGAATGAATGTATAATAAAATTAATTATACACGTCAGTACTATCGATATATTTATACATAAGGCTACACGTTTCGACCTATCAGTCGGTCATCTTCAGGCCTACATAGCAGACTAAGTAATTGATGCTGTGTGCACATTGTGATCCCAATATATTTACATTAATAAAATACACAACATCTGGTAAGTTTCTATGCTGAGGACGAATGAAATGTCAACCCATGTTTTTTTAAATATTTTAACCAGATAAGTACGCATCACATATTTCATTTCGTCCTCAGCAAAGAAACTTACCAGATTTTGTGTATTTTATTAATGTAAACATATTGGGATCACAATGTGCACATAGCACCAATGACTTAGTCTGCTATGTAGACCTGAAGATGACCGACTGATAGGTCGAAACATGTAGCCTTATGTATAAATAAATAGTGCTGACGTATATAATTAATTTTATTATACATTTTCATTAGTCTTATTTGTTTCACAAGAAAACAGAACTCAGTAAAAGTATTGTACAAGAACTCGGTTCTACCTTAATTTAGAAGTTTCACGTGAAATACATTTGAAAAGGAACGTTGAAATACAACCAGACTTCTCGGGGTCCCTTGCAGCAGCACCGATTGCGTTAACTTCTAACCGGCTTTGCCGACAAGCACTGCTGCCATACAACCGGGCAGCGGTTGCTGCGCGCACGGTCGTCAGTGCCGAACGGACAGCCCGCGCGATCGGCAGCACAGATCGGCAAGATGGTCGTGCCCGTGAAGGATCTCAGCCGCTTCATAAAAGAGGCTATGATGGCTGTGGGTACCGTCCACGAACACGCTGAGCAGATGGCAGACTTGTTGGTGGCTGCCGACTATAGGGGACATTACAGCCACGGTCTCAACCGACTCGGTGAGTGTCGCCTTACACAAGCATTTCATGGTATTTATTGAATAATACTGGTTGGATTATATCTTCACTCTTAACGGGATGGCATCAGCATCAAAATACAACCCACCCGGCTATTCAATTGGTAGGCATGTCTTTTTCTCAAGGAATCTAAGTAGTCTAAGTGGCTGGCGGTGATATTATTAACACTTGTCACTACTGATGTTGTTTATTTTAATTACTGATGTTAACATTTACAGATCGCTGCATATGAACGCGCCCTTGAAAAGGTATCCACTGTTAGCTTTAGTACGCGAGGACAACTTGTCACTTCCGAGTTACAGAACAGACTCCTTTTCGTTAGGTTTCCCAAAACTCGCAAGTTTTAAGTTCACCCTTTTCTTAAAATTTCTTACTCTACCCAATTGGTCGAATGTTAAATTTCGCTGCTACCTAATAGGTCCAAAAGTCAGAATTTTAAATACGTTAACCCCATTGGCTTCTATTTATGTAACATTCTTCCATTGTTGTCGCCCGAGTGAACTCTTTCACGCGTCTCACTCATTTCTTTAGAGTCCAAGTGTGCCTAACATTGTAAATCTTCCCCACACGATTTAAAGTGTCCCAGAAGCGTCAAGGTTTTCAAAGTCAGTCTTCTTTTCTTTTTCCAACTTTTCTTACCCCATACATTTGATTCTGACAAAGGCGAAATTGTTAGCTTGCTACACCCCCCATAAAACTCTCTTCCCCTGTAAGCTGTAATACTGACACTCTCCAATTTCTCCCCCATCATAAAAAAAACCAGCAAATTTTTTAAACAGTTCTGACCTAGGCTTTAAATGTACCATTTTGTCTCTTAATAAAAGACTTACACACTATATCGGTTATAAAATCAAATGGGCTTAATCGATTCAGTTTATAAAACATCAGAAAATAAAATAAGAACCATCCAAGATCTTATTTTAGAATTCAGTATCCGGCAACAAAACAGCAAACAGAAATTAAATTCAAAATATCCTTTCCACAAGAATAAATTTTGGAAAGACTTCTCATTACTCAGTTGAAAACTGTTAATTCCATATAATTACATAAGCTCACATTTCTTAAAGGATTGCAATTGGCAATACCCTACTATCGTAGTACAGGAAACACTTATCCTTGTCGTTGCAAATCAGTTTCAGACATGTTTCTGTCCTAGGACCATCACACACACACACACACACACACACACACACACATGAGGGTCTGTGAGTAAACAAGATAACGTGGCTTCTAATGTCGCTAAACAACCAGCAATGTTAGTGATTATATCGAGGAATTCGTCACCGAGCGACTGTCGTCTGTTTACATCACAGAAGCAATAACTTGGTGGCCACAAATCGAAAGACAGCCGCGAGGTGGAAACACTTATGACACGGTGGCTACAGGCAATAGCAACGCACGTCGCCCCATGGGTTAAATGCCTGAAACGTGGTGAAGACTACGTAGAAAAGTAGAGGGATGGCAATACAAATAAATCTGACCCGTTTTTTAGAAGTGGAAGTCAAGTACCCAAATACATGCATTTTATGGTAGATTCTCGTGCATTTCGTATTAACATTGTTGAGTGATGGGACATATCGCAAAAATTACATAATGAGGAGCCTCATAGTTCGTACTCACTGAAAATTATTAGGAAAGCAATGGGCAAGAAATTTATCACGCTTTGGAGAAAAGAGAAATCATACAAAATTTTAGTCGGAATGCCTCGAAGACACAAGCCTAAATCACACGACGATTTAAAGGACTAAAGTGGAGCAATGTGTGCTGGATTAAACTGGCAAAAACGGGGAAAAGGCGGATTGTTTCGAAATGATAAGGAAACTTTCGATTCCACAGAAGGGCAGAAATTCCTTAACCATCTAAGTAACTTCAGATTTGAAGAAAGACTCTCCCCGTATTGTATGTAACTAGTTTACGAAGTGTCAAGTTTGCACGAAGTGTCCCACTGTTTAGTTTCATCATGAGCAGCGGTCCAGAGAGAATATACATCAAAGCGTTTGAAATGATATTCTGAGTAATACAGAACATTTGGCTACGTATTGAGGAGCTTCGTGATTTAATAAACGTCGCCTAGCGATGTTAACAGAACTTAAATAGAGGTTATGAAGATCTGGAGGACATGCAGGTCGGGAGAATACAAATAAATAAGATCGTGTCTAATGACGTTCTTGCTGTTCACTGTGTCGAACCTTCAGGCTTTGTTACAAGACAGTTATCAACCAAAATATGTGACACAGAGTCTCACACAGGACCAGTTTAAGGCTGTTTGCATTTCAGATCCATGTATTAAACATATGTTTTACGTGTAAATTCTTACATTTCCGAAGACCTTACGTTGCTCTATTTGCAATGTAAGTTTAGGTATATAAGAAGGTAAGGCCCCTGAATTTGTTAACTCAGTGGGTCCAGTAGCACCTCAAACAGACACTAGACGTACGTATAAATACTACTCGTCTCTTTCCTACAGCGGTGGCTTGGTTGAATGGGGGAGGGTAGGAGACTGGTGCAGCTACCCCAGGCTACACATTTGAAAGGAGCAACAAAGTGGTCGGCAAAATGAAGAATATTTTTTATGAAATTCTTTCTACTCTCAAAATTTATAAATAATCTGCCCGAGAAAAAAAATCAAGTCATTGCACACTGTTCGAGTCACGAACTGCGAACACTGTACGTAGTGTTCTGTTAACTTCTAGTCTCCACAGCTACATATGTATTACAGTAGTAACCGTTGTAAATTTATATTTGAATTTACGTAACAATAAGAAGATAACAGCATAATTTTGGAATGACGAAATGCACTTGTACGACTTTATGACATAACGCAACGCAGACATTTTGCTCGCTTCTATTGCTTCGGATAAGACTGATCTAAGGCTTGTACAGAGTTTTTAAGCCAGTTCTACCTGATGTTGACGTGCGCAGTTTCAACTGAATAAACTGATGGATCCTCTTTTAATGTTTGTCATCTCGAAGTATTTAACACATATATAAATATACAATGATGTATCAGTCAAACACAACAAAACTTTATTATGTTTATTATTGTATTAGGGCAACATGTTTCCATTCTTATAGAATCATCTCCAGGCCCTTCTAAGATACAGATCCTTACTTAGCAATGTGTAAAATGCGCTGTGGGATCCCAAACGCTTACATTCTTGATATAACTATGTATAAAA
>Ga0131853_10023053_pt1 | contig 11251 bp, 14 predicted proteins | sample TergutLab28metaG_FD_92764 | JGI IMG/M metagenome (GOLD analysis project Ga0131853, IMG submission 92764) | Labiotermes labralis P1 segment gut microbial communities from Petit-Saut dam, French Guiana - Lab288 P1 (version 2) (version 2) | ecosystem: Host-associated > Arthropoda: Insects >...
ACTCTAACTCTGCTATAAAAACCAGTCAGTTAATGCTGTATACGGAAATAATCGCTGTTTGTTCTCAGATCCACACAAAACACATAAATACAGCTGTGTGGGCAGAACGTAGAATTGCTGAATGTTAAACTGGCTGTACATATAGTGACCACTGTACGATACATATAGTGACCACTGGGCTTTAAGAGGAAAATTTACGAACCCTTAAATACAGGAACAGAAGCAGAAGCGGTACCTGATATTCACTACATTTAACCTTTACAAACCACTAAAATTAACCTGAATTATATATAAATATCCAGTCCGTACCGCGCAGTAAACACACTGCGTCTCTGTTATAAAAACCAGTCAGTTAATGTTGTATAGGGAAATAATCGCTGTTTGTTCTCAGATCCACACAAAACACATAAATACAGCTGTGTGGGCAGAACGTGGAATTGTTGAATACTAAACTGGCGGTACACACATTATAGTGGCCACTGCAGTAACGATCCAACTAAGCAGCGTTGACCCCTGCTATGTAGGCAACACGTCGTGATCCACAGTGACGCCGGTAAACGATCCCCTAACCGCAGGAGACAATACACATGTACGCCAATAGCATAATTACACGCGGCAGTCCACGAGTCTGTCCAATGACGTCACCATATCAGGGCTACGTTTTAGTAAATGTCCTCAACATGCAGACCGACGGACGCGACTGTTGTCGGATACGGCACTCGGTTTTGGAACAGCCTGTTCCGTATATCTCACAAGGTACACACAGGTACGTCAGCAGCCAGGTAGTTCAGTCATTACAGTAGCCTAGGCTACGAAATAGACGACAAAAGGGCTGTGGTTCGACCCCCGCTGTGGAGGGGGGGCTTCCCTCCGCAGCGCACCGCACCCCCTTACCCAACTGCAACGTAGGGCCCCAAGGCAGCTAGGGCGACAGGATAGTCATTTCCATCTACTGTTAATATTTATGACAGACTGCAGCCAAACTGCCACACTAGAGTCAAGGTTACAGTGCCAGTTTTTTTTTCTTTTTCTTATTTGTTGCTTTCCTACTTCAACAGTCTGGCTTCTTCTACCTACCAACTGTAGCTGCAGAGCGTTACGGTTGCAACCGATCACACTCAACTTCACACACACACATACACTGGGGAGGACTCCTCTGGACGAGTGATCGGCCCGTCACAGGGACTTCTACCTGACAACACACAACACTCACAAGAGACAGACATCCATGCCCCCGGCGGGATTCAAATCCGCAAACCCAGCAAGCGAGCAGCCCCCAGACCCACGAAATTAGACCGCGCGGCCAGCACCGACAGTACTTGTTCCGCATTGCTGCATCATACGAACATGAACTGCATGTGGCACCTAACAAACCCGCACAGAACGTAGTACACTAGCCACGTCAGCTCTCACGCTGACACACACAGCACCGACTCTCCAAAAAAAAAAACCTGGGCCACCCCGCAACCAGAATAGCACGGCTGGCCAACATGCTGCAGTCTGGGAACGTATCCGCTGCCCTACGCCACCTGAATACGTGTACTTCCAACAATACAACCGAACAAACAAAATGAGTCCACAGAACATAATATGACAATTTTATTAGCACAGAAAATGTTTACAAACTATATCACTTTGAAGACATCACACAATAAACCTATTAATCTCTGTGTTTTACCCAGTTACGTACGGCCCGCTACTTTGTCATTCAGCCGTACTTTTAGCGTACTGAATGCAAGAGTGGCACAACCCAAAAACTGTCTTTTTGGGGTTAATAATCCGATTGAGCTGAATAAATAGCAACTGCATCCGACAAAAACAGCACACTGGTTAGTTGAAATGCATACCGCTAGATGGCAATAACTGCACGCTGGTTAGTTGAAATATACCCCGCTAGATGCCATTATTGTCAGATGCAGCTGTTACGGCCCCATACACTCTAAGTTAAACTGTGCAGTTTAACTGTATAAAAAAAAAACTGCACGACGTACTGAATGTTCTCTGGCACAGCACAGGTTTCCCACCACGTTTGTCAGTTTCTTTTTTGTCAGTTCTGTGTGTCTCCTTGTGCGTGTGACTGTGGTGGATAAAAACAAGGCTGTCGTTTGCTGTTTGCTAGCCACATCGGCCATAATGCTATCCGAAAAGAAGAAAAGAAACCGTAAAATGTGCAGTAAGAAGTGGCATTTGACAAGGAATATATCATGCGATGTTCATATGCTGAATGGATTGCTAGAAACGGATGTGCCTTGAGATGAAGCCATCGTGGTGTCGGCAGGTAAAGTGAGGAAACTGTGGGATTCCCTGACTGAACTGCGCAGTTCTCTGCGTGAAAGGCGACTGGAAAGGACAGTTGTGAGGCCTGCGCTATTGCCTGTCAAAACTGCATAGTTTACTCAGTTTTCCGTCAGGTATGACGTCATACAGTAAAATCGCTCAGTTTAACTGACAGTGTATAGGGTGCTTTAAATTTCTCAACTCAATCGTAACATTAATTCCAAATGGGAAATTTCTGGATTGTACCCCTAGTGCTTTCAGAGGACGATTGTGTATACTAGTGGAGCCCTCTGGTGAGTCCCTAAGGAATTACGTGGCCTTCCTGCGGGTTGCAGTTGACCTGGCCCGCAGGCCACAACACCGGTGTTCAAAACGAATGGATGTGTTATGCAAAAAGTGTAGGGAATCAGTCCTAAACATTTGTACGAGTATACCAAATGAGGAACGGCGTACTGCCCACGCCATGAAGGCGGCAGCAGAAGTACAGGTCGATTCATTATTAACCTCTGCACCAGACGCAAGTGGTCAAATTCATGCCCCGGCCGCATTAGCGTCGAGTGACCACCAAACAGAAAGAAGGGTGGGCACCAGAGCCGATCCGCGCACTCTCAAGAGAAAAGTCTCTTCCTGGAATCGAACCCAGGGTCGCTCAAACGGTACCGTAGTCACTATACTGACTGAGCTACGCCGGATCCCATCTACATGTTAAAAGTCCTATGAAACAAATAATAATCAGAAAAAATGGAACCAAAAAGGTGAAGTTCGCGCGTGAAATTAAGGCCTGTTTCACTCCTCCTCCACAACGTACTGCCTGGCTAAGAACAAAAGAAAACTCTCGACGTATGGTGTTAGTAGGTGTGATGCCGTGCGGTTTGGTAATGGCTGCAACCACTGTAAAGGAAATCACTGCCTCCATCTTCAGGATAGAATAGTAGGCCGTGCAGGAGGAAGTGAAAAAGTTGCTGGTGTGAGCGAACCAAAAGGAGGCAGTGAACCTGAAGGGTGCTCCTGACACAATAAAACGTAGTCTTATATCGCTGCTACACGTTTCGGTGTCACTAATGCCAACTTCCGACAGCTGTACACCAAAATTTAAAACTTACTAAAATATAATACATTGGCGACTCGCTACGGGCTGGACGGTCCGGGGATCGAATCCCGGTGGGGGGGGCGAGATTTTCCGCACCCGTCCAGACCGGTCCCAAGGCCCACCCAGCCTCTTATACAATGGGTACCGGGTCTTTCCCGGGGGTAAAGCGGCCGGGGCGTGACGTTCGCCACCCATCCCCATCCACCGCCGAGGTTAAGGAAAGAGTAGAGCTATACCTATACTCCCACTTTGGGCCTTCGTGACCTGTTCTAGGGTGAACTTTATCTTTACCTTTACAAAACCACTTCGTATTATGTTACAGCATTCATGCGGCTAATCAACAGATAGGGTTCTTAGTTTGCTATTAAGGTGGTATAGACACTTTTGAAAAGTATAAAACACAAAAACAACAAAAACAGAAACGATCTTACATCGTTGCTATTAACTAAGAACCCTAAATGTTGATATTACCCACACGAATGGTCCAATACAATACAATACGAAGTACCGCTGTGTTGTTGTACTTTAGTCAAGTTTTGAATTTATGCGCAGCCTCCTTGCAGATGGCATATGACGCCGGAACATGTAGCAGCAGTGTAGGACAATTATTTATGTGCCACATGTGCATTTTCCGGTATTACGAATAATTTAGTCAAGATGCAAGGGACAGTATCAAAATACTGAGGGGCGGGGGGCTATTTGCTAACCACACGCACACCCAGAATTCTTCTTTGGGGGGATGGAAGGTGGGGGGCGGGGAGGCGGGAGGTGGGGGCGGGGGGTGTGGGGAGGTGGGGGCTGACCCTCAGTCTACATATAATTTGCTTTTTTTTTTAAACTTACGTTATGAAAATCATACAAATTTCTGAGCCGACATCTGGTTAGGTTACAGGGAAACTTAAACTTAATAAAACATCTACATATTGTTTGGTTTTATTGCATTTTTGCAGTATTCCAATGTACCAGCCATCAGCGGACTTCAGTGGCTGATCTAGGCTGAAGGCTAAATCACGTAAAAGCCTGATATCACCGTGTCTAAAAAAATTTTTTTTCTTTTAATTTCACTTGAGGCAGCTGAAGCCCTGCAACCTCCCCCCTCCCCCCGTGGGCGCCAATGTTGCTAACCGCAGGTGCAGGACGTAAAAAGTGAAATGAAATAGAAAGGAATGTGATGGGAGGAGGAAAAGGCACACAGAAACTGAAAATAAAAATAAATAAGAAAATTACAGGTCAATAAAACTAAAAGATGGGATACAGGGAGAAGAAACACGGGGTCACAACCCAGAAGCCAGCTATGCTGACTCACTGCCATGAGCACGTGCCCAAAGTGCACACGTGCTCGATGATCTACACCTCAACACCAAACATCACAACAACGCCACAGCAAAGAAATGTATCAACCAGTATAATACGATGGACATGTGCAGAAGGAAGCAGAACCCAACTTTACGGTCCTATCCTAGTGTCCACATGAACGGCATGCCACAACAAACACCTTGGCTATGATGGTCAGTCACCGGCCAGGAACTGATCTCGGAACTTCCTGAATGTTCAGTTACAATTGTTCTAGCCCACTTGGTTGACGTTAGGTAGCCTCATGCACATCACAAATCTCCTGCTCCCACCAGAGGTATCACACAGAACACCCACAAGACACTGTGATATTTACAACATATTTGACATCCAGAGAACCGTGCATCGTGATATATTCTTATAATAAAAGCTAACAAGATGCACTACTTCTCAACTTTATTTTGGTAAAGAACCACAATGTACACACACACAATCAGTAATTTTACCCATTTTTAAAATTTCCGTATGACAAATACCTATTGCAGTGAATACACTATTAAGACTCCTGATGATGGAGAGTAAGTCTGTTCGAAACATGTAAAAAAAAGTTCTTTCCCAAAATAAATTTGAGAAATAGTGCATCTTGTTGGCTTTTATTATAAGAATTTACCCTTTCCAGTAGGTACAGTAGCTATGGCTGTCACAGCGATGCACATGTACTACAGCAGAGTTTTCTGTAGTCCTTATCTAATTCTACGTAATTATAAGAGTAAACTTTAAAACTCATACGAGAAACAGACTGACTTCAACACAAACAGTAAGTCTTCAATATTATTTTACAACATGTTTCAACATCAAAAGGTTATCTTAAGTCCAACAGTATAAAATACATAAAAGGAACTGAGTCCAATTTTTACTACAATTTTGAATTCATATCTGAACTTTACAATTTAATAAAATACGTACTGCTGTGTCACATCAATTACATGCAAGAAAGAGGAAGTGAGGTGTTGACAAGTGTAGTGACGTGGAATGAAGTGCAGCTGGGTGAAGTGGAGTGACGGTCTTAGTAACAGGGTGTCTAACATTATTAGAAGATATACAGATCATATGAAGTTTGCTGCTTACATGGCTTTTCGTTTATCACATTCTTTCATGTTCTTTTGGTTCTATTTTTGTATCATTGTATATATATATACATATGGTTGTATGTTTTGTATGCTTCTGTTTAATTTTGTAAATTATGTATTTTTATTGTTACATTTATGTATTCTTAATGTTACGTATGTTCTGTTCTGTTTCATTGTGTTGTTCTATGTATTGTTTGTGTGTAAATGTGTACTGTACTGCTGCCACTGGGTGTCAACCAAATTGCAGTTAACAAATATATCAAAAGATTCAAAACATTCTTGAATTGTACTGTCGTATCTTGACAGAATAGACAAATACGAAACTGCAGGGGTTCGAGTAATTTTCTTTTGTAAATCTAGTTTATGTTGTGGATTGGTTGTCCAAATCTGTTTTTCTTTCTGTAAAAATTACCATATTTTTGGTGATTTTTTTAATGTACTAACCATTACTGTTCATTATTCAACTGATGCTGTACTTAACTCTTTGCAAAGATGTGGTTGTAGATATCACTGTCTAGTTCATTCTGGTATTTGTACGTGCTGTTTGTCCAAATGTTCCAAACAGCTGGAAAAGCAACACATACAGAACCTATACATCAATATCTACAACCATACCTCCACAAAAGTAAGAAAAACAAATTTGGACAACCAAACCACAACAAAAACAAGACCTGTGAACAGAATTCCTTGAATGGTAAGTCGAACATTCATCTACTAAGTCGAAGTATGACAGTACGGTTCAATAATGTTTTAACAGTCATTACACCATTTTAACCTTTCAATCTTTTCTCGTATATAATTAATTTGACAAAGCACAATATATTTTACAAAACTGTAAAAGTGAGATCTCAAATTACACATGATTCCTTTTAAGTATTTTCCTCTACTGGCCTGAAGACAGCTCACTGAGGTCTAAACAATGTTGCCAAATTGAAGCTAAAACACTTACTGATTATGTCGGCAGCATTTATTTCTCTCATTATATCCAATACAACAGAACGATGAATGTAAAGAAAAAAGTAATTACATAACCTGTGTTCTATGTGTTAGTTACTGCAAGCATATACTGTGGCACTGACAGGGAAAGCAACCACAAAATATATGATGAAAGGAAAATGGCACGCATCAAATAAATAAGTCATCACAAACGGTACATCACTGAAGATCTCTGAAAATGTGGCCATACAGTGAAGTCACATATTATTCCAAAATATTCTTGCAGAAACTGAACAGGAACTGTAACCCTCCACTGTCCTACGGCATGTCAGTGCGAAACACTATCCGCACTCACACCACATTCAGGTTAACCTTTAAAAGACCTGCGTTCGCACACGCACGAATAAAAACATCCCTAAAATTCATTGTACATATTTATGCAACAAGGACACTTGCTGCATTTTAAACACATTCTGCATAGCCTTCATTTTATTTTCCACAAAATGCCACTAATTTCACAATTTTAAGTTATGTTCATATAATAATCACATTTTTCATAAGCCATGTGCTAAACTTTAAATACAAACCCGGTCAAATGTTCAAACATCCATGACTCAGCATGGGGCACAGGCTGTTCGCATATATGGCAGGCAGAACAAGGTCTAACAGTGACACTAAGGAGGGGGGGGGGGTCACAAAGCGCAGTTATTCATACGTGGATGGTGAGCAATAATGTAATGACAGTACACGTACCTGTGCAGGGCCTAACATTTGAAGTGGCTACACAACTTCAATATTTTGCAGCTGAACTTAACGTGTTGTCATCTTATGTGCATGCTGTTTCTACTTTAGATGCCGGACTGCTGGCTAGAAGTCAGTATTCGGAAGGTCCTGTGACCGGCCACCTCAACATAGGTTTTTCTTTGTTTCCCTCTGTCTATAAGCAAATGCTGAGATGGTTCCCAAGATTCCAAGTTGCCACTACATGCTTATCATGTAGCCCTCCTGACTTAAATTTATTAGTAACCAATTTCATATTTTGTATACATGTAAAATAACCACTGCCACCGGTTGACAACCCAATTGCAGTTAATAAATATTATTATTATTAATTATTATTTAATATCAGACCCAGACAGAACCCACATGTGTGTATAACTTTGCAACAACTGATCATAAAACGTGGCAATAATTGGTCAACCAATGAGCTCCATATGACAGACTATCTAAAATTCAAAATTAATTTTCACAGCAAGGCTCACAGATTTCACTAACAGATTTGGAATCTTTCATTGTGATCAGTAAGAATTATTCTTATGACTGTCAAAGAAACACAATGGTTGCCTGCACATAATTATTCTCTTTTCTTTTAACAGGAAATATGGAAAACAAATATGTCAAAATCAGGAAGACACCCATCAGACAAGAGCTCGGGTGGGCTGTGAAAATGGTACAGAGGAGGAAAGGTGTGCTCCCTGCCATGAATCAAGCTCCAATTTGTTGGTAAGGCAGTGCAAGTTGCCCCCATGGGTACGTTCAAAATACGAATATGCATACACAATGTGTTACTGTTCAGATAATCTGCCAAGTCATGACATGAATACAAAACTTTGAAAATACAACACAGAAAGATATAGGTTTTGAAAGTTTCATCTGAATGGACGTCTTAAATCCAAGCCCCTATGGGTTTCAAACCCCAAAAAAAGAACTCTATAACTGAACAGTACATCTACACCAAACAAAGCAAGAAGAAAACCAAATGCCAATAGGTAAATATGCCCCATTGTTCAGCAGTGAAGAAGCTCCACAGTTAGGAATTCAGATAATGACAATTTGGAACAGAGCAACTGGTAGTGTTAATGAAAATTCCCAAACACATAGCCACAAAACAAACAAAACTTTAGTGCCAATGGTGATGTATTAAGCAAGAGATAAAATAGTCCCAAAGTCCTTGTGCTGCTTTTCTTCAAAACACATCTGACACATACTACTACTCAGGGCAAAACTTGATGAAATTAGTAAATACTTTTGTCATGAAATGTAAACGTATGGCACAAAGACCTCAAATGATGCAAAGCTCGAACAAAGTACAGTACTGAAGATAGTAAGTCAAGAAAATTACAACAAAATTATATGAAATAATACAAGATTTGTAACATACTGCAGACCAATCACAATAACACTGCAACTACTTAAACATTAAGCCCTTATCAGACACTGTCACCATAATTCTCCACTGTGGCAAAAAAAAATCCATATTATACGTTATATACATATATATATATATATATATATATATATATATGTATACACATACATACATACACAAAATATACTCCATTTTAGTATATGAATATACAAAATATGTAAATGCAGCATAACATGATAGACAGGACATATATTATTGTAAGCTGCCACTCAAGATATTGCAAGGTAAAACCTAAATGGCATCAGCAACAGACTTTCATCTCTATTCTTCAACTGCGATGAGTTCCTTAATGGCAATTCACTGACTGACTGTAAAAGTTTAAAAACTGCGCTGCAATTACAACCTTTGCTCCTGCACGAATTCTATAGACACAATATCTATAGTTCTTCCTTTCTATAAATGGACACTCCAGTTTCCTGTACACAGTATGTCTTATATTTAGTAATAATCTTTATCTTACAGTGCTGACAATGGAAGTAATTGTAGTATGCCTGGTGTAAACTTAAATCCAGCCTTTTAATGACAAAAGAAATTTCAGTTGAACATTCAGCTTCTTTTGCATGAAAAATGCGAATGTATTTGCAATATACATTTCAAAACACACCGCTTTCCTAACTGAAACCTTTGTGCATTCCACAAGATGCATAATATTAAAAACCTTTTTCCTTAACAATTGGAGAAAAACTCACCTAATATTCACTGAAGTAAAAAATATAAACATCTGAACTTCATGTTATCGTTTCGGGAATAAAACCACCTCCGTGTTACGTTCCCCGCTTTGAATACTGTGAATCTCTGTTACAAAGAACAACCGTAGTTATATTTGCACCATTTTTAAAAGTTGATTACAGATTGATGCTGTAGATGGCAGCAAGTTCCACGATTCTCACATGGGTAGAACAAACTTAAATATCCCTGCTAAGGTATAAAATGTGTTATCGACCCATAGGACATTCTACACATGATTTTCATCAATGTAAAATCAAGGTTGCTCTGATTGAAATGAAAACAGAGACTCTGATCCGTGGGCTATATTATCTTGTTATTTAAATTGTTTGTTAAATATACCACAGCAAGTGCTGATTACATAAGAGTGTCATTGACTAAGTACAGTTATGCTGTATATACTGAGTTCCTGCGATGTCGTCTTGAAGTTTAGGTACGCGAAGTTGATTTGTGCGATTTCGACCGGATGACAAAACGAACTTAACAGAAGCAGCTGTAGGTAATACATTAACACCTACTTGCATTCCAATAACGATGTATGAATAACGAAGGTCGTTTATGTTCATAGACTGAATAACTCCGAAGAAACGCAAAAGGAAGAAAAGAGGGGAGTGTCTGCCATACAATTATGAGTACGCAATAACAGGGGTTGTAACATGGCTAATTCCCCTGAACAAAATAAATTGGAGCGTGTTTTGCATCATTTCATAGATTCCAGCTACATAAGAGGAAGCAGTGATGGTATTTATATGGAAAAACTTCTAAACCACTTGTCTGGTAAGGATGATGGTGACATTACTGTCATTTTTACTTTGTCATTCTGGTTAGAGACAGAAAGTTAACCTTTTGTCTGTATTACAGGAAATAACAGTTATCTCGTAGATCTTCCAGTATGCAAGGAATGGATACAGAAGATGGTAGAAACATGGAAGAACAATACCCCAGAACCATCTTTGGCTGCCTTTGCATTACATTTCATGGGGTTGGTTGTTAGTGATTGGAAGAGGTTTGAATTACTTCAGGTGACCGATGTGGTTGGGCAAGTGAGAGCCTTGCTGAAGCATCAAAATTGTGATAATTCATCAGTGAACTTAGCCTATGTCAGAATGCTTTCTGGCTTACTGAAACATGATCCTGGTTGTAAATGGATTGTGCAAAGGGGTATGGAACAATTATTGTATTCCGTAGTCACTATAATTCTTCATTTTAATGTTTTGACATGCATGCATGCCATCGTGTCGATCATATACTAATTGCATGTAAAGTTTCTTCATCTTGTAATACTAGCTTATCATTACATCATGAAGTTGAAGCTGTCAAACTACTGACAAGTTACTTACAAAACTATTTAGAACTTCCTTCTGTCTAACACATCAAACTCTTAGTTCATTTATACAGGGTGTCCCAGGAGGAATGTGCCAGACTTCAGGAGAGTGTTCCTTATGTTAAAGTATACCGATATAACCGAAAACACCTATATCCAAAGTTGAACGGTTATGGAGATAATGGCCAGAGAAAAGTGGGGGCTTCTTGCGGTTCCAAATACTGCAACCTGCACAGCTGATGTGTCACGCGAGAGCGTTGATGACC
>Ga0131853_10023054_pt1 | contig 11251 bp, 9 predicted proteins | sample TergutLab28metaG_FD_92764 | JGI IMG/M metagenome (GOLD analysis project Ga0131853, IMG submission 92764) | Labiotermes labralis P1 segment gut microbial communities from Petit-Saut dam, French Guiana - Lab288 P1 (version 2) (version 2) | ecosystem: Host-associated > Arthropoda: Insects >...
GCCGGGGCGTGCTGCTGACCACTCACCCCCTTCTAGTGCCGCGGTCATGGAAGAGTAGAGCTATACCTCTACCCACCCTCTGGGCCACACCGGGCCTGTAACGGGATCACTTTACCTTTTTATTTTTTTACTTTTTTACTTTTTGTGACAAGGATAGCAGGTCAAAATTTCGCGCCGTCGCCATGTTGTTACCTGTTCACGTACCAACTGTATTTCACACTCAATATAATTGTTTTTATAGTACATCTGTGCTTTTCAAACTCAACACATTGCGTTCCAACAGTTTATTCGTTGTCATTACAGACAGTTGCTGTTACTATCGTCATCCTAATAATCATCATCATTCTTAATTAATTAGGAAAGGCTTGTTTGCGATATTATTATCTACCGAACTACGGAACGGATTTTTTTTCAAGGGACATTTTTGGAAAGGGTATGATTCGGCATTGATGGAAATCTCCTGGGGTTTTATTAGTTCCTTCTCTTAGAATTGTTTTCAACAAAAAAAGTTAGAGTTAATAATTGACAGTGCTGCCTCAAGCGGAGGCCGAAGAAACTATTACAATACAAGGGCTTTGTATATGTTGTAGCAACTACTAGCCGTACAATTGTTAAAGTGTAGCTCCTTATATAGCCAATTCTGCTATAAAGCAACAGTTTCTTGTGAGATCTAGCGTTTTAGAGCATCACGTAACAAAAATAGAGTCAATTCAGAAAAAAAAACTTGACGTCTCTCATCCAAGCCTATATTTTCACACCGGCTACCGAATGAGCAACACCCAACACGCGTAACCGTAAGTTCGCGTTACTGTTCTTCAGTCGCTTTGTAGCCGATTCGTTCTACACTGTGAATGTATGTTCAAACTGTACTGGTGTAAGAACATTGACTGTAATTTTTTACTAATTAATTATTAAGTAGTAACTAACCAACTCCATGGATCAGAGTAGCTCTGTAACACCACATTTTCCTCAACTAGTAACAAATTCCCCGAATTTTATGTAATACTGTGGTTCATTACCTTGTACACAAAAGCCATCCACTTGCCCCTATCCTGAGTGAGACGCAGCGAGTCCTCCTCCTATTGTACTTCCTTAGGTTCTATCTCAATACCATCCTTCCCCTTACGCTTATGTCTTCCAAGATGTCTCCTTCCCTCAGGTGCCCCAACCAAAATTCATTTACGCTTATTGATGTGATGTAATATTATTTATATTAGTATAATTAAGCAATAAAATATGTTACGTAAGCTGCTAAATTGCTAGCCTTCTATCGAATGTGACACGCAGCATAATCAAAACAGCTCCGTAACTTACACCAGCAATCTTCAAGAACACTTTAAGTTCCGTTACCTACCTCAGGATCCACCGTCACCGTCGGCGACGAAGAATATCTGGCCACCGCTGAGCGTGCCTCGTGGTACCCTGCAACAAGAGAAGTAACGCAGTGAAGCAGACACTGTAATGCGACCTTGAAGGACTGGCACATTGTGCGTCTCAGGTGTTATAGAGACAAGACCACCCAACGCTTGAATCTGAAGTGCAAGAAGATGAACATTTACGGAATGGTTTTGTCAGTGTGTCTGTCCTTGGCCATGACTTCTGAATCACTTGATGGATTCCTATGTAATAAGAACCAACAAAATGCACACTTCTTACATTAACCCTTATCCTGCTAAGGTGGGGAATATGGTGAGCTCCTAATAATGCCAGCGAATGGCAGATGGGATTTAACTTTGCGTTTAAAGGGTTAATGTTGTAATTTAAATATACTGTCTTCATGTTTCGAACATCCAAGTGTTCATCCTCAGGAAGACTTGGGCATGCAGTTTTATGGTATTTCTTTATGCATCCATATAAGCAGAATGTACTTGATAGCAAGCACATCCTGACATCGACCAGACTGTTTGTAAAGATGCATGAAAGAAATACCATAAAACTGCATGTACAGTTCTTCCTGAGGGTGAACACTTGGACGTTCGAAACATTTCGAAGGCACTGTAATTCAATTACAACATTAATGTAAAAATTGTGTACTTTGTTTTTTCTTATTACATAGGTATAACATAATGCACGTTTCAAAGAACTTAAAGTTGGTGGATGTTAGTGGAAATGTATCAACGGTACGCCGCCAGAAGCTACTGTGGTTTTGAAATTTAATGGCTCTTCTCACCAACAATAACTCTGTAATATCTTACAAATTTTCAATACAGGAACGACAATATCAACACTTACTGTAATGCTCACTCATGTTTTGTGGTATGAGAACTTCGACAAATATGCTATTTGTATAACACAACATGGCCGCCTGACTACAGATGACAGACAGGCTGTTGGCGATGAAGCACAAATTGTGTGTGACTTATAGCGGTTATGAACATGGTTTTTTTATATTGGGCACATAGTATATCGGACATTTTTATGTCAGGTCGGACACATATCGGATATATTTATATTACGTAGGGCATATTTATGTTATATGAGACAAGCATTATATCGGATGTTTGTCATATCAGGCTCACATATCAGACATATTTTGTTGTATTGAACACACGCAATGGATATATTTATATTACATCGGACACATTATATCAGACATATCTATGTTGTATCGGACATATTCATGTTCTATCGGACATATTTATGTTTTAGGACACATATATGACATATTTATGTCCTATCGGACACATTATATCTGATATATTTGTTATATCAGACATATTCATATTATGACGGGCCTATTTTTTATCGGACATGTTTATGTTATATCGGGCATATTTGTTTTGTACGGGACACATATTACATCGGACATATTTGTTATATCGGACACACGTTTTATCGGACGTATTTGTTTTTCATCGGACATATATATTGGACACACATATCAGACATGTTTATATTACATCCGACGCCCTTATCGGGCATATTTATGTGCTGCAAGTGGCTTAATGAAATTTTGTACTGAATAATTTAACTAAATGTGTGTACGTGTTCTCATTTTTTTTTAATAGGAAGAAACATAAACTGCATTTCTGCGCGCATATGAAGCGTATTTTGCTGAATCAGTTGAACTAGCAATGTTCTGAACAAAATCTGTAGTAAAGGATAGAACGTATGTCTCATGCCCAATGGAGTGTTTTGAGAAGCGTCACGGTTTTGTAAATACAGGTGGACCGCCGTATCCACGGGTAATAGGTTCCAAGACCTACCGCAGTTACGTGAAACCGCGGATAATACCGAACGCTATATATAACGTCTTACAACGTGATATTCCGTGGAACATACATAAATACGGTAAAGTTTAATTGATAAATTACGCACAGTAAGACATTATCAACATTAAATAGAGTAATAATAAAGTGTACTGTACACTGCACTGTACATTTGCAGTGTACGTCTCGTGTCACACACTGACACAACTTTGCAGTTCCCACTTGCACACGCAAATGCTGTCTCAGTGTTTATAAGGTTATGGTTTATGGACGATAAAATATCCTGGCTAGGTGGGTGGGCTAGTCAGTGGCATCCACCACAAGGACTTTCTGAACACAAACACTGCAATAACGCGGCGACTGCAGTAATTTGAACAGCGAGAACGCTAGAAGCAGAATGGTGGCAGGTTTGCGGGGAAGAGTGGGTACGGGGAAAAAGGAAGATGAGTCAAGTACAGGGCGCGTTAGGGCTGATGTATTTCACCATGTTACGGCCCGTTGTCGCTTGGAGCGCGTTTTGAAACTTATGAAATGTTTATTTCTTTAATTTTCCAAATATTTTTTCTGGCCGTGGCCAACCGCGGATAACTGAAACCGCGTATACTGAATCCGCGGATACGGCTGTCCACCTATACTTAGAAAAGACGGAGCTAAAGCAGTGCGACTGTTCCGCTGTATGTTGGCTCGTTGTGAGACAAAACATGGTCTGTGTCTGCTTTCGTAACTTTCAGCTGTAGTGACAACAGTGCATATTTAACTGCACCGCCGTCCCGCAAAAATTAATGTATGTATGTTATCGTGGGACGAGCCGCCCTATTCCCTGTTAATATCAGACCGTGTCCCATGTTTTCAGCCATCGCCACACAACTGTTCCCACCTCGCAGTCGTCTATAAATTTTTAGCAGTCAAGATTTTGCTTCAGAGCTGGGAACACGTGATTGCTAATCCAGAGTGACAAATCACAATGAGTGTCCGTTATTGCGTTGCGAATTACACGCTATGTCAGTTTATTTTCTGACCGACTCTGACACGAGGTCGCTGTCAGTCGGAGCAGATTAGCCTCATCTGCTGTGACCACGCACCTACCTGTGCTGGGGGCATACCCGTTGTACCTGATGGACAGCAGACTCTCCTGCACTGCTTCGATGACTTCTACTGGAGGCTTCAAGTTACCGAAAACGGTCGGGTCTCCTGAAAACGTTAAAAATTTGGGCCTGTGATTCCAGCAAGAGCGACTTCACCCACTTGGCTGTTGGTAAAATCGGTGGCGCACAAATTTAAAACCAAAAGTTTTGAATCGTAATTAAACACTATATTATCCAACTAACGCAAAATATATAATATGTAGATACAATTAAAATTATAAAATATTTAAAAGTGTTCCAACATGTTTCGGATCATAGAGGATCCATCATCAGGGAGCCTCGTACAGTGCTTGGCTAAAAATTACAAGAATGATTCTATTGTGTCTGTTGACATGGACAAGGTCGGTGTTATGGCAGCATATTGTGACCTGTTGTGCGTGTATGTAGTTCGCTATATATGAAGGCACAGTGAACTACATACACGCACAACGGGTCACAATATGCTGCCATAACACCGACCTTGTCCATGTTAACGGACACTATAGAATCATTCTTGTAATTTTTAGCCAAGCACTGTAGAAGGCTCCCTGATGATGGATCCTCTATGATCCGAAACATGTTGGAGCACTTTTAAATATTTTATAATTTTAATTGTATCTACATATTATATATTGTGCATTAGTTGGATAATAAAGTGTTTAATTATCATTGATGCACAGTGCAAACATGAAGATTTTTGAGTCGTAGTTTCTGTACTCTTAAATAGTGGTAGAAAATCATGCTTCTTTTTACGCATTAGGCTTTGGGCACCTTGGTTGTTGCCTGATAGAATGTGACATGCTGTGTAATTTGGGGGTGGGGGAAGGCGTGCCTACTTGTTGGAGAAACCTGCGGCCTTCAGCTTCAAGCTGTAATGAAGGAAACAGTTTCTTTCGCAACATTTGTAAGCCTAAATATCAAACTACAGGGTCTCACAGCCCAGAAGGCCTTAAACGTGCGACTATTTTTGTCCTGTGATTGCTTTATTTTATAGGACCTCTAATCATGCCTATGTATGTTAGTGTATCCTCTTCCAATACCTACATTCTTGAACTCGACAATAGCGTTATTCTGCCAGCCACTTCACGTTGGGTTCTGTTTAATCCCTTCCTGAAAAAGTGGGCATAAATAAAAAAAGGCTTAAATTAGAAAATATATTCCCACCAATAATGAAATAGGTCGGGGTAGCGTAATAGAACGTATCCAGTCACAGGGTCTTAAGCGGAAAATGATAGGGCGTAAATTAAGGAAGGGTCTTACAGGGAAGAAAACAAATAAATCGGGTACAATGTGTGGGCGAAACGTAAAGTTTTTTTTTTGGAAGTTACGGCGGATGTTGCATATCGGAATCGGTGTGGCTTCAAGATTCGGGTTGTTTTACAAGTATTCTTGTGGAGAGGAACAGCGGAATTTGGGCAGAGTAGAAACCAGTCTAACAACGCCCGCACGCCTCAGCGTGTTGCAGGAAGCTTTCGAGTGTTATCAGTGAGAACAAGGAAGCTGAAAACCGGTTCGTCGAGGAACCCTTCAGTTTATTAAATAGCGACAGATTAATTCGTACTGTGGAGGGCGATTGGCGTAACGCGCTGCAATCTGTCAACAGATCGCCAACTCGATTCCAAGTCAACGGGTAAACAGCCGTGACGTCAGATCTGTTTGTAGATAAATCTAATGAAACTGACAAGATAGTGGCCGATTGGACGACCTGTGGTCTGTCTTCAGGTTCATTTGTACTGTACGAAACAAACAAGTCCTACTAACGAAAGCTCAAGCGTTCTGAATTGATAACGCCGTGCTTACTGGTAAACTGGGGCAAGCGGTGGCGCTACAAACCGGAAGGTCGCGGGTTCGATTCCCAAAGGTGTCACTGGAATTTTTCATTGACATAATCCTTCCTACCGCACTATGGTCCGTGAGTCGACTCAGCCTCTAACAGAAATGGGTGCCAGGAATATTTCCTGAGGGGTGAAGGCGGCCGGTGTGTAGGGCTGACAACCTTACCACCTTCATGTGCCGATTGTCTTGAAATCTGGGAACCTCAACATCCTGGAACCCTCAGGGCCTGTCCAGGGTTGCTTTACATAGTTGTGGATGCTTCGAAGAAGCGTAGTCTTCGAAACGTCAGAAACTATTCGCCACTCGACACGGCGAAAAAAAGTCCTGGAAGAGCCGAATCTTCGCTACTTCTATGCTCCTCAAATGTTGCCTTTCCCAGCTGCCAACAAGCTGTTGTACCTTCTCAGATTATCAACACGGCAGCTTGTTGAATAGTTATCAGTTTCTTGACTGTGCAAATTATACGGGTACAAACTGGAGTGTTTGCTCAAATGCTATCAAATTAGCTAGTAACATGTACAGCACATTCCATCCACTTTTAGTGAATTTTGCTCATATGGAGTTTTTATATGATATTCAGTGTTAACAGCGATCAATGTCCTACTGCTTGTGTAATAGAGATTCAGTGTGTTTTCTGTGCGGTACGAATTGAATTTTAAAAACTAGACCTATGCAGTTGATTTTCAGGTGTGAACGCTTTGAGGAGGAAAAAATGTAGATTTTAAAATTCCCAACGTTTTATGTAAAGAATGAGTTGCTAGATGAGAGGCTGTGGATTGGAAGCATCTGGCTTAGGATAGGGCCCTTTAGGGGGCTACAGTGAACATTAATGAACATTCCTGTTTTAAACAAGACAAGCAATGAACGTATAACGTAACATGGAGACGTGTTCGCGTAACCATTGTTGCAGTGGAAAAGCAATAATTATTACATATTCTGAGTGTGTGATTGTAGCCTTAGGTACCGAGCATGCAAAGCACGTGCGCTATGTCGTTTCATCACCTGTGGTCTGTCCAGCTGTACAATAATTGTCCTCATTTTTTCATAAACGGTGCGTTTTTTCTGGAAAATTTTAATGAGTTTGTGTGTTTTGATTTTCTGCACAACTTTTTTCATATACATTTCTCATTCTAAGAAGTATTCAGCGCGATATGACCTAATATATATATATTGGTCTTCATGTAAAGTACACTTCATTCTTGCCAGATTTCAATGAAACTTGAATTTTCGAGGCAGATTTCGAAAAATACTCAAATATCATATTTTCTGCTGTCCAGTGGCAGCCAAGTTGTTCCATGTGGATGGATGGACGGACAAACAGACCGACTTGACGAAGCCAATAGTCTCTTTCCACAATTTTGTGAAAGCGTCTAAAAAATGCAGAGAATAACCTGTTTGGACGAGAGACACAAAAACTGAGTTTTACGGCAGAGATTCCGCTCCATACAGTTGCGGCCTGTCTCTGGAGCAGATCAACAGTGTGGCTCAGTTCAGACTTACGACTTTGAAAACAGCGAAGTGCCAGGATCGAGTCTCGACCGGGACACGGGCTATCCGAAAAAGTCGTCAAGAACGCCTAATAATTTTCAGCTGCATTTCATTATTATGCAATCACTCTACGCTACTTGACCCTAGTGGCAGCCTGTCAGTTGAACTCCACTGACACACCTTACTTACATTTTTTTTTGGTACTATGACCATTTATTGACCGTCTGGAATGTTCGAAAGTGTCGTTAAAGAAACAAACAGTGCCGAACAGTGCAATATACATACACCAATAAGGACCTAATATATGCAGCCACAATACCACCACCATATTAACCACACACCGATGTATGTTAATGGACTAGTTTAACAACTGTAACTTTAGTAAGCACTAATTAATGCGCTCCCTGATGATGGTGTAACTGTAACACCGAAACATGTCGGAGCTGTTTTAATGTAAATTTTAATGAAAATTTTAATATTGTTTTTTAAGACAACTCACTAGTGCATCAGTTGGTGAATAAATGAAACTTTGATAAACAAATAACTACTTGATGCTGCAGCTAATGTGAAATTAATCCTGGTGCTACCTTGTTTGTGAGTTTAGAAACAGGGGGGGGGGGGAGAGAAACATGTCTAAATCTGCATTTAGAACAGACTGGAGCTGAAACATGAACAGAACTAATGTTTTTGCTTATTCCAAGAAGCAGAGTCCTTGAGAAACTAAAAGTCCCTCAGATATTGAAGAATTTCCCTATTTTTCACGAAAAACAAAAGTTTATTAATGCGATCTTAACGGCCCGCCATTGGTTCCTACCTTGAGCCAGATTAATCCGATCCACAGCACTATGTCCTATACATGATTGATTTCTATTTTACCCTGACATATAACCTAAGATCTCCCAAGTGATTTGTTGCCCTCAGTGCGGTGGGCTGAGGGCATTTCATGTACTGGCCAATGTTGCTACTGACACGTGCTTGGTTCTTTACGTAGTTTCTCCACTCTCCTGTCATTTCCTCTTCAGTCCCCTGTTTGAGAGATCCCCAGTCGATGTAATTCCGTAAATGTGACATATCGAATTTCGAACCCTTAGCACAGGACATGTGAAGTTCTGAGTTTTGTATGTTTCATTGCTGGCGCTCCAGCCTTTCAGATTGGAACATTTTGCCCTGGACTACAGAAATACGAAGTCTGAGGTGTTCGCAATGGTGACCGTGAAGGTTGGCGTTTTATGGAACGTGACGCCATGTATTCTGGTAAAATTTTACGGATTTTCCGGGGAGGGGGGAACCATTTGCCTCAGTTCACATTCCCGGAATTTCGGTCACTCTGTACTCGAAGCCTTCATATTTTACCGTCTTTCCTAACACGTTATAGTGTTATCAGCCCCAGCCTCTGTGACGTCACGACCCAAGAGACCCATCGCTTTTCTTCTCTACCTCTCTTTCGCCTCTCTTACCGTATTCCTATAGTTTACGATTGAGTCTCTCTTTTTCGGGGCTCACGGTACCGAATTACTGTGCTAACCGGAGGTAAGGTGGGCCGGGATAGCTCAGTCGGTATAGCGACTCGCTACTGGCTGGACAGACCTGGGACCGAATCCCGGTGCAGGCGAGATTTTCAGCAACTATCCGTACCGGCCCTGTGGCCCTCCCAGCCTCCTGTACAATGGGTACCAGGTCTCATTCCCAGGGGTAAACCGGTCGGGTCGTGGGGTTGATCACCCACCGCATCTAGCGCCAATGTTTGAAACAGGTATAAGCGAAACCTCCGCCTCCCTTCTGCGCCTGCTGAGCATGCTACATGGTAAATTTTAATTTGCTTTACCTGTACGTGTCGCAGTATTGCGTACAGGATTTGGTAGGATACAAACCCGAGGGCAGCAAATTTTAATTGTGTGACGGACAAACGATGACTTCGCAAATAACTGTCCATTATCATCCTGTCTTCTTTTAGGTACTACGTGCACTGGAAGGTCAGTAGTGACCTACCAGACTGCACAATGTCAGAAGCCACAAGACCACAGTATGAAGCCCCGAACCTTCAAATGCCTTATTTTCGTCATCCTCAGTCACCGAACACCGCGTAATAAAATCGAGCCAGTGGATCGTGTTGCTATGGCAACCATCTGGGCTACACTGGTTCACCTTCCGACGGGCCAGCGCCAAGGCCGGAAGTCGTCACCTTGGTTGCTCTTCGGACCACCAACGAGCAGGTCGGGTAAATGCAAAGTTGTCCCTGCGCAGTGCATAAATGATTATGGGGAATGGGGGTTGGGCGTGGAGCTCCAGTTTTTTTAAAGTCAGCACTGGATGAAGGAGACTGGTCGGCTTCACGCCCCGTCAACTTTAACCCAGGAGAAACAGCCCACTGTACCCATTGTACAGGAGGGTTTGGTGGGCCCCGGGGTCGGTCTGGACGGGTGCAGAACCCTCAAGAATAGAAAAAAAGTTTCTTGTTTTCTGCCGAGAATTCAACAACAATTCCTTGGTCGTACAACCAGTTGCGTAGCCACCATATTGCCCCCATCTTCGGGGTGAAGCTGTCACTCTCTTATGTCTTCTTGACCCCGGAAGTGGCGGCAATACTATTCTCCGAAACGTCGATACAGCTCAAAACCCTAAAAGGCTCGAATCTTCAAAGCAAGAATCGTTTCTTAGCTTATTTAATGCCATTTTGTCAACTACGTTTTTAATCAGCGTGAAATTATTAAGAATGTGGGACGTGAAGGCGATGAATCACATCTCGAATGGATTCACGAGGATCTTGCTGTGGTGCATCAAAATTCCTGTGCATATGGACAAGTGTTACCAAATGTATAAATATAAATAAATATATATATTATATGTATACACAAACACACAATAAAAACCAACAAAATGCACTTTTCCGAAATTAGTATGTTTTTTTTTTAATTTGTTATATCTTCTACATGTTTCGAACACGAGGCTTTATCTTTATGAAGACGGCTGTACGTACAGGTATGGTATAGGGTGTTCTACATGCATCAGTATAAGCAGTGTAGCAGGCGCAAGAGTGTGTTCTATTCGTACATAAAAGAACTCGCACTTTCTGAATTATTTCTGAGACTAAACAAGCCACTGGAAGGATAAACTGGAACAGACTTTTGACGTCCGACAGTCCTTTGTGTTATTCAGTAAATTAGTACACATAATAGTCTCAATACAACTGAATTCTATTTTGTTTAGTAGAATTTAGTTGTGGCTGGACTATTATCAAGCTTTGTGTATTGCAGCAGATATACCCTATATCTGGTTCGTATAAAAATTACATTAATTACCCAAATTACACTAAACTGACACTAAACTTTTACATTGTATTAATAATAACAATAATAATAAGAAGAAGAAGAAGAAAGCATAATAACGGAACACAAAAAACTAATTTTGCCGGACCTGTTCACGAATATTGCAAAACCTTATTACGTATTCAAAAAATCAGCAACTGCTGACGCTGTTTTGCTGACGACCAAGTTATGGTATCCAAAACAGAAGATAATTTGCAGGACGTTGCGCATAAATTAAATCACATAATAACAGTGCATGTTTTAACTATATCTGTACAGAAAACAGAAC
>Ga0131853_10023058_pt1 | contig 11249 bp, 7 predicted proteins | sample TergutLab28metaG_FD_92764 | JGI IMG/M metagenome (GOLD analysis project Ga0131853, IMG submission 92764) | Labiotermes labralis P1 segment gut microbial communities from Petit-Saut dam, French Guiana - Lab288 P1 (version 2) (version 2) | ecosystem: Host-associated > Arthropoda: Insects >...
ATTGTACTTCTTATAGGCTCAACATGTTTCGGGCATTACTATGCCCATCATCAAGAGCTCGCGACTATAATGTTGATTACCACATTGGTCGTTTCGTTCTTGGTTTGCTGTAGGTTGGAGGTTGGGTGCGGTTAAGCTGGAGTAGTGTCCGGGCTCTAGGCTAGCCTACAGCCCGGATACTTACAGTCGCGAGCTCTTGATGATGGGCATAGTAGTGCCCGAAACATGTTGAGCCTATAAGAAGTACAATAAAATAATAAGTGGCATCTAGTTGGTTTTTATTCTTCAATTATCACAATGATGCACGGTACAACAAACATCATATTTACATATTCTTGTTTCCAAGATTTGAGGTTCTCAAACCGGTGTTGCTGAAGACAAATCTTCTGGTATTAGACGCGGTGCTGTTGGATATTTCCTGATGTTTCGGAGAAATGTAGTGCCTTCATCTTTAGGGCCAAACAATATTTTTGGACTGCTGCAGATGAAGGCACTTCGATACTTCAAAACGTTGCGTCACGTTTCAAGAAGACTTAAATCTCCACACAATTTCGGGTTTTTAACTTTCATCTGTAATAAGAACCGTTAAGATTTAACTGTACTGCCACCTCACCAGCCCTCCACGCAGTCTCCGTCTAAGCCGAGGCACTTGTAATAACGTGGGATGAGCAGGCCTTTACCTGTGTTATCAGCTGTTTTATCACAACCGTCTCCATCTCGCGATCACATTTAAATCTCTAACCGCCATTATTTTGCTTTAGCTGTGAATCCATGTTCCACGAATGTCCCATGTAAACTTATTTTCTGACAGGCCCTCGCGGAAACGGCTTGTACCGCGAGAAGTGCCGCACCTCTTCAATTTTGTTACAACCACGCTTGAACGCCCTGTACCCCAGCTGTGCTATAAAGATAATTAACATCACATCAAGAGTATCATCATCGTGGTACCGGTTGCCTATGTAGCAACATCGGTCAAGGTTGTCGCCTACGGAGGTCATGACGAAGAATTTGGCGCTGCTGATCGTTATTCTATATATAGCATCTGACTTCAGCTCGTTTTCACGTCTTGTTTACTTTCTTGCTAGTAATTCAAAATTGAGTAATATTCCGTGGTAATTACTTCAGCATACTGCCCATAATAGCTGGAGACGTGGTCGCCGTGTTTCAGGACGTGAGAACAAATAATACATTACTCAAATTGTGCTATAGTGAAATCTACAGTGTGCTAGGTTTTATTGCGTGTTTTGCACAATCTGCACAAAATGAGCTCATAGCGGATATAGCATACTTCTCTGCGCATCTCCTGAAAGTCCCTTATGTACGGTTCGGTCTAAATTTTAGGACCATTCAAATGTATCTGGAGACTTACAATCAACTACAACTGTTTCATCTCCCAAAATACAGGGTTATTCGAAATGATTGTCGGGGTTTTAACAACTTGTCATACACAATACAGTTGAGGTAGGAGTATGCGTTTCTTTTTATTTAATAGAACAATACTTCACGTTTTTGTTACATACCTTACATGTGCTCTACATGTGCACCCTTTGTGATTCTACAAACATCAACACGATAATCGAGTTCGTTCCAAACTGTTTGTAGCATGTCAGCGGTGATAGTTTCAATGGTGGTTCTGATTCGTACCTTCAGTTCCAGGATACTTGCGGGAAGAGGAGGAACATAAACCTGATCCTTGACGTAACCTCATAGAGAGAAATCACATGGGGTTGCATCTGGGGAAAGAGGTGGCAGTTGTTAAAACTCCGACAATCTTTCAAGTAACCCTGTACTTTGAACCTTAAAATTTCACACCTTGTGTGCAGCCAGGAGCCATTTCAAAAGTGAAGGCCCAGATCAAAAGATCTAAGACATGACGTGTTGCCTAGCCAGGGCGATCGTAATCTTCAGAATGCGGCGAAATGAGCACGAGACAATTGTGGAATGGTAATTGACGGGGGAAAAGGAAGGAACTTAGAGGAATGTATGTTCCAGTGCCATCTCGTCCAATCAAGGCTGATTCTGAGGCTTATTTTTGGAAGCTACTCTCTGGCTGCCTAACCTACACAGCGGTCTATATAGATACTTTTTTGACAAAATTTGGTTTCTAGCATCGATAATGTATAGCCTTCTTCTTATTCTTCTTCATCGATAGCACTACAGTAGATTGTGGACCTTCGCCTCCTTAATGGACTTCCCCAGTCAGCTCTGTTTTTTTTTTATCTCTTCTCCCATTTGTAATTTTGCACTTATTAATATCTGTTTCTTCTGTCTCAGTCGATTCCACTCTGACTGTTCCGAGGCCACAGTTTTGTGTTACTAAAAGTTAGCTTTTCTTTTACAGTGATAGATTGTCCTGCTGTTCTTGATTTGTCCTGCTGTTGCCCAAACACCAACCCGTAGGGCCAGTCAACCGTGTTTATAACCCCCGGGGCAGGGTGGTCCAGCTGTACCCAGGGCACCGGTTACCCATTTTGGTTGCCTTTTGCGATCTGAATGGACTGCAGTGGGACTATTCTTTTCCCCGGCCACGACACGGGGAAGTATACACTGTCAAGCGAATTAAATTTTGGTCCTTAACAGACATAAACAATACTTTACGTAAAGCTCAAATTTAAGTAAGCATTTGACCCTATCCTGAGCCGAATAAATAATACAGTGTCTTTACATGCTGTTACCGTCAGGTCCAGCTTAATACTCTATTTCCATCTACGCTTAGATATTATAATGTGTCTATTCCTCTAATGGTTTCAAACATATATTAAATACTGTTCGTATTCTTCAAGAGCGCTTACCAAGGCAAACTTTTTATTAATAACCCGAGATAAAGAATGGTGGATTTTAAATTGGAGGCTTGTAACATCCTAGCTGAGTTTTGATGTTTTGCTGACCGTGCATCTCAGGATAATCTTAGTAATTAACCAACTTAATGCAAAAATTCTTGTTTTATAATAAGTTTCTTTATTATATTCCTCTACATATTTCGAGCACTGTTGTGCTCATCATCAGATGATGAGCACAACAGTGCTCGAAACATGTAGAGGAATATAATAAACTTGTTATAAAACAAGAATTTTTGCATTAAGTTGGTTACTTACTAAGATTATCCTAGATGAGATACTCTCTTCAATTCTTAGTTCTCAGACACCCTCACTTCATTGTTTGCTTTTTGTTTTCGGGCAAGAGATGGAACTTCACACCCATAAATTCAAACCCCTCGAATCACACGTACACTTTGTATAAACCTTTACCGTCCTGAAATAGCGGACTTGCAACTCCCACCACTAAAGCGCTAGGTGCTGCAGCCACAACAGAGAGAAGAAAGGATAGCAAGGACTACAGAACGAGAACCAATACAACCTTGCATAAAATATTTTGGATTGTATGTGACATTCAGCATGGACTGAATAAAGTATTTTTGGTCTCAAAGCAGACATACAGCCAAGACAAGATCCTTAAACAAAATATTTTCCGTTATGTACTTATACACTTAAATTTCGCTCTCCAATATCATGACCCTATCAAATCCGTTACAGGACTCAACGGCAACGTTGGGATTTCAGACCACTGCAAAGCCGATATTAGCAGGAAAGAGAATAGAGTGGAGGAACAATAAGTTTATTGCGGGGAAAACTAAATACAATTAATGTCATGAGTAGCTAAGGAACAGTCAGCGTCTCAAAGAATTTGCTACATGGATTTAGTCCGTAGTCAGTGAAAATATTTCAAACTGCCGTTTCTACTTGAACACGAACAGCTTGAGCCAGGTTAGCTCAGTCGTTAAAGCGAGTCGCTACAGGCCGAATGGTTGGGGTTCGAAATCCGGTGACGGTGTTATTTTCCGCACCCGTCCAGACCGACCCTGGGGCCAACCCAGCCTCCCATACAGGAGGAACCGGCTTTTTCCCAGGAGTAAAGCGGCCCGGACCGTGACGTTGACAATCCACCACCATTTAGCACCAAGGTTAAAGAAAGAGTAGGGGAATAACTGTACTCCCCCTTTGGGCCTTCATGCCATGCTTGCCATACTGAACACCCTGATTCTCCCTTACAAAGAACAGTCGGTTACTGGGCTTAGGGAAATAATCGCTGTTTACTGTGACAATCTTGAGAAACAAACGAGGGTTTAAAACAAGTCTTTCTTCCTTCATTTGCAGTTATTTAAGTGGACGTGAACTAGCGTACTTTAGTGTGCAAGAGACAATAGGTGCGTGGACCGATCGTGTGAGAAATATAGTATTACATATAGTCAAAAAGGCAAGGAATTTCACTGAAGAAAAGACGGAGGAAAGCTAACTGGATTTGTCACACATTGCGTAGGAACTGTTGTATAAAACACGTTATTGAAAGGAAGACAGAAGGAATGGGAGGACGAAGAAGAAGACATAAGCAGCTACTATGATCTTAAGGAAATGAGATGCTGGAAGTTGAAAGGGAAGCACTAGATCGCTGTTTCCGGAGAACTTGTTTTGGAAGGTGCTATCGACATGTCGCAAGATAGATCATTTGTTGTTGGCGATGATGATGATGATGATAATGATGATGATGACGAAGACGACGATGATGAATATTCAGTATTTAAGGTCCTACCTCATAAGAAACAAAATTCGTCTCCGTTACAAAGACCAATTCGTTAATCTGTTTACGGAAGTAACCATTATTGGTTTTGGGCGTCATAATACACACATAAACATGTTTACACTACTCAGCAAAACTGTGAGTAAACATCGAACACCCTCAGCTGTAACAGTAGGGGGCTCCGCGCGGACTTCTAACTCCGGACCTCCCGAAATTCTAACCTCTAGATCGTGACATTAGCTGTGACATTTTGTTTTCTAATGTTACTAGCTACGGCCCTATCGCATGACACGGGTAACAAGGTTCACGCGCTACTCCACGGAATCTCCAGCTACTACCTCCACAGGCAACCCTTCAATTGATCTGTTCGTATATATCACAACCTCAGAGACAGGTAATCTTAACTTTTACCGCATCCCGTTTGGTTCTCAAAACATGTTCCCAACAACAATCTTAAAAGCAAATGCTGAGATGGTTCCCAAGATTCCAAGTCGCCACTACATGCTTCTCATGTAGCCCTCCCGACTTAAATTTAGAAGTAACCATTTTTATATTTTGTTTACATGTAAAATAACCACTGCCACCGGGTGACAACCCAATTGCAGTAAAGAGATATTATTATTATTATTACTATAACATCAAAAATTTTTAAAATAGGTTACTTTTTAAAACAAATATATAACATGACCGTAAATGAAAGATAATGTAAAATTTAATCTTATTACACTGTAAAATTAAAAAATTTTGGTATTTCTCAGACCTCCAGGAAATTATGTCGCAACCCCAGGAATTACGTGCACCCTATGTGGGAAATCCTTGTTACGTTTATACTATGAATTACAGTTCCACACAACATTCATGCCGGGATTTTAAAAAACTCTTGAGCGACAGCTTTACAGATGTAATCGGCAAAGTACGACAACGTAGTTCTGACCGGAGCATAGGTACCACGTGACTGCTTCATAACAACCAACGCCATGCGGCGTAACTACCACGAACTAATCACTCATACGCTCACGAACCAAATTCATTAAATCAGTTAAGAGTACTTTCGCAATGTTATATCCTAGTCATTTACAGCGAGTTTAGTGCGATTAACGAAAGAAACTAACACAAACTAATTTAAAACAATAAACCCAGAACTCAAAGTCTGCTGCATAGTTTTCTGTTCTTACATACCTATTGTTACACACAGCAAACGTCTTACGCAGATCGCATTTTTAGACATCATTCATTGTTGTATATAACCACAAAGTTAAGCATCAACGCCATGTTTCTAATTGTTAGCGTGGAAACAGCACGTCATCAACATAGGCACACATCTCAACATTCAATCACGTAGCAAATTGAACACATCTAGCTCTAACGCATCACTACATAACGTCAATGAGACCGAAGGCTAGGTAAAAGCGGACATCGTTTTACTTAAATTTTACAGCAATATTACCATATTTTTCCATCATCTGTTAATTTACTTACGGGCTCTAATGTAAGAGGCGCAGTGTCGCCCCCGCCACACAAATTCGCGCATCTTTGTGTTTTTACAAGTGAATTCAGGGAAACGAGAAATGTGGCGCCTTGTGTCCTCAGACGCCATAATGTACGGGGACTCGGTTAACCCATTCAGAAGTTCGAAATGGGGAAGGTATAGGATAATAAACAGCACGATGTTCTCAAAAACCTGTTTTCTCTCTGCTTTAAAAGGCAAATTAGACTAAAAATATGTTGAATGTACGTAGAGATGGCGAGGGACGGAAAGGAAAACAAACGCTGCATACAGCCGGGGCCGGACTGAGGGGCGGGCCAGCCGAGCAGCTGCCCGAGGCGCCAACTTGTAATGGGCGCTACGTCACTGGAATAATCGGAAGTATGGGGCTAGTGAACTTAGGTTACCACACGCGAAAGAAATGCTCCGACAATTATCGTCAATTTGGGCACGCGCCTTCAAAAATATTTGCCAACCTTACTGTTGGCAGAAAAAGTTTAAATAATACCGATTTCAAAGGAATCCGACTTTTTAGACTGCCCGGGACGCACATATGTCTCGGGCCGGCCCTGTATACAGCACACTGTTTTTGGATGACAACCAATTAATCCCCCCCCCCCGATTTACATATCGCGGTTTTTAAATTTGGCTCACTGCATATGGTGTACTCAATTGTATTTTGTCCACTGCTCTGTACTGTCTACACCCATAATTTCTATTCTGACTTTAGCAGACACATAATTGGGCAATTTTACAGATGTAAACACTTAAAAGAACTTTTAATTAGCACACTAACTAATGCACATACATAAAATTTTTACATTAAAACATTGTATGTGCATTAGTTGGTGTGCTGATTAAATGACTCTACGAAATGCACGGTGCAACGATGAAGATACTTAAAAGAAGCTCTCCAAATGCAATCCCAAAGGATATGACAAACTACTTTTCTAAATTTTTCTTACCCTTTACAGCCCAGTGGTACTCTATATACCATTTGCTGTAACAGCTAAAAATTCCGCAAACTGCGGAACGTACTAATGTCTTTTCTTACGATTATCATAGTAATAAATGGTTATTTCCCTAAAAAATTAAGCGGTTCGTCTTTAGGAGAATAAAGAACAATAATGTCACTCAAAATTGTATTTGGAAAAACTTCATTTTTTAATGTCCAGCGTGTTTCAGCTATAAATACAAAAAAACACCAGACACAGATAAAAATACGTAAGAAAAGAATTCTTACACACAACACATTATTACTAAACCGACGGCGGTCTCCAACTTACAATACTTATAAAATTTTGTTATGGCTTAAAAGATTTCCAAACACCAAACGGCTGATAGCTCAATCGGTTTATCAATGACGTGTCGCAAAACAAGAAAGCCTTATTTGTATATTTTCATCTGTGCCTCATGATAGCTTACATTTAACTCTTTAAACGCCGAGTTAAATCCCATCTACCATTTTCTGGCATTATTAGGAGCTCACCATATTCTCCACGTTAGCAGGGTAAGGGTTAAGGCTGAAACATGTCACAAATTACTCAACAAGCAATGTCCAAGTTATGGTCTTATCGTTTGTTTACGTATCACAAAGACATGTCTCATCTAAGACGGTTTGCCTTCATAATGGAGGATGGGTTTGTCCTTTGTGACGTACGCATAAAATATGCATGAACTTAAGTTTGCAAAGCGCAAATTACATTACAAAACCATAAATAACCACCAAAAAAAATTCCGACTTCACTCACTCGTGGTCTTTGCGCCTGCACGTTACTGAGCGATTGCACGCTGTGCACCGATGCTGGAGAAGTTGCAGTTGCGGCAGAACGGGTTTGTTACGCTTAGGAAGAAATTGCAAGGCGCACGTTCTTCTGGATCACAGCGGTTGCTAGGTGCACCGCCCGTTTTAACCTTAGAAAAACTCAGCATTTTGGACGCAGATGGTATTTGAGTTCCAGTTGCAGTTTCAACAGCCCCTGCTTCATAATGTAGATTAGCGACATACCGTCTTAAATAAAGATTCTTTTACCTCGGCAAAGGGTCCAGTCACGAGCTCTTTTCAGCACAGTAATGACGTTTCAATGCCGACTCCGGTGGCCGTGCGGTCTCGGGCGTAGATGTGCGGCCGTTCGACACCTGGGATTGCGGCTTCGAATCCCGCATAGAGGATGGATGTTCGTCCCTTGTGTTTGTCGTATTGTGTAGAAAGCGGCCTCTGAGATGGGTCGATCACTTACTCAGAGAAGTCCGTCTGTTTGTGCCTAATTGTGTATGATCTAGAAAAATCAACAGTGAGGCGGCCTGGGCTCTAGATGAGTTGCTGCGCCAGAGAATAACAAGACAGCAAGGTACATATAAACATAACTGCGAGGCGTGTTCGCGAAACCATTGTTCCCGTGGAAAAGCATTAAGTACTACATAATCTGAGTGTGTTTTTGTGGCCTTAGTTATACAGCACGTAAAGCGCGTGCGCCGTATTATATGGTCATCTGTGGCTTGTCCGGTTATACTATATTTTTCCACATTATCTCATAAAAGGCACGATTTTCGAAAAAAAAAGCATTCCACATAAAATTGGGCTTTACAATTTTGTATTAAACATTTCTCATTCTGAGAAGAATTCGGCGAAACATGATCAAAAATGTACCCCTTATTCTTGTAATATTTTAATGAAAATTGAATTTTCACCACAGATTTTCGAAAAAAATATTCAAATTGCCAATTTCATGAAAGCCTATTCAGTAGGAGGACACTGTATGCATGCGGGCGGACAGACGGACGGGCGAAGAGACGGGCAAATGGAAAGAGAGCCATGACGAAACTAATAGTCGATTTTCGTAATTTTGCGAACGCGCCCTTTTCCAATGACAATACCAAATTCCGACCAGGTGACTGTTATCAGCCCCTCAGGACAAATTGCGCTTCGAGGAGCTAGTCATTTTGTTGGTAGCAGTAAACATTAAGTGAAATCATCATTATATTTACAGCTGACACAGGTGAATGACATAACCGATGCCGACGATGATTGGTGATAATTGCTCGCTGAAATCTCACAATGACACTTCATGGCTCAGTGTCCCATTTAGAAGTATTGCGGTGCGTGCAGTAGCAATGTTTGCTTCCCACACCGTACTATATTTCCACCATGACATCATAGGAAGCAGCTCCTCTTCCCCCTAACAGGATGTCACACGAAATACCAAAGTGCAAAAGTAACAAATAAGAAACATCAGACAGCCCATGACAGTAGAGGCTCTGACGGTCTTGTCGGGAGGAGGGCCGGATTCTGAGACCTTGAGTTCAGAAAGCGACTGCAGTACATGGCACAATAATTTCCGAAATAATTTTTGTCCATCGCTTATGAATATTTCTATTATCAAAAGATGTCGGTTTCGGAACCCGGCCGATACACCAACCACTCTGATTGAGGTTTTACGTGGTTTCTCTCTTTGAATTTTATGTTTTGCTGACCGTGCATCCTGGCACAACTCTCGGTAAATGACCAACTTGATGCACAAGTACCTTATATAAAACGTTTATTATTATAATCCTTTACATGTTTCGAGAAACATTGTGCTCATCAGCAGGAGGTCGAATTGATTTAATACAGAATCTGGTTTAGTACTCACTGTAGTGACCTTCCGGTGCGCACAGAGAGTACTATACCAGATACTGTATTAATACAATTCGACCTCCACATGATGAGCACAGTGTTGCTCGAAACATGTAGAGGATTATAATAATAAACGTTTTATATAATGTAATTGTGCATCGAGTTGGTCATTTACCCAGAGTGGTTTCTCTCATTTCATCCGGGCTATTATTTCCCATTAGTCCTCAACTGCTGTCTTTAGCATTATTTACAAATACTTACTTATCTGTCGATCCACTGTTTAAGACCAAATGTTTCTAGCCGTGCAGATGGTTCAGTACAGTCACTAGGCTATATGCTGATGGCCAAGAAATCGGGGTTCGATTTTCAGCAGAGGCAAGGGAGAGTATCTTACAAAACGGCCCAGTCCAGCCCTGTGGACGAACCAACCACCTTCTGAATGGGTACCAATATCTGTTTATTTGGGGTAAAGCAACCGGAGCGTGAATCTGACTCTCTCCTGCAAGAAGTGCCGCAGATGTCTTCTTGTAGTGGTGCTTAATTAGGGTCAGGAACAAATTTGTCTGCAAAATTTGCCGACGCCGTTGTTAAACAAGCACGAGTTGTAAACGCGACGCTCACATTTTCTTGGTTCATTATCTATGAGACGCTCAGCACGTTGTGAGCAAGGCAATGTCCGTTTCTACACGCGCAAGTGTATTGTTAAACACAGCTCACTGACACCGTAACGCTAATGTGAATTACCGAAAAGAGAAAATAAATGGTTGCAAACCGATGGACTAAAGTGACCATACAAGATTCAGTGAGGAGGAAATCAAGACCTGACCCAAGAGTACGGAGACGCTGACCTTCAAAGTAACGCCGGGATGCAACATGAAATATGATAATCTTCCATGTTCTTATGGTACGTACTTCCCACTTAGCAAGTTGGCCACCACGTATTCCCTGATAGCATATTAAGGTATAACAATCCCCCCCCCCCCACCAAGAATCCAATATCTGCAAAGTCTTAAAACAGAAAGAAAGGAATCTCAAAAATTAAGCAGTCAGTCCCTTTAATTAACTAAAAAACGTATCAGATGCAAGTCATTTGACAAATCATGAACCATGCGATCTCCTGTCCTCCATCATAAAAACCGGCTCTGCCAAAAAAAAAAAAAGCAGGCGTGACGGACGAACAGACGGTCGGCCCATTCGAGCGTAAACTGAACTCATTAGAGTTTATACACGAAATGAAGCACCAAAACATAATGAGCTACACACAAGGGCATTAATTTTTCTTGTGGAGCAACAATTTTCTCTGGTAAGACTTCATAAGGAGGGATGATTTACAATTCCTGCCCACATTTGTTACGGTAATTGCAACACTTCGCGACAGGTTAGAGCGATCAAAATGCAATTTGCGCAATTTATGACTAATCAATAATGAATTGTTAACAAATGTGACGTCCATTGGGCCGTGCATCATAATACCATTGGGCCGTGCATCATAATACCATTGGGCCGTGCATCATAATACCATTGGGCCGTGCATCATAATACCATTGGGCCGTGCATCATAATACCATTGGG
>Ga0131853_10023059_pt1 | contig 11249 bp, 13 predicted proteins | sample TergutLab28metaG_FD_92764 | JGI IMG/M metagenome (GOLD analysis project Ga0131853, IMG submission 92764) | Labiotermes labralis P1 segment gut microbial communities from Petit-Saut dam, French Guiana - Lab288 P1 (version 2) (version 2) | ecosystem: Host-associated > Arthropoda: Insects >...
CACACACCACACACACACACACACACATCACACACACACACAAACACACACCCACACACCACACACACACACAAACACACACCCACACACCACACACACACACAAACACACACCCACACACCACACACACACACAAAGTCGAACTCGGTTATAACGTAATGAGGGAGACTGAATACTTTGTGTCGTTATAAATGGGCGTTGTTCTAACCAATGAATATAATATTACGGTTGACAGTGAAGAATTAATTGGCACCACAGAATGTCTGACGTTATAAACTGGGTGCCTCATTAACCGACATCGTTATAACCGGGTTCGACTATGTATGTGTATTTGTGTGTGCGCGCACGCACATGTATCCACGCGACGAAGTCTGTCGGTGGCGTTATGACCTACTGAACTCCGCAACGGATCTTTTTAACACAGACGTTATTAGGAAGCTTATAATTCGACACTGACGGCAATATACTTTGTTTTTATTAATTCATTCTCAAAAAAAAAGTTTTTTTGAACAAAAAATACTAAATTAAAAAAAAAAAATTGATAGTGCTGCCTCTACCGACAACTTTTAAAATTACCTGAAATAAGTTAGCTTCATTTGACCTCCTGTGGCAGCAGCGGAAGTTATTCGCTCTAGAAAAACTATCCTCGTACCTAGGATTAAGTTGTGTCCATCAAATCCTTCAATTTCGCTTCGAACTGTGCAAGAGGCGATTACCGATCAAAATTGCGTTTGCTATGACAATCAGTAAGACTCACGAGCAGACGCTCAGCGAGCTGCAATATATCCACAATCGCCCGTTTCTCCCCCATGGCCAGCTCTATGTCACATTTTCCAAATCCTCTTCATTTGACAATGTCGCTGTTTCAACCATCGAGGGCCATCGACAGAGCGTGGATAATGATACATTTATGACGTCAAACACCGTATATCGAGAAGTGCTTTAAAGTCTCAGATATAAAAATAAATTTTTGTTGATTAAGTGTTTTTTTTACGTGCGAATTATTTGCACAGTTACAGCAAATTTATATAAGTCGTGTAAACATAATGTTACATGAAGGCATGAAGAGAAACGTGGAGGTATTGCTCCACTCATTCTTAAACTCGGCACTACATGGAGTGGTCAACTTCACGACCCATTCATTAGGAGAATGGGGGGGGGGGGCATCCAGGGTCGGTCTGGACACCATGGAGAAGAAAAAATCTCCTGTCTCTACCTTGATTCGAAGCCGGAACGGTCAGTCCGTAGTGAAGTCACAGTACTGACTCTGCTACCCCAAATCCATAGCTCCATAGGACAGAGTCCTTTCTGAAAAGCTAACCGGTTCTCAGGCAGTTAAAAATTCTCCGCATTTTATGTAACTCAAAGGTCCATTACCGCATTCATAAGGGCCCGCCACCTGTCCCTGTCCACAGCCAGAGCATTCCAGTCCATGTCACACAACCAAATTCTTGAAGATCCCTTTTAATATTATCCTCTCGTCTACGTCCAGACCTTCCAAGTGTTCCCTTTCCTTCAGGTTTTCCCTCCAAAACCCTGTATACACCTCTCCTCTTCTCCATATGTGCTACATGTACCTCCCATCTCATTCTTCTCGATTTGATCACCCAAATAATATTGGGTGGGGAGCACAGATCATTAAGCTCCTCATTATGTAGTTGTCTACATTCCCCTATTCCCTCATCCCTCTCAGACCCAAATATTCTCCTCATCACCCTCTTCTCAAATACCCTCAGGCTACGTTCCTCCCTCAATGTGAGTGACCAAGTTTCACACCCATACACAACAGAAAAAATTATAGTTTTTGTACAGTACTATCTTAATATTTATATTTTAGGTTAGCAAACTGGAAGACAAAAGATTCTGCATCGAATGATAACAAGCATTCCCTCCCTTCAATCTGCTCTTAAATTCTTCATGAACACAGTCCGATCCGTTAGGGTTGTTCCCAAACATTTGAACTGTTCCGCCCTTTCGAAAGGTTTATTATCAATCTTTATATGTATCGTACTGACAACTCTTCACCGTACTTACTTAATGCTGTTGCGAAACAATTCATAAGGTATCGGAACTGGACTGATCTCACGGTACATTACAACGAAGCAACGAAAAACATACTTAGCGTTTTGCACCCAGGATCCCTACAATCATTAGGGCACAGAGGGGGAGTAGAAGCATAGTTCTACTCTTTCTTTAACTCCGACGCTAGGTGTGGGTGGGTGAATAACGCCACACCCCCGGCGCTTTACGCCCGGGAATGACCCCGTACCCAATGCATAGGAAGCTGGGTGGGCCCCAGGGCCGGTCTGGATAAACGCGAAAATTCGCCCCTACCGGTATTCGATCCCAGGACAGTCCAGCTCGTAACAAGTTGCTATATCCCCCACACTAACCCGGTCCGTGGAAAAAAAAAATTATCTTTTTTTTATTTTACCTGCACCAGGACACAGGACTTTTTATCAATATATATGTTATTATTCTGAAAGAATCCATGTGGAGTGCGTCCTGAGGGATCAAAAAGGGAAGTGTTTAGAGTTTTGCTCAGTCGATAATACAGTAACCGTTTCGAATATTTAATGAGTACATTTTCAGCCTATAGCACACTAAATGCGCGCTCTCAGTGTGCTTGCCAATTATGAAGCAGCCACAACTATTAGACGAAATTTCAGGCACTGCATTATATTATATTTTTTTAAATATTTATTTATTTACTGCAATTGGGTTGTTACCCGGTGGCAGTGGTTATAAAGTTCTACACACGATTCGAAACTCTAGTTTCAATCCTTTTATAATCAAATGAGTATATCTTAAGGTCATATGCTTGTTAGACAGCCTTACAATATTTAGAAACCATACTGCTTACGAAGAGAAGGCACGTGTTGGGCTGCGAAGCGTTACGATTTAAACCTTAGCCTAATAATACCAGTTTCACATTTCAATGGTTTCAAAAATAGACGTAGGCTACATCACTGGTACGAATACCTTCGCCTCATTTCAACCGGTTTTGAGTACACGATCTGGGAACAGGCTCCGCTGATTAGGTTATTTGTCACAGTGTTCCAAAGTGGCACCTAGTTCATTACGAACTACGATGACAGTCTTCTCTCGCATTCTTGCTATTCAGTATTAAGTATAACCTCACATTAACAAACAGACGATAGATCGTGTCATCGAGTTCGAATATGTCCTTGAATGTGTTGTGAAGTTCTGAGATACAGACTGGGAAAATTTCTTGATATGATGCACCGGAAACAATATAACAAGTTAGGCAATTTACGTATCTAGGTTGCAGTATATCTTACTAATTTTCCAATGACGTAGAATCCAAATTGGCAAAATTTTTACAGTTAGTAGGTACTATTAAGAAAACTATTTTTAGGAAAGTAAGAACGGAAACTATTTTGAAAATATACAACACTTTAGTTTTACCTACATTTTTATATGGGTCAGAAAATTGGACTCTAACAGCCTTACAAAGACGAAGAATTGAAGCGGCAGAAATGAAGTTACTGAGACCTCTGGCAGGCTGCACCCTTTATGACCACAAGACAAATGACAACATACGCCGCGAACTAAGGATTACAGGCATACTAGACAAGATAGATGAATACAGAGGGAACTGGCTTTTACACTTGCAAAGAATGCCACAAAACCGAATCCCTCTGAAATCATACCGCTACAGACCACAAGGAAGGAGAACAATTGGAAGACCGAAGAAGCGTTGGCGCGAGCAGCTGTAACTGTTGAGACGGAACGGATCAAAGGGTCTAATCCTTGATGATGATGATGCACCGGTTTTAACAGTTTCCCGAAAAATTCAAACCCTTTCTTAAATTCTGAAGCCAGGTGTGTGCATCATGCACCAGCGGGTTTCGTATTCAAAACTTCTACTTTCCGCCAGCAGATTGCATTTATGTCTTTCCCATATCTACCCCCCCTCCCCCACAAAAAAGAGCGATTATTTCCCAATAAATCATTAAGTGCCTGGTTTTTATAACCCAGAAGAGTGTTTAATGTGCAGTACGGACTGAGTCTTTAAGTAAAAGAGATTACGTGTCGTCCTTAAAGGTTAATTCACTCGGCATTTCACTGGAAACACTAAGTTTATTCTGCAACGAGAAAAAGACAACACAGGGCTATTCATAGACACAACGTAAGATAAAATGGAAGAATTTTTCAAGGTAAAAATGATTACTTAGCGGTTTGTTATTATACCAGAATCGTTAAACGTTACTGTAATTAGAACCTTGTTTCGAAGAAAGCTTGGGAAACGGCATTAGTAAGACTTGTTTGTGTTCTATTTTGTGTGAAAATACTTCAAGGGCATATCGTAATTAATGACGTCAGCACTACAAACGTTACGAAAGTGTAGGATCGCTTCTTTCGTACAAGAACGAGCAGAATGATTTTATTCTTCATTCTTTGTGTACGAATATTTGAGAATGGTTTCCATAGTTAAAGTTAAAGGGAGTCAAGTGACAGGTTTATAAGAGAGACGAATTTGAAAGGGCGTGAAAGGTAATGGCTTAACAGAAATTACTATCCGTGCAACTGGTGGGCCGGGATAGCTCAGTCGGTATAGCGACCCGCTACTGACTGGACGGTCCCGGGATCGAATCCCGGTGGGAGCGAGATTTCCCGCACCCGTCCAGACCGCCCCTTGGGCCCACCTAGGCTCCTGTAAAATGGGTACTGAGTCTTTCCCGGGGGTAATGTTGCGGCCGGAGCGTGGTGTTGACCAACCACATTCATCTAGCGCCGATGTTAAAGAAAGAGTAGAGATATACATCTTCTCCCTCTCTGGGCCTTCGTGGCCTGTTCTAGGGTGAACTTTACCTCTCCTACCTTTACCTTTACCACCCGTGCAGCTACCTGCTAAAGTGGGGAAAGGCACAGGATCCTCCGCCAGGAAAGCCGGTAACCAGGCCGACTGTTAATAAGCGGAAAGGAAAGAAAGGAAAAGATCTAGGTAAAGCGGACACTGCCCACGTCATGAAGGTGTATAGGGAAGCCGAGATACAGCTCCACTCAGTATTAACCTCGGCGCACGATGGACATGAGTGGTCACACTTCGGGCACCGGCTGCTCTATGCCTGGGAAAGGGTACCGGTGCACATTGACTAGGAGGTTCTGTGGGCCCCAGAGTTGGTGTGGACATTTTGGAGAGGAGGAAGAGAGACAAGTGCGGAACGGCTGGAATAAATAAGAGGGGAGAGGAACAAAAAAAATGTGCATAAATGGGATTTAAAAATTCTCGGGATGATCACCATAAACCTATTTTTTGGAACTTGACTCCGTGTAGTCTTGTAGATGTGCACCGACGTTTCAGGGAAACCTGCGTCTCCACAGAGTAGATGACAATGCAGAAAGCAGGTTTCTCCGAAACGTCGGTACACATATGCCAGAATAATATTTTTAAAATAAGAGTATTCCACAGTGGACCACCTACAATTCAGTTACACACGGCTAAATTTTTCAGCTAAGAAATTAATTTTGTATCATGTGGGATGCTCGAGAAAGGCCATATTTCGGTTTGGAGCTCGAAGATGAGTACATTCAGTCAACATATGTGTGTACGTATGTATGTATGTATCTATGTATGTATATATATATGCATATACATTATACATAATACATTTAATATAATATAAAATGAATAATGGTAAAGATAAAGGTCACCCTAGACCAGGCCACAAAGTTCCAGAGGGGGAGATGATGTATAGCTCTACTCTTTCTTTAACCTCGGCGCTAGATGAGAGTGGGTGGTCAACGCCACGCCCCCGGCCGCTTTACCTCGAGGAAAGTCCCGGTACACATTGTATAGGAGGCTGGGTAGGCCCAGAGCCGGTATGGAAGGGTGCGGAAAATCTCGCCCCCACCGGGATTCGATCCCCGGGTCATCCAGCCCGTAGCGAATCGCTATACCGACTGAGCTATCCCGGTCCACATATATATTATTGCGCATTTGGAATGCAAAGGAACAGAAAGAAGAGTCGTTGGTAGACCAAAAGAGTGATGGGAAGGCTCCTTCTCGGACGGAGCGAGCTACCGGCGACCCACATTACGGGTAAAGAGCTTGATTACAGCGATGATGGGGGTGATGATTATGATACTGCAACCAAATACTGCTAATGAAGACAAATATCCAAAGTCCTGTAACAAGTGTTGTGTGGGTAATAACCAAACCTTTGTCTGTCTACAGACGTTTCTTCAGAGAAAGGAACTCTGAACGTACAGCAGAGAACAGAACTGCGTTAACAATTTGCGGGCAGCGACCACCTGGAAGACCTTGCTATATACCAGAAGAAAATTTTATAATGAAATATTGAACAGACACAATTCTTCTGGGAGAGTGGGAGAGGGCTCAAAATCTGGATAAATTATGCGGTAATAACCGTTGGAAATTAAAAAATTCAGCAGATTTTCTTGACCGGCTGAAGAACTACAAGCTACTCATGAAAGAAATCTGCACAAAACTTCGAGGAGGTTATCACTTTAGCTTCGTATTCGAGAAATCCCGGGTTCAAATTCTGTCCACAAACAGCTTCTCTTGGTTGCGGTTCTTTGTAGTCCCCCCCCCCCCCCAATAAAACGCCGGGACAGTTGCACAATTAGACAATGGTCGCTTGCTTCTACGTCCTCTCACATTCCTCAACCAATAACCATTCAGTCATCCGACGCTGTTTACAATCCAGGCCCGTAGCCAGACCATGAACACAGGAGGTGCAGCGGCTTACGGTATGGGTGAATATGCGTATATATTGCTATATTATACATACAACTGTCTATGTATAACGTACGCATAAGCTTGAAAAGCGCCTTTTTCAGGACCACACAATTAACACTTTAATTACACAATACGCTCTGTAACACTGTACAAAACACCTTGCATATTGAGCTGTTTCCAACCTCGGCAGTTCAAAAGGAGGCAACAAGTGGACGCGGTAGGGTGTCGCACGGTTTTTAGCGCGCCGATCAGCGTGTTTGTATTTTATATTTTGCGAATTCCTAGTGGGTGCACCAAATAATGGGGGAACTGCACACACTTGCACCCCACTGGCTATGGGCCTGCTACAATCATCGTTGTTAAAACATGCTCCCATGCTGTGCCAGTGTCTTGGCATCACCTTCTATCCGCCGGGTAGTCACCGGAGGTGTGATGATCTCTCTCGCCCACGCAAGTATGTGGGTACGCACATTCGGACAGCTTGCTTACTCACGGCAGTATTTCGCACGTCCACACCTATTCACGCTTTCCCTTCCCCTACTGACAGAGAAAAATTCTTTGACCTCTCCCTATTATAAGCCTCCATCTCCATAATCAAAGGCTTCAAACATCCAATTAGACCAGGACTGAACAAATTTTCCAAAAATCTATGAGCCATTTTAGTATCCTAAGGGCCAGCAGGGTGCAATGAAGCAAGTTCCATATTGAGGGCCCTTAAATATTAGGTACCACAGTACAAAAATTAATCTCCCTGGTGACCTGACCACAGGGATTTCTGCGCTCCTGAATTAAACCAAAATTTCCCCATATACCCACATGGTGTTGTACAAAATGAAGCACAAAGATGACTTTACACCTACCTGCCTCATAAACATGTGCCCCCTCCCCCTCATAATACGATATAGTTTGATTCATTTACATAAATCAAACAATATAAAGTGCATTTTTATTTTACCCAAATTATTTGCTGTACCTGGTAGGACGAGAATCGCCAGTAATGCAGTTTGGAAAAAAATGTTCTTTGTACGCGTTTATCTGTTAAAGGTTACAATGCTTTACAGGAAATGCAACTACAACAACAACACCGTTATTATTATTATTATTGTCATAATAATCATCTCCTTTATGCAGGGTATTTATACTTATATTTCTGAGACAAACTATGTCCCTAGGGAATGCAGTGTTGCAGCTATTCTGTTGTTACTGTTCATGGTGCTTATATCGTTAGTTTCAGTGTTGGATCTATTGTACTTTTACATTAGTACTTTCCGAAGTATTATTATTATTATTATTATATTCTTGTTTTTATTAACCAACTCTCGCACTCCAATTAAATATTTTTGGACGAGAGAAAGAAAGAGAAAGAAGAAAGAGAATGGAGAATAAGGTGGTTCTTAGTAACTGGTTCCGAGAGTATTTGTATCCCAAGGTGAACATGTAAGGTTACACGAAATGTTTATGGTACAAGTATTGTTAATGCACATGCCTTCCCTTCGTACCAGAGAACATTAACATTGCGGTCCCATTCTCTCTGTCCCTCTGTCAAGTCTCCATCTCTTTCTCCTCCTGTCCTCCAGCCACTGCAGCCGACAAGATAGCCAAAATATTCAACATCTGGGATTCTCCTCTTTGCATCTTACTTGCTCACCTACCTACCGGATGTGCCAATTATCCTTCGTATCAGACACACATTCAGGTCCTCGACAGCTCAGTCGACACAGATGCTAAGCTACGGGCTAAACGCCTCAGAAGTAGGGATTGGGATTCCTACTGCATTTTTTTTTTTAATCTTTAGAGCGCCCAAATCGACTGTGGGATCCACTCAACAGCCTATCCGATGAGTACCGAGAGTCTTTCGTAGGGCCTAACGACGCCAGAGCGTGACGGCTGTATAGGTTATGAAAACGTGGAGCTATACCTCCACCTCCCCCACTTGCCTACTTAACATTCATTCATTGCGCCATCTGTACTGCGACAGGTCCATAGCCTCTTCCAAAGTGAGTTCTTGGGAAACTGCGATCGAGTGCTTCCTCTTTCCAATTCAAATTCCAATTACGTCTTGTTTCCGTCTTATTATATCTTTCCTTCAGTATTGTGCTTTAGAAGGCAGTTCCTACTCAAGTCGTGACTAATCCAGTTAGCCTTCCTTCATTTCATTGTATGGAGAATGGTCCTTTCTTTCTTGACTCTATGCAATGCTTCATTTTTCACACGATCGGTTCAACTGATCTTCTTTATCCTTCTACGACACCAACAATTAAACACCCTCCAGGTATTTCTGATCTATTTTCCGAAGTGCGCAGGCTCCAGCACCAAAACACCCTGCTTAGTTCTGTACAGCGATAACTTTACCCATTGTTCCAAGCATATTTGGAGCACTGAAGCTCAGAAAATTTTGAGGAAGCAGCAGGAAAAACACTAATTTCTCATCGCGCCTCTGCCCTTGTATCGTTCACACATTATAGTTACTTTCCATAATTCACGCATTTATCGCACGTCTTAATGTACCAGTTTAGATATCAAATAATATTTGTATATCGATATCACAATTCATATGCTTCATTTAAGCACGGCATGGCACGCCTTCGGGTTCTGGACAGAGAAAACGGCCTCCGTTTATGGAGGAGGTTAGCTGCGAATGTTAAGAATTAGCAATCGCTGACAGCGGACAAAGAACAGGTTGGATGTTATCAACTGCTCAAACAACATAACAATACGTTACACAACACTGCACAGGTGAAACAGTTGACCCTCGTGACCACGACGATAGAAATCAGTTTTCTATAAAAGATAAAGGTAAAGTGATCCCGTTATAGGCCCGGTGTGGCCCAGAGGGTGGGTAGAGGTATAGCTCTACTGTTCCATGACCGCGGCACTAGAAGGGGGTGAGTGGTCAGCAGCATGCCCCGGACGCACTTTACCCCCGGGAAGACCCGGTACCCATTGTAACGGCAGCTGGGTGGGCCCCAGGGCCAGTCTGAGCAGGCGGAAAATCTCGTCCCCACCGGAATTCGATCCCGGACCTTCCAGCCTGTAGTCAGTCGCTATACTGACTGAGCTGCCCGCCCCATCCGTTTTCTATAAAAAGAGGGAATTTCTTGACCAGCTGAGCAACTTCCAGCTTCCCAAGGTATTAATTTATATCAGTATCACATGAAGTTATAACATAACCATCCAAGCAAATCATGCACTTACCCACCGCCAAAACAAAACACTTGTCTACACCTTGCTTACTTACTGACTCCATGCAGCAGAGTCCTTCTTAACGAGCTAACCGATTCTGAGCTAGTTAAGAAATTCCCCGTATTTTATGCAACCCGAAGGTTTATTACCGCATTCACAAGGGCCCACCTCCCCATATCCTGAGCCAGCTCGATCCACTTCATGCCCCTACTTACCACTTCCTGGACAGCCTTCTTAATATTATCCTCCCATCTACACCTGGGTCTTCCAAGTGGTCTCTTTCCCTCAGGTTTCCCCACCAAAACCCTGTATGCACCTCGCCTCTCCCCCATACGTGCTACATGCCCCGCCCATCTCATTCTTCTCGATTTTATCACCCAAACAATACTGGGTGAGGAGTAGAGATCATTAAGCTCCTCATAATGTTGTTTTCTCCACTCCCCTGTTACCTCGTCCCTCTTAGGACCAAATATTCTCCTCAGCACCCTATTCTCAAACACCGCCAGCCTATGTTCTTCCCTCAATGTAAGCGACCAAGTTTCACACCCATACAAAACAACAAGCACAATCCACGCCTTGCACGAAACCAAACCTAACTTCTCTAGGTTCTAACTACTAGAGGATTAGCAGGTTACCTTGGGTTAATATTTGACACTATACGAATCGGAAGGACAAGCGGCATGTTCAATAAAATGGCAGGCTAATGACGGAGAGATCGGAATTCGATTCTCCATAATTTGAAGGAGTTAGGTATGGAATATATGAGAGGTGTGGGAGAACTTCTGATTTCAGCTGCCTCACTGCTTCACAGACAGCTGCCGGGGAATGGGGTAAGCGCCTTATCGTAAAGCAAACGAATCCCCTGGACAACAAACCTCTGCGGTTGCTGCGAATCGCTGGTTTCAGCTTTGATCTCATTATTTCAGTGTACGATACAGCACTAACAGTAGTAACGTGCTAAAGTTAATGTTCCAACAATAATAATAATAATAATAAAAGTAAAAGGTAAAGTTCACCCTAGAACAGGCCACTAAGGCCCAGAGAGGGGGAGTAGAGGTATAGCTCTACTCTTTCTTCAACCTCGGCGCTAGATCAGGGTGGGTGGTCAACGCCAATCCCCCGCCGCTTTACCTCCGGGATAGACCCGGTACCCACTGTATAGGAGGCTGGGTGGGCCCCAGAGCCGGTCTGGACGGGTGCGGAAAATCTACCCCCACACCCCACACCAAGGGCATTCGTTCCCCGGACCATCCGGCCCGTAGCCAGTTACTATACCGACTGAGCCATCCCGGCCCGTTAATAATGATGGTGATAATAATAATAATAATAATAATAATAA
>Ga0131853_10023060_pt1 | contig 11248 bp, 9 predicted proteins | sample TergutLab28metaG_FD_92764 | JGI IMG/M metagenome (GOLD analysis project Ga0131853, IMG submission 92764) | Labiotermes labralis P1 segment gut microbial communities from Petit-Saut dam, French Guiana - Lab288 P1 (version 2) (version 2) | ecosystem: Host-associated > Arthropoda: Insects >...
GAAAGGGAACCATCCGTTTTTGCCCGTCCGCAAGGCAGATTTCGGAAGATCGCCGCCCCCGCCTTCGATCACCGAGATTATCTTCCCCAGAATCTCCCCGGACTCTCCGAAAACGGTCATCCCCTTGAGGTCCTCGACGTAAAATTCGCCGGGCCTGAGCGGGGCCGCATCCTCCCTACCGACCAGCAGTTCCGCACCGCGCAATCCCCCGGCCTGTTCCGGACCGCTGTAACCGACAAAGCGTATCACCAAGGCCTGTCCCGAAGCGGAACTTTCGGCGATTTCCATCGTCCGTTCAAGCCCGTCCTTCCTGAGCAGAATGGACTTGAGCTTCAGCAGATGCCCGGTTTCCCCGGAAAAGGTCTTGACCTTGACAAAACCTTTCAGGCCGAAAGGAGCCCCCACGATACCCGCGACAAATTTTTCGGTCATGCATTTACCATACGGAGGTTTGCCGGGGAGCCGTTCCGTGCCGGCCTAGTTCCCCGAATACTTCAGGACGTAGTAGATTACATAGCCCCAACTGCATATCCCATGAAGGATGGCCCAAGGAATGGAGCTCCAAGCGGAATACGATATAACCATGGCCAGGCAACTCCCGAAGGTTATCCCCGAGCCAAAAAAGAACCCCTTGCTTCTCATTTCGTCCCCTTTGCGCTTACGGGCAAAACCCTCACCTAGTCGATGATCTCCAGCGACATGTGCCTTCCGGTTCGGGTACCCGCCGACAAAAGCACGGTCCGCATGGCCTTGGCGATGCGTCCCTGCTTGCCGAGCACCTTGCCCAGATCCTCCTCGGCCACCCGCAGCTCGAGCACGTCGGAACGGTCGCCCTCGACCTCAACGACCGAAACCCGTAAAGGATCGTCCACAATGCATTTCGCTATGAATTCAATCAAATCTTTTTCCATACGCAACCGTCCTGCGCCTACTTGACCTGCAGGCCTTTCTTGTTGAACAGCCTGCGTACCGTATCGGTGGGAGTTGCGCTCTTCAGAAGCCAAGCCTTGGCTTTTTCCTCGTTGACGCGGATCTGCTTGTCCTCGGCCTCGATGGGATGGTAGTAACCAAGCTCATCGAGCGTTTTGCCGTCCCTCGGAGCCCTGCTGTCCATAACCACGATGCGGTAATAGGGCCGTTTCTTACTGCCAAATTTCTTGAGTCGTATCCTGACGCTCATCGTTCCTCCTCGCTGGTGTGTCCCCGGAACTCGGGAACCATGTACTTCTTTTTAAGGGTATCGTAAAGGGAAAATCGAGTCAAGGGAGGTGTTTGCACTTGCTATATCAAGAGATACCACTCCCCGGCTTAACGGAAAGGCTGGGACTCCGGTAGCCTTCTTCCGCCCATGCGGCGGCCCGCCGGTTGGATCGTGTCGGTCTGATCCACCCCGATGAGCAGGAGAGGCGGCCTGTCTCCGGTGTAGCTTATCCGGTAGGTTGATCCGCCATAACTGACGGTGTTGTTGTTGGGATTGTATTCCAGGCTAAAAAAGCCGTCCGGATCGTCCCTTTTGGCCGTAAATATCAGCGCACTCTCCCCGCTTTCAAAGGCAACATGGAGCCTGACCCTTCCACCGATATGTTCGACGTTCAACACAAGGCCGGGAGTTTGATGGTCCAGAATCAGCTCGTCGCGCCTGTGCATATTTTCAATGAGCGCTCTTCCTTCGTTGACGTTGACCGGGCGCGACTCCAAGCTTTCACGCACCAGGGAAATCCGCCCGAATATGTACAGCTGGAACCGGCGGATGTCATCCGCCATGAATTCGGACCCGCCGACAAGCCTTTCGATAAGCGAGATGGTCAGAGGAAGGCGTATGTCGGGAACCAGGACTACGACGGGCGGAGGCGGGGGAGGGGTTGCACAACCGGTGCTTGTGAACACAATGGCAATAAAGAAAACAAACAAGCCAAGTTTATTTTTCATAGCACTTTAATTATAGTGCAGGCAACTCGTAACTGTCAAACTTTCTTTCACGCAATTCCGTCCCGAAATCCCAGCGGCTTCGACGCCCCGTTCTGCAGTTCGTCGGCGCAGTAGCGGGCAAGGGTGTCAGGCAGCAGGCCGGAGCCGTCCAGGATGTCGTCCACCTCGCACTTGCGGGCCACGTTCTCGATCTGGCCGCCGGAAAGCTCGAACCTGCGGGAAAGCTCGGCGGCGTTTTCCGTGCCCAGTTCGGGGAGCAGGGAAAGCCAGATTTCCCGTCGGCTTTCAGGAGTGGGCTTGTCGAAAATGATCTTGTACAGGAATCGCCGCTGGAAGGCATGGTCGAGGTTCTGGGCAAGGTTGGTCGTGGCGATCATGATGCCGGAAAGGTTCTCCATTTCCTGCAAAATGATGTTCTGGATGGTGTTTTCCGTCTGGTCCACCGCCCGGTCCGAAGTGGAATTCTCCTTCCGCTTGCCGATGATCGCGTCCGCCTCGTTGAAAAGAAGGATCGGGGCGATTCTGGAATGCTCGATGGCCGACCGGTAGCCGTCGAAGACCTCCTTGATCCGCTTCTCGCTTTCCCCGTACCACATGCTCTTGGCCTGCGAGATGTCAACGGCCATGATGTTCCGCTCGGTCGTCCGCGCGAGCTGGTAGGCGGTTTCCGTCTTGCCGGTTCCGGGAGGGCCGGAGAACAGGCAGGCGAAGCCCTTCCGCAGGCCTTTCTGGTCGAGCCGCTCCTGTATCCGGCCGAAGCTGTCCTCCCGCAGGAGCAGGCCGAGCTTTTCGATGGCCTTGGTTTCCCGGCGGTTGTAGAACATCCGCTTCTCTTTGATGCCGTCGTGGAGGATAAGGTTCTTCTTGTAGTTCCGGCTCCGCATGTTCAGTTCGCAGAGGAGTTCCTTCTTGGCCATGTCCGACACCTTCCAGGATTCGTTGTTCACGAAACCGTCGGAGTTGTTGTACTCGATGAACTTCGTCTGAATCAGCGTGTGCGAGGCATCCGAAAGGGCATCCCGTTCCATGCGGAACTCCGTCTTGGCATCGTACAGGAACTCGATGTCGTGGGCGCCGATATTGTCGTCGTTGTTGTTGTAGCAGAGATGGCAGAAGCAGAGAAACAGGATGATGTCGTCGCCGCAGAGCTCGTAGGACTTCAGCTTCTTGCAGAACAGCAGGTGCAGGTTCTGGTTCAAAAACTCGAGCAGCTCGCCGCGCATGGCCTTGCAGGTGAGCTCGTCGTTCTCCCGTTCGTCGAAGACGCGCTCCAGTTGGCCGAAAAATTCCTTTATGTCGAGGTTTTCCCTGGCTTCCGGCCGAAACTCGTTGTTCTTGCTCAGCGATTCGGTAACTTTCCGGGGCACGCGGTAGGAAACGCTGTCCCGCATGCTCTGCCTTCTGCACTGGATCAGCTTTTTTTCCTCCAGTTGCTCGCAATCGTTGATGTATTTGATGATCCGTATCTTGCTGCACTTTACCGCCTCGGCGATGTCCCCCAGGTCAACGTAGCTGTCCATGCCTTTCTCGGCGAAGTGGGAGAACAGCACCGACTGCAGCGGACTGATCCCCAACTTGCCGGCAACGTATTCCAGGTGGACCTTGGCCTTGGACAGGCAGCGGTCTATGCCCTGGTCCCTGGAAATCTCGACGATTTTTTCGATGTGGTCGAGAATCCCCATATCCCTAACCGGGATGGTGCCGGCCCCGTTCTTGCCCGGGCGGAACAGCCTCTCCATCATAGCCGGAATGTTTATCTTCATGGCTGGCACTATACCGGAAAAACCCCCGATCATGGAGGGGGGCAAGCCGATCCAATCTGCCACAGCAGATTGGATTCGGAGCTTTGCGTAGCAAAGCTCCACGCCTTTACTCAATAAGCTATGAAGGGGGGCAAGCCGATCCAATCTGCCACAGCAGATTGGATTCGGAGCTTTGCGTAGCAAAGCTCCACCCGTTTACCCGATAAACTCATGGGGGGGGCCAAGCCCCCCTCCACTCCATCCCCGCTACTGCGGGTATTCCGTTACCCCCCAAGCGGGGGTTCCACCCCCGCAACGCCCCCGCATTTCCTGCCTGGAGTTTTCCTCCTAAATCCAATCGCACTTCGTTCGATTGGATTTAGGAGATTTGCTTTGCAAATCTCCACACATTTACCGTCTGGAGTTTGCTCCCAAAACCAATAGCCATTGTGTATGTAGCATCTGGGCCGATTTTCCGGTAGGCTGAGGCAAGGAGCAACCATGAAACTGAGACCATACCTTACCTTTAACGGTACCTGTGCCGAGGCCATCGAAATCTACAAGCGGGCCTTCAAAACCGAGCCGATCCAGGTGATGCGGTTCGCCGACATGCCGCCGAACCCGGCCTTTCCCGTTCCCGAAAACTTCAAGGACAAGATACTTCAGGCGACCCTGCCTTTCGGCGACGACTTCATCCGCCTCTCCGACTGCGGCCCCGGCCGTCCCTTGAACGACCCGGAAAGCGAGCGTATCTCCATTGCGGTCGAAGCCGGCGTCGAGGAGGTCAAGGCCGCATTCGCCGTCCTCTCCGAAGGCGGCCATGTCGGCATGCCCTTGACCCAAACCTTCTACAGCCCCTGCGCCGGCGTAGTCTTCGACAAATTCGGTGTAATGTGGAACTTCTCGGCTCTTCAGTCATAGATTCGATCTCCACGCATTTACGGGATGGGGTTTTGCCCCACAATCCCAACGGTAAATGCGTGGAGATTTGCTCCGCAAATCTCCGAGTCCAAGCTACCTATGGTAGCTTGGACAGCCCGAATGGACAAACCCGCCCTTTTCCCCTAAAGTGAAGCCGTGCAAAACGACAATGAGCCGGCCGATGCCGGGGAACAACCGATTGGATTACAAAAAAAGGCGGGCTTCGTGGCCATGGTGGGCCGGCCCTCGGCGGGAAAGTCCACGCTGGTGAACCGCCTTTGCGGGGAAAAGGTTTCCATCGTAAGCAGCGTGCCGCAGACCACACGGGACGCAATTCGGGGAATCGTGAATCGGAAGCAGGGGCAACTGGTTTTCGTGGACACGCCGGGCCGTTACCGGTCGGAGAAAAAGGGCAACAAGCGGCTGCGGGACATTTCCAGCCAGGCCGTGGAGTCCTCCGACCTGATCCTGTACGTGATAGACGCGACCCGGCCGGCCGGTTTCGAGGAGGCCGAGATCGCCGCCCTGCTCGCCCCCCATGCGGAAAAGCTCTTCGTGGCGATCAACAAAACCGACGATCCCCGGGCCGCAATCCCGGAAACCAGGGCCTTCCTTGCCGAAAGCCTCCCTTCACTAGGCACAAACCGCTTTTTCGAGGTTTCCGCCAAGAACGGGGACGGGACCGAAGCCCTGCTTTCGGCCATTTTCGGCCTTGCCGAACCCGGCGATCCCCTGTATGACGGGGAACTGTACACCGACCAGGAAGTGGACTTCCGCATCGCCGAGGTCATCCGGGAACAGGCCATCAACCGACTGCAGGAGGAGATTCCCCATTCCCTGCATGTCGAGGTCGCCGATACCCAGCTGAGTTCCGGCGGGGAGGAGAAGTCCGCCGCCCGGCAAAAGCTGTGGGTACGGGCCTTCATCGTGGTCGAGCGGGAATCGCAGAAAGGCATCGTGATAGGTGCAGGCGGCACGATGATCAAGGCCATCCGGCTTGCCGCCCTCCAGGAACTCCGCAAAATATTCGACTGGAAGATAGATCTGGACCTTCGGGTCAAGGTTTGCTGATCTCACCGGCCCATGGCCGATGAGATCAGCAAGGGAGAATTGCTCCGCAAATCTCCACGCTGTAGGGGATTTACTTGGTTCTCCAAACCTTTTTGGGCCGGCAAGTTGCCTTTGCCTCAATCCCTTCCGAAAAGCCGCCTGAAGAATCCGATTATGGCCGCTAGGATGCGGGACAGAAGCGAAGGGTTCTGCAGACGGTATATCTGTTTGGTCGCCTCCGCAATTTCTTCCATAGTAAAGTCGTTCCGCTGGACGTTTTCCTCGAACTCAAGTTCCAGTCGGGCCAGCTTCGTGGGGTTTTCGTGGATAACGGCGTTTATCGTGGACCAGCCGAGCATCTTCGCCGCCAGAAACCGGCGATGTCCGGCTATCAGCACATTATCCCTGCCGATGACGACAGGGCAGATAAGGCCGTGCCGCCTGAGGCTTTCGGCCAAGGCGGTGATGTCGCCCATTTCCTTTCGTATCCTCCGCCGTATCCTGATATCCTTGACCGCTACCTGCGTAACGTTCATCTATTCCGCGGCCCCTTCAGGTTCGGGTAGGTCGGGCTCAGGTTCGGGCAAGTCTTCGGGTTCGGGATTCTCGGGGGGAGGCAGCGATTCGGGGCCGTCCGGCAGAATCTGCCCCGCAGGAATGGTTTCCTCCTCCGGCTCGGTTTCCAGCCAAACGTCGGCCCAGGTTTCTTCCAGGAAGCTGGGCAGGGACGGCATGGCAAAGTCCGGAAGGGCGGGCAGGGTGAACGAACCCACGGCGACGCCGCCGGCGGGCCTCGACCTTGCCGTCGGGCGATAGGTGGGGCCACCGCCATGGATGTCGCAGAATTCAGTCGGCTGGGTGCCCTGCAGGAAAGGCAGGGTAACCCGCCCCTCGTCGCAGTCCGGGCCCAACAGGAGGCCGGACACCGAGCTTACTTCGGCAAAGACCACTCCGGAGGACGGGCGGACAAATTGCCTAGGGCCCAGCCCTTGATGCACATCCCGCATGTAATTACCCCAAACCGGACCCACGAGGATCGATCCGGTTCCCACAACCCCCAGCGAATTGCCGGGACGATCGAAGCCGAACCAGATCGCCGTGGTATAGTAGGGGCTGTAACCGACCACCCATGCATCCGCCCAATTCTGCGTGGTCCCGGTCTTGCCGGCTATCGGCATGGTAAAGTCCCTGCCGTTCTCGTCCCTAAAGCGGAACCTGCCCCCGCCAACGGCATTCCCCATAGTGCCCTCGAAGGCGGAGCGGCTCAGCAGGGTGTTCATCACATAGGCGTTCTGCGGGCTGACCACCTGGGCCGTCCCGTTCCGCCTTCTCTGTTCCATCAGATCCTGTTCGGGATCCATGATCACCTTGCCGTTCCGGTCCTCGATCCTCCGTATCGCTATGGGCGTCACTTCCCGCCCCTCGTTGGCAAAGACCGAAAAGGCCCGTGCCATGTTCAGGGGCGAGGTCGAGGTTACGCCCAGGGCCAGCGGGTACACGCGGGGAAACATGGCCCGTTTCTGATTTTCGTTGGTAATGCCCAAGAGAGAGGCCGCCCGGTCGATCGCCGCATCGAAGCCGACAATGTCCAATACCTTTAGCGCCGGGATATTCAGCGAGAGGGAAAGCGCCCGGTGTAGGAGGATGCCGCCGTTCCAGACCCCGTTGTAGTTGATCGGGATGTACTGCGTGCCATCGCCCGAATCGAAGACCATGGGAACGTCATACAGCAGCGAGGCGGCGGTTACCCGCCGGGAATCGATGGCGGCGGAGAAGAACAGGGGTTTGAACGCCGATCCGACCTGCACGTTGGCCTGGGTCGCCCGGATAAACTGGTTGGTCTGGCTGAACTGCGAACCGCCGACCAGGGCGGTGATATACCCGGTATCGTTCTCTATGGTGATCAGGGCCCCCTCGACATCGTTGCTTTCCATCGAAAGCCGTACCCGGTCGAAGCCCGGCACGGTGATCTCCTTGAGTTCCGGAATCCCGAAAAGCAGGGCGGCCATGTCCACGATGGGATTCACCGTGTTGGCGTAACGGGAAAGGGCGATGTGCTCGTCACGGGCAATCGAAGCCTGGTGTATGCCCGTAAAGTCGAACGTCAGGGAGAGGAGGTTGATCACCGGCATGTAGGTACGTTCGGCCCTGGTGATCGCGGCACTTGTCGACGACTGGAAGTTGCTGCTGTTCGCCCGGGCAAGCCCTTCGGTCATGTATTTTTCGGCCGCGGCCTGATGGCGGAGGTCCAGGGTGGTATGTACCGTGTAGCCGTCCCGGAAGTAATCCATCTTGCCGAACATCGTGTCCTCAAGCTGCCGGCGAACGTACTCGCTGAACCAGGGAGCCTTGTCCTCCCGCAGGAAGAACGCACCGACCGAGGCCCGCGTATAGTCGAAGTTTCCCCAGAATTCCCCGAAGGACCGGTCCGCCTCGTCCCGGTCGGCAAGGCCAAGCTCGACCATGCGGTCCAGAACCGCCCGTTGCCGGTCCATGGCGATTTCGGGGTATGTCAGCGGGTTGTGGCGCGAGGGACTGGAAAGCTGGATGGCGATGATGGCCGATTCCGCCAGGTTGATATCCTTGGCGCTGTGCCCGAAGAAGTAGCGACTCGCCGCCTCCACGCCGAAAACGCCCGGCCCCATGACCGCATAGTTAAGGTAAAGTTCGAGTATCTCGTTTTTGCTGAAACGCCGTTCGAGCTGCAGTGCCCACCAAAGCTCGACCACCTTCCGCTTGAGCGAACGGTCGGCGCGGTCGGTAAAGAGAATGCCGGCGATCTGCTGGGTGATGGTCGATCCCCCGCCCCGGTTTACCCCCTGCAACACCCCTACGGCCGCACGGATCGTACCCCGTATGCTGAAGCCCGGGTGCCGGAAGAAATCGGCATCCTCCCTCGTAAGCACGGCGTTGATAAGGTGGGTGGGAAGCTGGTCGAGGGCCACCAGTTCCCGCCGTTCGTCCCCGGCAAACTCGGTAATCAACTCCCCATGAACGTCGAGAATTCTGGTCGGCAGGGCCGGGTTGAACTCCATAAAGTCTTCGCTGCCCCGGATATTCGCCGTCTCCGCCGTCACATAGCCCAAGGCCACCCCGATAACGGCGGCCGTAACCGCAGTAAAGGCGGCAAGCACGACAAGTACGGCCCGTGCCACCGGATTCGCCCTTCCTCGTTTTCCCATGCCTCTATCTTAATGGAGCGGAACTGGTAGGTCAAGGGATTTGGCCCTATCCGAACGGAAATCAACCTTTTGAGGGGGGGCAACCCCCCCTGAGCCGGAGCCTTGCTACGCAAGTCTCCGGCTACCCCCCGAGCGGGGCGGCCATTGAAAGCGCGCACAGCGCGTGGATGGATGAGGCGCCATGCCGAGAGCGCCAATTAAGACGCCGCAGACTGAAAAGGCGCGAAGGCTTTAGCCTGAGCAGCGCGCGACTGCCCCGCAACGCCCCGCATGGTAGACAAGGCAGCCAAAGCGTGGAGATTTGCTTGCAAATTTCCCAAGTTCATCATCCGCAGGATGATGAACCAATCAGCTCCAGAACTTCCCTGTCCAGCCCGATCAGCCGGCATATCTTCAGCGCGTCCCTTGCCGGCTCCGTCCGGTCGGTTTCGATTAGGGTGTAGTCCATGTACTCGCCCAACAGTTCGATGCGGCGGGCCTCGTTCTCCCCGTTTCCGGTGTCGGCTATCCTTTCCAGCAGAAGCGCGTAGGCCGTTTCGGTAAGGCCGGCGACTCGGTAGTGGGGCAGGCCGGCGATGCCGTCATGGTCGTAGTGGGTGCTGAGCATGCAGACGGCGGAGGAGCCGGAAAGGTACGATGCCACGGCACCGACGATTCGGGTTCCCTCCTCGGGATTCGTCCCCTTGGCGAATTCGTCCAGCACCACGAAAAGGAATTCCCTCCTGATGTCGCGGATCACATGTTTGAAGGCCAGCATCTCGCCGGCGAAGGAAGACAGGCCGTGCGCGGTTTCCTGCAGGTCGCCGGATATGAGCCGCAGGCCGTCAAACAGGGGAAGATCGGCACCGGCGGCAAAGACGAAAAACCCCAGGCCGCAGAGGGCGATGTTGAGCATGGCGGTTTTCATCGCGACGCTCTTCCCGCCCATGTTGGCCCCGGTAATCAGCGTTACCCCCGGCCTCATCCGCAGGGATATTTTCGTGAAGGCTTTTCCCCTCCGGCCCAACGCTTCGGCCACAAACGGGTTCGACATTTCCCGCAGGTCTACGCATCCGCCGGAATTCACCGTGGGGCGGACGGCCCCGAACCGGATCGCGAGGGCCGCCTTCGCCATCACCAGGTCCAGCTCCCCGATGTTGTCCATGTTATGGAAGAAAGCGGCGGCGTGCATCCGCAGTTCCCCGGAAAGCATTTTCATCACGGCCGTTTCCTCCGCCTCCTCCTCCTGCACCAGCAGGGAACGGCGGTCGTTTACGGCGGTCCGTTCCGGGCCGTCGGCCTCGGGATCGAGTTCCCGCAGCCGAAGCTCCAGGTCCCGTTTTTCCGTGCGTATCGCCGCCAGTGTCGCCGACCGGCGTTCGTCCACCATGAACGGGGCCAGGCGGGTACGGTCCGGGTCCAGTATGTCCAGGGCATCGGTCATGGCGATCAACGATATGCCGACGAAGCCGGCCTTGTCGTTCATGCTTGCAAATACCGGCAACAATTTTTCCAGCAGGATGAGGAAGCGCTTTACCTCGAACAAATCGACCTCATGTAGGTACGATTCCCGGCATTTGACGACGATGCCCCGAACGTTCTTAAGCGACATCATCGCCCGGCGGAATTCGCCGTACAGGTCCCCGTCCTCGGTTATCACCCGTACCGCGCCGGCCACGTTGTGTAGGCAGCGTTCCAGTTCCGCTTCCCGGCCGGGCCCGAATGGCTCGATCAGCCGTTTTTTCTCGATGCCGTACGGCGAGTCCGGGACAAGCCGTTCCAGGACGAAGCCGAGGCCGACGGCATCCTGTTGGGATCGGTCTAAACCGAACATGGCCGCTCCTTCATGTCGAACACCGGAACCGAAACGGCGTTTCGCATCCGCCTGAGGAACTCGTCTCCGTCGAACCTTCCCCCGTAGGCCGAAACCGGATTCACCGTTACGGCGACGAGGTTTATCGTCCGGAGCACCTTCATCACGGCCTTTTGCCGCAGCAGTTTTTCGTAGACGGCCGGTCCGACAAACACCTTCCCCGGATCCTCGACCACGATGCTCGTCCCGGCAAGCCGAACGTCCGACCTCAGCAGTTCCTCGATGGTATTGTCCGAAACCGCCCCTTGAAGGTAGATCGTCCCGTTGTCAACGATATTGATCTTGTTAGTGAAAGTGCCGGCTTCCGGCTTTGCCGCCGCTTCCTCGTTTTCCATTTTGGGGAGTCCCATCATCCGCACGACATGGGCCGTTTCCCCCACCACGGTTTCCGGGTCGGCATGGAAGCTCGCCCCAGTGCAGAGGACGGCGGCCTCGGTGATTCCCGGTCCGGCAAGGCTCTTCCTGCCGACCGCGCCGTCCACGATTACCTTGTCGGCACCGAGTTCGCACATCCGGCCGATCAGTTCCGGCATTTGGGCGATCATCGAAGGTCCGCCGATCTGGACGAACCC
>Ga0131853_10023061_pt1 | contig 11248 bp, 3 predicted proteins | sample TergutLab28metaG_FD_92764 | JGI IMG/M metagenome (GOLD analysis project Ga0131853, IMG submission 92764) | Labiotermes labralis P1 segment gut microbial communities from Petit-Saut dam, French Guiana - Lab288 P1 (version 2) (version 2) | ecosystem: Host-associated > Arthropoda: Insects >...
CCCCATTGGCTTCTATCTATGTAACATTCTTCCATTGTTGTCGCCCGAGTGAACTCCTTCACGCGTCTCACTAATTTCTTTACAGTCCAAGCGTGCCTAACATTGTAAATCTTCCCCACACGATTTAAAGAGTTCCAGAAGCTGTCAAGGTTTTCAAAGTCAGTCTTATTTTCTTTTTCCAACTTTTCTTGCCCCATACATTTGATTCTGACAAAGTCGAAATTGTTAGCTTGCTACATCCGCCATAAAACTCTTTTCCCCTGTAAGCTGCAATATTGACAATCTCCAAATTCTCCTCCTTCATAAACCAAACCAGCAAATGTTTTAAACAGTTCTGACCAAGGCTTTAAATGTACCATTTTGTCTCTTAATAAAAGACTAACACTCTATATCGGTTATACCTTCTGTCTTGTCATCCTTTACGCGAACGTTACATAACCACCCCTTCGTCTACATTTCTAACGAAATGCCTAAATTATTTAGTGATTAAAATAGAACGCTATTCAATACGCAACTTCCTGCATTCTGCTTCTGTGTCCATTCTTATTGCAAATAGACTCCTCAGTACCCACCGTTATACCCCCTGCACATGATCCTCCTGCACTACAAATGTCTCCTAACCGTCAAGTTTCGGTGCAAGGTTACTGATTGGTTGTTTGCAGCATTTAGGGTGCTGCGCGGGTGTAGATAAGAGGGGAGACTGCTTGTATCTGTCTAGAGATTGATCAAACAGAATGTGTTTACTTTCAGTCAGCGTATACGGCTCAAATGGAAGGGGGAAGAGACGCACATGAGTGATTTTGATTGTGTTTGAAGAGTCATGTCAAGATTAGGCCTATTTGTTGGGTGGATGGTTTTAATTATACAGTGTGAGGAAATGAAAGTCGTATAAAAAACTCACTGGTAGATCAAACATCTGCGTACTGTGACCACAAGATTATCTCAGCAAACATATCTCGATTTGGTCATGAGAATTCGTAATTACAGAATCCAACGCCACTCTGGCAAACATTTAGATAATGTTCTGCGCTACAGCACGGTATCCGGTGTAACATTTGTTCCCACGAATTCTTTAGCCACATTCACTTCACATATCTGTTAAAATTCATTGTGCCAAGCGCCCACAACACGACAAATGGTTATTGGTCCAACTTCCGGACATAGGTGGTTCGTTAGTTCTTCATACGATCCTTGAAAGAGATTATGGCACAATGAAGAGCAGGACTTAAAAGTTTTGGACAGGAAGTAGATAAAAACAATGCACTTTATCCTGTTCATTATCCTGCCTTCATACGCTGGCACACCTCCATTCATCATTCGTTCAGCCTGCAGGCCAGCCAATACACTGAGATAAGATGACTGCGCTACATCTTATTTCTGGGCGTCATCCACATATTTGGCTGTTTTTGAAGAAATAAGAGCTACGAAGATGCTCAGCAATGAAGATAGCTTTCTTCTGGTATGTGTCGCTGCGTAGGTTGATAGGTACTAGTTACTTAGAGGAAAGTGCTGCGTCCGTCTTTTATTACTGACAGGATCCTACAAAATTCCGTCAAAGTAGGAAGTACTATACATCTACAATATAAGAAAACATTTTTTCGCAAAAAAAATCAGTGACATCAGCGCCCGTGAGATTTAACGGTTTTGCATGTGTGGTTGTCCTATAACTGTTATTGTACTGAAAGTATGGTTACAAAATTCATTGATAGCGGCCACATGTCCATTGTACAAGGTCCAGTCGGCGTTCGGAATTCAAACTCGCCACCACAACAACAATGGTTATCATTACGGCTTCTGACGTCACCTACTGACCACAAAATTATTGAAATTATTTGGTATCCATTAAGTAATTAACGATTAATTTATTGTTTGACGCGAAACACCGTTCCAATTACAACCTGCAAAACTAATGCAAAATGGATAGGCTTGTGGAAGAATGGTTTAAAGAGAAACTGTGGGAATCGCATGTGAATTGTTTTATTAATCGCTTTGATCCGGTTTAGATGGGGTGAACAGCTATGTGTGACGGCTCTAATGATATGCTCAGTCAGCGGACTGGAGCGAACAAAACCGAGCTGATCTGATTCTTACGGTCTCTTTGGTTACTTTGTCAGAGTTCAGTAATGTTGCACAGATAAAACGTTGATCAGTGAGAAGCAAAATGGAACCAATTAAACTGACGCACGCCCGTGTTCGTGTCATCATCATATTATTACTGTTAACACACGAGCTGGATTGTGACAATGACGGAGGGAGGCTAAGAGTAAAAAGTATGGTGTGTCGGTAATGTAAAAGCAGAATTTGACGTTCAGGTGACGGTGCATCGTGATAAATTCTTATAATAAAACCAACTAGATGCACTAATTTCTCAAATTTATTTTTGGAATAAAAACTCTACATGTTTCGGACAGTTCGTCTGTTCATCATCAGGAATTTTTCACTGTACACACAGCAATGGTGTATGTCATACAGGTTTGCTGACAGCTTGCGAGTAGGATCAGGACGGAACTGGTCAGCTGTCAGCAAACCTATATGACATATAACATGGCTGTGTACAGTGGAAAACTCCTGATGATGGACACAGGAACTGTCCGAAACATGAAGAGTTTTTATTCCAAAAATAAATTTGAGAAATTAGTGCACCTAGTTGGTTTTATTGTAAGAAAGCAAAAGCAGAATGTTTTCCAAATTCTAACGACTTTCGATTTACCCTTAAATTGCAAAAAGTCGGTATGAAATTCTTCTCGATAATAAATGTTCTGTACGTCATGTAACACACAAGCAGTCTGCTATGTCAACGGCAATTGAAGAAAGTTAACGCGATTGTGCCCGGAAAACAATGTCCCTTATTATTTTTCGTCGGTAAATATTTACTCCTAGGTCATGAAAATTACACATTATGAAGAGTGATGGTTTAACTCCGTACCATCTTTTTCCATAAAGTCTCCGGCCACTTCTAGGGCCTTGCGCCATGAGGAACAAGTGTGTAAATGCCTCGTCGGTACCACGCACTATCTTACTCAAGTAGCCAAGATCTCAATGGACGGATCAGCAGTCTCCAACTTCTTACTGAGGAGTGCATTTTTCAGGGCTCCAAAGAGGTGGAAATTATTGAACATAAAATGTGAGTTTTAATTACAACTGACACAAAGTTTCTAAAACATTTCTTATTGTAAGAAGAAATCAGCGAGATACTATCATTAATGTGCACATGCTTCATGTAAAGTGCCAATTATTCTTGTCACATGTTAATGAAACTTGAAATTTCTCTACAGGGTTTCGAAAAATACTCAGATTTAACAAAACTCCGTCCAATGGGAACCACGTTATCCCATGCGGAATGCCAGAAGGACAGACGGACATACATAACGAGACTAACAGCCACTTTTCGTAAGTTTACTATCGCGCCGAAAAACTCAGTGGAAAACTTAAATTCCTTCAAGTTATTAGCATTCCAAAATCTGCTGTTCTATCACACCCACTATTTCGCCTTTTCACGTTGCGCTGTTTGACGTTGGTTAAAGTAGTTTATAACACATTAAGCGGATGTTTAAAATTCGTCAAAATATGTCAGCTCATTATTATAACATTCAAAACTCAGTAGTTTTATTTTATTTTAACCTGTAAACTATCCCACCAGGATTAATGCCAGAAATGTTCAGAAGAAATATTACTGGATACGTGTGGCCATAGTATATTTGTATGATGGCTCTACATGCCGGCCTAACACGGTAAAGACAGAACTATCAGAATGACAAATCATAATAACCTGAAGATGGAGAAGAAATGAATTCTCGAAACTTCGTGTATACAACATAAAGCTTAGATAATAAATAACAGTCGACATGATATTAATACAAATTACGTGTAACCAGATTAATTAAACGCTCCGATAAACACAACTTCAGTGATAGCAATAAAGTAAAGGACAATATGGGTCGAAACACAACTGGTTTATTAGCTGGGTGTAACTACGGAGTAATGAAACAACATGTTTCGGCCTACTCGGAGGCCATCATCAGGTTTATAAATGTTAGCTATAGGAGACCAATAACAATGCGTGGTACGTGGCGGGTGTTGAGATCTCATCATCTATGCCTTATAAAACATATGGGAGAAAAATCTGCACGTGGGAGGGTACTGAAATTGTGGTGACTGGAGTCACCACACTTTTAGAACTGAGTTCCATCCTGATCCCGCTAGCAAGCAGTCAGCATAACATGTATAACACATACCTATTGATGCGTGTACAGTGCTAGACTCCTGATGATGGACAGAGAAACTGTCCGAAACATGTAGAGTTTTATTCCAAAAATAAATTTGAAAAATTAGCGCATCTGGTTGGTTTTATTATAAGAATATACACGATGCACGGTCCTCTAAACGTCAAATTCATGAAACTACCTTTGCTAAAAAAAAAATGCATACTTCCGTTACAACGTCTATGGTCAGAAGATATGCCGAAACGTGTCGTAGTGAATAAAAATAGTGTGTAAAGGATTCTTGAAATTGTGTTATTAGGAACAAAATATAATCTGGTATAATAAAACAAATACACTTCAGTTTAAACTTATTTCTAACCTAACCTAACCTAACCTAACCTAACCTAAACTAACCTTAGCAATATCGGTATTTGAAGTTCAGTATTCACATAGGAAGCCTATATTTCAGCGAATAAAGTCTTCCAACTATATACGAATTGAACAGTCTGTGGAGGAGACGCCGTATGGACAGTATGCACCACGTGTAGTGAGGCGTTTGCTTGGAGATTTGAAGCTATGTATAACATATGCACCTATATGTCATGCTGTGTTCAAAATCCCATATGCAGTAAACCTACTCACTTTCTTCTCGACATGCAAGAATAACTCTGAACAAGCCAGGGAAACACAATACAAGCCATGTTTCATTCTGTCTTTAACACCACGAGTAACAAGAGGCTCTGGGGATAAAAGTAGAACAGGACACAAAAAAATGAATGGCACGTGTGAGGGATAAACACTCACGTACGTGAATAGGATGAGAAGTGAGGAGCGCAAACCTTTGTGATGAGACAGGACTGGAGCCAACACAGAGGGTAGTACGGTCGAGCATTACAAGTGGGCGGAAATTGATTTAACATCTGGAGTCTCTCCCCCCCTCACCCATTTCATATCATTCACGTTAAAATGAATTTCGAAACCGCTTTTTTAAGCCACTTGTTGCAGAAATAGACCCAGACAGTTCGTGCACAAACAGCCGACCCTGAACGCCAGGAACAACCCAACTACGTGGCCTGCGTATTTACAAAAATGCAGTAGACACTCAGTGTGACCACCTGTGTGGTTATTTTAATTACATTTCAGAATAAAAGTACTGGCAATAAAATCAAAGTAATATCCTGTACAGATATTGATATATAACACTGAAAATTACTTTTTTAAAATCGCTGTACCGTGCATCCATAAAGTTCACAAACCAACAAATACACTCTTTATTAAACTTGATAAAGTTTTAAAATTTACATTAAAAATCACTTTTGACTTGCTCCTACATGTTTCGGTCTACGACCATCATCAGGAAGCCTTCACTAGAGCCTAGCTAAAGTTATGTTTAGGTTATAGCCGCATTTGTCTTCAACAATTTTAGCCTGGTATTTCTGTAGATGGCGCAGAGTTTTGCTTGTTGGGCATTAGTCATATAATATAACTATAACTAGGTTCTAGTGAAGGCTCCCTGATTATGGTTGTGGACCGAAACACGTAGGAGCATGTCAAAGTGATCTTTAATGTAAATTTTAAAACTTCGTCAAATTTAGAGAAGAGCGCATTTGTTGGTTTGATGCCTATTGGACCGTGCATCATCTTGATAACAGAAGAATAAAATCCAACTAATGTCACTTATTCCTTTATTATGCTTATGTTAGGCTCAACATGTTTCGGGTACCATTATGCCCATCATCAGGAGCTCACGACGATAGCGTTGGTTACCACATAGACCGTCTGGTTCTCGAGTTGGATGAGTGTCCGGACCGAAGGCTGTGAGCCTTCGGCCCGGACACTCATCCATCCTGCCTGCACTTAACTTCCAACCAGCAGCAACTCCAGAAGCAGACGGTCTATGTGGTAACCAACGCTATCGTCGTGAGCTCCTGATGATGGGCATAATGGTGCCCGCAACATGCTGAGCCTAACATAAGCATAATAAAGTAATAAGTGACATCTAGTTAGACTTTATTCTTCAGTTACGCATTTGTTGGTGTACGAACTTTACTGAAAATCACTTTATAGTTGTATAATGGCGCCGTGTTGTCTGGTAGAAAGCTACCCAAAAGTTAAGCAAAAAATTATTAACTGAAACTTCAGTCTGCCGTGACAAATCCAAAACCCACGATATAATATTTCAGTTAATTAATTAAGCAATTAATTAACCTCACACAGCAGAGTCTGGCTTGATTATCCAACAAATGCTCCGGTCACAAAACAAATGGCCCATTATGAAACCCAAACTACAGGAGAGCCAACATAAACGCAATTTCCGTCAGACCCAACCCTTTATCATGCTACTAAACATCACACGTTCCGTTGAGATACTGATCGTCTGCAGGTGTTTCGATGCAGAAGTCTTAAATACAAAGTAAAAACGTGAATTGATGCAACACAGTGTTCACAGTTTTTGCCAACTGGCACTCTTCGGCTACCCTGACTGAGGTTTTTCCGTGCTTTTCCCTCAGCTGTAAGGCAAATGCCAAGGTAAAACACGCAAATACGGGGCACGGCCCGCACTCTTCCAAAATTTTTGTGTTGTTCTACGCACTGTCTCTTTTGTGTCGTTCTGTGTATTGTGTGTGTGTGTGTGTGTGTATGTTTGTGTGTAAATGTGTACTGTACTACTGCCACCGGGTGGCTACCCAATTGCAGTTAACATATATATATCATAACCACTGTCCCCAGAAATACAGTCGACAGCCTCGTATCCTATTTAAATACAACCGCCTTTACAGTCTCTCGTCTACTATGTGGTTACCTTACTTTTGGTTTCCCCTACTAGAATTCTGTGCGATTCCCCGTGTCCGTCTATAGACACGGTCAACAATAAAAACCTCATGCTGCCCCTCTTATATCCTGCGTCTTAGGTCCAAATTCGACATCCCCCTGTTCTTAAACAGGGTTTTATAAGTTACGTTGATTTACACAGTGGACACACAAGGTACTGCATATGGCCTTCACAGACGTCCAGACGGCTCTTGCATAAACAAAATTTTCCTGCGTTTGTGAAATACGCGTATATACGGCGCGGCATAATGGGTTTAAAATTTAGGCAGCATCATCCCGTTGTGCTGGTGAACCGGTGGCGATTTAAATTCAGATAACAACTTAACACCGCACGTTCATTTATTTACGGTCCTACAACATGTTTGGGTCGTTCCTGATAACGGCTGAATGGAACGTCCGAAGTACATTGTAAAGGTAAATGTAAAGGTAAAGTTCACCCTAGAACACGCCACGAAGGCCCAGAGAGGGAGTAGAGGTATAGCCCTACTCTTTCTTTAACCCCGGTGCTAGATGGGGGTGGGTGGTCAACGCCACGTCCCGGCGGCTTTACCCCCGGGAAAGACCTGGTACCTATTGTATAGGAAGCTGGGTGGGCCGCAGAGACGGTCTGGACGGGTGCGGAAAATCTCGCCCCCCCCCCCCCCCGGGATTCAATCCCCGGACCGTCCAGACCGTAGCGAGTCACTATACTGACTCAACTATCCCGACCCGCGAAGTACATTGTACGAAAGTAAATATATGACCATACAGTGTTGAAATGTTGTGAATGGATTTAAATCGCTACTGGTAACGAGTTTAGTTTTACTAAGAGACGTTAGGATTACTGGCGTTGCATTTACATCTGATAGATATTTTCTGTTTCTAAGCATCATTTAAAAGCAAGTATATACCGCATTAGAGACCAAACATCTGCAGTTGATAGGAAGAGCACCGTCATTCACATTCCATTCACAGATGTAAAACATACAGCATTATAACAAGGTGACTCCATCCTCCTACTGTCGAGGTTATGAATGAGTGCAGCCGGAACTCAACTCCTCCATGTGCCTTCACGACATGCAGAGGGACGCCATCTTGTACAGGCGTGAGAATTTGGTCTGCCATCCTAACGATTCTGCAGGCTTCAGAGAATATCTGGACCTAAGAGACAGTTTAATAGGACAGCAGTGTGAATTTTGTAACGGGATCGATATCAGTGCTCACATCAGACAAGGTTGAAATGATCATGTCAAGGATGGTGAGATCGGATGCGAATTTTGTGTGCACTGAATTAAAAAAAAAATACAAACAGTTTACACGAAAATTAGATCCAACGTTTTAAAGACTGTATAAAGTTCCTGCCAACTGTATCATTACTTTATGTGCCTAGGCTCTTCGGTTTTCATTATTAAAAACATATTTGTTTAAAAATTCGTAATCATTTCATCTTTTGTACATATTGCATTCTAATTTGTCTCGTGTGTATTGTTGCTAATTTTAAGTTGTCTTGTGTGTAATTGTTGTTGGTGGGCCGTGTGCATTGTTATCATCTTAGGTGTATTTGTTGTGCTACGTGTGTATTGCTGTTTTTACTTTAGATGCCGGACTGCTGGCTAGAAGTCAGTATTCGGAAGGTCCTGCGACCGGCCATCTCGACACAGGTTTTTCTTGGTTTCTCTGTGTCTATAAGCAAATGCTGAGATGGTTCCCAAGATTCCAAGTTGCCACTACATGCTTCTCATGTAGCCCTCCCGACTTAAATTTATTATTAACCAATTTCGTGTTTTGTATACATGTAAAATAACCACTGCCACCGGGTGACAACCAAATTGCAGTTAATAATAATTGTTATTATTAAAACAAATGTGATACTGAATAACTGCACACCCTAATACTACACATTGCAGTTAGTAGCACGTGATTTGCCTATAATGCTGGACATTGCAATGTACCTACCATAATATGCGATTTGAGACACATATAGCACCAACATTAAAAATACGTTATGCAGTTTGGTGGGTAGTTACCGAAGTTTCCGTGGAAACTACTGCCTTCATCTTCTGAGTACAATAAACTGGAAACAGCAACGCTCTTAGAAAGTCGGCATTCATCCAAAGGATAGCGAGCTTCGTGTCCGGAAAAAGACTAATTTTAAACAGTAAATGCCATCGAAAGAACACTATGTGCGCTGTCGTGAGTCATTACTGTTCAGGCAAGTAACCTGGTGTCACCGAACTGTTATGAACACTGTATCTCACGAACACAACAGGCAGTAACAGCGATGTACCGAAACAATACAGCCGCAATTTTAACACACTGTATGGAATGTCTCCCTGTTGACAGATTGGTATTGACGCTGCGAGACAAGTCGGTATAAGCCAATCACTTTCAAAATCGCTACTGAATTTAGATAAGGAGTGGGCGCCAAAGGGCACTTACTGTTATTTCACATTTTGTTCCATCTGTAAGCAAGTTACAACATCTAGCAAAAGTTAGGTTCCTGAATAATAAATTCATTTTCTACTTACGACAAATTAAAAAAAAAATACACCCTTATACTGCTTGGCTAAGACCATAGAAACAGAAATGCTTCTATAAGCAAATTTGATGTGTATTGGACCGTGCATCAACTTGATATCTGAAGAATAAAATCCAACTAGATTCCACTTATTACTTCATTACGCTTATGTCAGACTCAACATGTTTCGGGCACCATTATGCTCATCATCACGAGCTCACGACGACAGCGTTGGTTACCACATAGACCGTCTGGTTCGTGTTGCTGCTGGTTGGAAGGAATTAAGCCTTCGGTCCGGACACTCATCCATCCAGCCTGCACTTCCTTCCAACCAGCATAACTCTAGAACCAGACGGCCTAAGTGGTAAGCAAAGCTATCGTCGTGCGCTCCTGGAGATGGGCATAATGGTGCCTGAAACATGTTGACCCTAACATAAGCACAATAAAGTAATAAGTGGCATCTAGTTGGACTTTATTCTTCAGCTTCTATTAGCATTTGCGACAGTTTATCTGGCCATTCATTACGTATTCGTACAGAATTTTAGCCCCTCCATCTAATGCTTAAAATTAAAAGCAGTATGAATATTGAAGTAAAAACTGAATTGTAGACTGTGGATGTTCAGCCAAGAATTTCGTTGCGTCGTGCCTTGTGAATGCTTTTTTACTGCTGAGACTACTTGTTCCTTAAATCCATCCATAGAGGATTATGTGATTAACGTTTCTTTTGTTGAGACGATGAGTACAGGGAAAAGATTACGAAACCCTCAAAACATTACACAGAATAAGTGGTAACAACCCCCTGTGTACTAACTAAAATTGCGGAAAAAGTATGTGTATATGGGATATATTCATACCAATTAACTGTAGCCTACAGAATGAGGACACAGTATAATTATGTAACACCATTCAATGAACACCAAGGGCGCGAATCTGCATGATTTGAGTACAAAAAGAACAAAATACTAGACTGAATTTGACGTTCAGGTGACCGTGCATCATGATAAATTCTTATAATAAAACCAAACAGATGCACTAATTTCTCAAATTTATTTTTGGAATAAATCTCTACATTTTTCGGACAGAGGAACTGTCCGAAACATGTAGAGTTTTATTCGAAAAATAAATTTGAGAAATTAGTGTATCTAGTTGGATTTATTTAGAGAAAACTGGATGTAAATTTACTCCAATAATCTTTTGAATGAGGTCCATAAAAATAGTATTATGATGCATATAAACAGGATGAGGAGCAACGTACAAAAATAATAATTCAAGGCAAACACGTCAGTCCAATGCAGAACAGAAACGAGATTAATACGTTTCATGTACGTAACTGCCACTACATATGAGTAACATATATCAAACTAGGATGTTTGCTGCATGCACCTACAAGGACATAAATAGAACAGACACCTAATAACTTCGTTGTATGGAGTTAAAAAGCACAACTTACCAATCACAAACCAAAAGATTACAAAGAATGAGACAGTCCTCTTCTCAGTGGGGAGGGTAAGACTGATATAACGACTGGACATAGAACAGGTCAAAGGTAAATTTTCGCAGTAAGTGTAATATCTGTAATAATGGAAGAGCAAATTTCAGGAACTGCTTTTGAAAATAAAACTGAGTTACGTCCTATAATAAACAGAAGGAAAAAAAGTAACATTTAAAATTTGAAGAAAGAACACTTTGCCTTAGTATATATATATATATATATATA
>Ga0131853_10023062_pt1 | contig 11247 bp, 7 predicted proteins | sample TergutLab28metaG_FD_92764 | JGI IMG/M metagenome (GOLD analysis project Ga0131853, IMG submission 92764) | Labiotermes labralis P1 segment gut microbial communities from Petit-Saut dam, French Guiana - Lab288 P1 (version 2) (version 2) | ecosystem: Host-associated > Arthropoda: Insects >...
CATACATACATACATGCATTGCATTGCATTGCATACATACATACATACATATATAAACAGCTTGCAGAAACTGCAGTGGCAATTTCAAAATAAGACCATGTATATGACAAAACACTGATAAAGATTTAATCCACGTCAATGGAACAAATCAATGACCTCAATTTGTTATGATGATAATTACTGTTATGGTTATTCTTGTTTATGTTATTACGAAACTAGTCCTGACCTGTATCACTTAAAAGATTTTATCTGTTTGCTACAAACCATTTTTTTAGCGAAGACATCGCACTGTATTTCATTAATTAAATAATTAAGACAATTTAGTTGACAAAAATTTTATCATAAAACAATATATCCTTTATAACATATTACACGTTTCGACCCTTGAGGGTCATCACCAGGCGCGAGTAAATAAAAACTCAGTACCTTGAATTGTCAATCCAATTAAAGAGATAGTTGCACCACGTTATACGGAACAGATTTCTTTAAGAGAAATGATAATTCAAGACACCTGACTGCCTTACTTTTTATTTATTCGCATATGACGATGACCGTTTATGGTCCAAACATGTCAAATTTTATAAAGGCAAATGTTTTTGAATAGAAAATATTTGCGCTGATTAAAATTGACCTTATTATTTACTAACTTTTTCATCGTTTTATGTTGTTATATTGTGTTTTATACATATGTGTAATATTTACATATTTGTTGGGGACAATTTTATAATTGGCCAATGTGCTGTTAAACTATGTCAACAAAACATAATCATGTTTCTATTATTATTATTATATTTGTGATAACGACGACAAAGATAATTTAAACAATGCTCAAGAGGTAAGAATGATATTCACTAAAACAATCTTTGTGGAAAACCAGGTGTAATTTCTAGTTGCCCAAATAAACAACTGTTTGTCGAGGTCACAACCGACAATCCTCCGAAGAGATGAGTGTACTGAAGTGTAACCCCTTCACCTCCGTGTCTATAGCGCTGCACCACCCTCTCTTCTGTGCCTATATTCACTCTAGGACCACGTTTAGAATGCAAATTCGTGTTGTCAGATAAGATAAAAACTGGCAGGGATGGAACGCGAATCAACAGTGGATGTACAGAATCCGTGCAGAGGAAAGAGACAGACAACAGAACTTGAACCAGAGGCAGGGAAATTTCTGTGTTTCATACTTAAAGGGAGAAGAGCGAAACTGCTTGAAAGGGCAACGAAGTTTATAGTACATACCGTAACGATATTTCGATTGTTTGACATGTTGTATTGTTGCTGACAAGAATACTCGTGGGGGTGCAAAATTCATAGGGAATGGAGAATTGTAAATCGATAGGGAACCAGGAATAAATTTACGCACATTTACAACCTCGTGAACACGAGCAGGCCGGAGTAATGGAGTGTTCGACCCTTGTATTCGTGACATGCCCCCACATACTCTCAGTGGGGCTATCCTGACATTTTTTGGAGGTTTTGTGGTACAGACAGTGGCACTGGGAGAAGTTTCCCTTCGAGTACATTGCTGTTCCTTGGACAGTAAAAATCCACCAACGCTACATATTCATACTTGCTTCACTTACCATTGGCAATATACAGAGTGAGTCTCTCGCTAGAGGCCCAAACTATTGTCTATGTATAGAGTCGAACAGCGCAGGTTTCTCGTTCGTAAATACTGGCAACCAGGTTCATTTAGAAGCATGCCAGACGGCATTTCGAACGGAATTTGATGAAAGACGTGCGCCATCGAAGTGTTGCATCCAGAAATTGGTTAAAAAGTTAGAGACAAGGGGAAGCCGATCTAACGCCTGCCGGCTTCTTTCTTTGGGGCCTATTGAAGGGCAAAGTGTACAAAAATACACCCCGCACAATCTAACAAATCAAAGAAGCTATACGCCAAGAGATTCAAGCCATCAACTTTGACACTTTGGGAAAAGTATTCCAGAATTTGGAGAAACGCATTCCAGTGTGCTTGGATGTTAAAGGAGACCAGTTTCAGCATCGATTATGAGCAGGTCCTGTTTTGCATCGTTCCCGATACGTGTATATAAATTTTCAAGGCATTATCTCAATAACATAAATTTTTATAGACAATAGTTTGGGGCCTCTAGCGAGAGACCCTCCCTGTATAATCTCAGTCATTAACAGCGCTGTTAATTAAAACACACACTTCCATGGGTTTCGACACTTCCTGCTCTCCGTTATCCTAAGAGTTTTCTTCAAAATGCTATCAAATTATTCATACAATAATCACCCTTCCAAGGACATTACACAGTATAAACCACAGCCATATCCATACTCATAAACCCATAAATACCGAAGAATAAAGGACCAACTTGATGTCACTTCTTATTTTATTTCACGTCTTATGTACTCAACATGTTTCGGACATTAATATAACCATCATCAGGAGCTTGCGACTATTCTGTTGAATTACCACATTGGTCGTATTGTTCTTGGTTTGACGTGTGTTGGAGATTGGTGCGGTTGCAGGCTGAAGCCTGCAACACGGATACCACTCCAACACAACCACACCGAAATCTCCAACACACATCGAACCAAGAACAACACGACCAATGTGGTAATTCAACAGAATAGTCGCAAGCTCCTGATGATGGGTTATATTAATGTCCGAAACATGTTGAGTACATAAGAAGTGAAATAAAATAGCAAGTGACATCAAGTTTGTCTTTTATTCTTCAGCTATCACAATGATGCACGGTCCAATAAACATAAGATCCATAAATACTGGTTCTAACTTTGGGGCTGACACTGCTTCTTATCCAGTACCTACCGTGGATTTATTCCAATTAGATGGAGCGCAAGGAGCGCAGGTGGAAAAGGTGTTTTCCTTGCGGTACGAGCTGAAGTGAGTTGGATGTATTTTAGAATACCGTCAGTCTTCAAAGTATTACAGCATTCATTTTTAAAATTATCATGAACCTTGACATTTACAAAACCATTCATGAAAAAAATAATTACATGCAATTACACGGACAAATCGGCGACCTATGAAATTAACACTGTTTTTTACACCGTCCTTCTTTATCTATTCGTGTAACAAGACAGGCAATATACGTATAACTTAACACTAAGGCGCGTTCGTGCAACCATTGTTGCAGTGGAAAAGCATTAATTGTTACATATTCTGAGAGTGTTTGCAACCCTAGGTATCCAGCACGCAAGACGCATGCGCCTTATCGTCATCTGTGGCCTGCCCGACTCTACAATATTTTTCCACACTATCTCGTAAACTGAAAGATTTTCGTAAAACTTTATAGAAAATAAAATGTGTTTTGATTTTCCCAATATTGTCTGAAAATGTTGTCATTCTAAGAAGAAACGAGCGAGATACAATCAAAGCTGTATATTGGGCTTCACGTAAAATACCCGTTTTTTTCGGATTCTAATGAAACTAATTTTTCCGACAGATTTTCCAAAAATATTCAAATATCAAATTTCGTAAACATCCATCCAGTGATAGCCTGGTTGTTTCATGCGGACAGACGGACGGTAGGAGAGACGGGCAGACGTATAGATAGACCGACCGACAGACAGACAGACAGACATGACGAAACTAATAGTCACTTGATGCACTTTTGCGAACGCGCCTAAAAACTGTTCCAATATGCACTATAAAAAGATCCTAAAATTTTTGGAATCATGGTGTAGTGCGTATTGTTGGAACTGTTTTTAGATAAGTATGAAAAGGAGTTTCGAGAAACTGTAATAGTGAATACAAGACTACATGTTAGCTTTACGTTCCTCGACCTGTTAAGTGGCGGAACATAATGGAAATAAATGATTTTAAGTAAACAGGACGAGGATGCTGCCGATAATATGTCCGCCTAGAGCAACGAAGGGAAAAACCGAAGAACTCATTCCGCTGCAGCTGCCGACAATGTGAGTTTTTGCTTCACTTTCAGGAAATCTCCAGAACACATCGCCTAAGTCGAATATACAGTTTTCTGCAAAATGATTAACCTCGGACACCTTATAAAATACCTGCAAATCTTGCATTTAAGAAGCCATGACAGCAGAAAGCTCTACAAAATAAAATTTCGCGCAGTATTATAGGTGGCAAATTTCTGCAACAATCGTATTCGTACGTATTATTGAATTTGCCCCTTCCTGCTCATGTTTCTCCCGTATAAAATCTGTTTAAATATTAAAATAATTATTACATTATTATGAAAAAAGATAATGTAATTAGTTGGAACTCTTAGTGATGGATTTATGCATAAACGATTGCGAAGAAGGAAAGTGAAGTAATTTATCTTTCAATTTCATGACAGATTTCGCGTATTGTGGGAGACAAATTCCAGTGAAGTGACTTACGTTGAAGTTCGTGGGGATAAAAGTGCCTTGTACATTAGGGTGGCCTCATACTGAGGGTTCTTGATTATATTGTGACTATTTCACTTGAGTATATCTTGTACTGTGTTTGTTTTAACTTGTTTTGTAATGCGTGCGTGCGTGCGTGCGTGGGCGTGGGCGTGTGCGTGCGTGCGTGTGTGTGTGTGTGGGGGGGTTGGCGGGTGGGTGTTTTGGTAATATGTGTAATTGTATTTACTATGTTTTGTATTGTTTGTACTGTGTTTTTAGTATTGTTTCGTTTATTTATATTTATTCTTATTTGTTTTGCCTGTACTAGTGTAAGGACTAAGGCCGACTGACAACTCAGTTGCAGTTAGCAGTAGTAGTAATAATAATAATAATAAAAGATGGTATGGTATCCTAGCACAGAGAAAATCAGTGTGCCCAGTATAGGAGGCTCTCATACATAAGTACAACAGCTACGACTCCGTTTTCAAGAGTAAGTATTTACACGACAGTCTGCGTCCAAAACGCCTTTTCGCGTTTGTTTTCACTAACGTACAAATTGGTACTGGTCACAAAATTGCTTAGATCTTATGTATTCATGCGCAAGGGAGAGTGGTTTCATGGCATTTTACCGCCCATTTTGTTTTTAGTTTCCCTAAGCAGAGGGGAAAAGTGATAGTCTCTTCAGCATTGTATTTGTGGATTTTCGCTCTCCCAACGTTATTTAACCCAGAAATCCCTTTTCTTTCACAGTCTTGGAAATAGTCATAACTCCATTTCGATGCAAATTTGAGTTAGGACAGCGAACGCAAGGGTCGATATGAGGAGGGTGCACAATTTGTGTTGACCCGAATATACAACGTCAGAGATGTACAAGGAAGAGTATGAGAGAAGGAAGCCTAAAAGGAAAGGGGGTGAAGAAGAAAGAAGGGAGAAGGAGAAGTGTGTTGATGATGGCAGGGCTCGGTGGGAGGATAAAGTACTTGTTGCGACGCGGGCGCCTTGCGACGGGAAGCTGTTGAATCAACACAGACAAGACGTTATCACTAGAGTAATGTTGCCACAAGAAGACCCCACTTAAACGAAAAATCTTGTTTTCGTGATAGTAAAAGAGCCCGCCGTTTTTTTTATGTTTTACTGACCGTGCATCTCAGCATAATCTTATTAATTAACCAACTTAATGCACAAATTCTTCTTTTATAATACGTTTACTATATGCCTCTACATGTTTCGAGCACATAGTGCTTGAAACACGTAGAGGCATATAATAAACTTATTATAAAAGAAGAATTTGTGCATTAAGTTGGTTAATTACTAAGATAAGCCTGCTGGTTTCAGTTTGCGTAGGGTAATGTAGATCTTCTTAATTTATAGCAATGTGGAATATAAATGTAAGTACCGGTTTTATTCATCAGGATACATGTGTTAACAAATATCGTCAGTAGGAATATTAAATTACTTTATAGCAAAGGCTATATCCATTTACAAACTTTATATACGCTAGTTACGTATGAGAAAATAAAAAACTTCACCAACCCTCTATTTAGGAGATTTCTCTAAAAGAGTACAAAATCTACTAAAATATTTGTCAACTTGTATGTTTCCTATCCGTATAAGGACTTTTACCTAAAGTGGCCGTTATCCAACAGAGTGGCTTTCTTGCTGAAGTTTTGCGTGGATTTCCTCATTTCCTTCATGTAAATACTATAATAGTTTGTCACATTAGTTCACGACCACGTCCATTCACATTCTTTCCAGTTCATTATTTACGAGTCATCTCATCATTTGATACCGTTAAGTCTGAGCAAGCACCAGTTTCATCAAACAAACCAAACCATAAAGAAGATAAAAATTTAAGCAATTTGCCAACTTTAATAATGAATGACTAAATTGCCTTCAGGATTTGTCTAACCAAAATGGAAATACATTTGTAACACATCATTACTGTGTACTCCAATTTAAACAAAAATTTAACCAAAAAAGTATACTTTATACAATAAACCTACACAAATTATTTATTTAAACCAACACGTTTCGACATATTTTACTATGCACGTGTGGTATCCCTCAAGGCTATCAATGGGGTGGAACATACTGGAGTGTTTAAATAAATAACATGTTATAAAAAGCAGGTTCTTAGTTACAATTTTTGAAAGAATGGAGATATTATATGAGGTCAATAAGAAATCAATACATTCTAACATACCTTTTTCGAAACATTAAAAACGGAAGAATAAGGGACCTAAGTGTGTTTTGGCAGCTCAAACTTTCTGCAGCAGCAAACAGACCGACGTTTGTACAGGTAATGTGTCATTCCTGTCCGCACAATAAAGGCCCATGATTAAATCAAAGGTACATACTGCCGCCCGCATAGATATCCAATGTTTGAAGCGGCTGTTTCTCTGCTCAACGCACCCCACAGGCGAATCACAAACACTTCCCCTGACCCTAACCAATTTTCCTAACTCCCTCCCATTGAAACTCATAAATTTTTTGTTGCCAAAAAAAAAATAATCCTGGAATATGTAGAGAATATGAAGAGTGAATGAGCCGATCTCAGTGGCCGCGCTGTCTAAGGCGTCGGTGTATGGCCGCTCGCTTGCTGGGACTGAGGTTTCGAATCCCGCCGTTGGTATGGGTATCTGTCTCTTATGAGTGTTGTGTGCATCAGGTAGAGGTCTCTGTGCTTAGCTGATCACTCGTCCGGAGGAGTCCTACCAAGTGTGGTGTGTCTGAGTGTTTATCGTGAAACATCGATATTGAGGAAGCCCTGGCCCACTAGGAAATATTGCGTCACGGGAAAAAAAATTAAAATCGAATAAGAAGATTCAATTGGGAATATTCCAAGCCCATAGAATCATGCCTCTTTAGAGGAAGTATTTCCACTTCGTTTGCCATACGGTGTAGATTAATATTAACAGATGCTTCAGTCAACAGCAGATAACTGATGCCTTATTTACTTTCACTAACAGAAAATTTCGAAACGCTTTTACACTTTAAAATTTGCTATACCAAACTCTTTATTAATGTTCAGGTCGCTGGGTTTTGGTACAAGTTTGAAAATTTCATGGTATAAAATCTTTCTTGAGAAGCTGACAGTCGCTCAGTCACTCACTAAATTCCCTGCTTTGTGGATCGCAAAGTTCCAACTCCGTTTTCCCAAGACCTATAGAATTCCATTAGGTTTCCAGTCTATAAAGAACAGTTCATTATATAATCTTGTAGCTGTGACAATCAAGGAAGCTACAGCTGAAGGGTGTGTTTGATCTACATGAGTTGAACGGAGAGCGCATAATGGCCACACAGCGCAATCGCAGTCCCATACACAGGCTGACAACACGAGGCGGCAGCAGAATTCCGTGCAGTAATTGCTAGCACGAACGCTTGCTCTTCGAACACGAGTACGCATTACTGAGCTACACGGCTGAAAAGATAACGTTACAAACTCGTATTTGGGAGGTTCTCCTGTCAAATTTCAGGCGGGACACTGACTGTACTAATATTCTTCGCGGTTTTCCTCAGTACCTCCTGAAAAATGTCCGAGCAGTACCACAGTTTCAGATATAATGGCTTCATTCTGTGTATTTTACAGTATATCTAATAACCCGAAACGACAATCTGACTTACTGAAAACGCTTTATATATATATGAAGCGTTATATGTATACACACACACATACACACGCACGTAACACAGGGTATTAGAATTCTTCCATTCACATTACACATTTTCGTTCGCCTAAATGTAAATTCTCTTTAATTGTTTACATTCTAAATTTACATAAGGTAAAGATATAGTCAGCCGATCCCGGTGGTCGTGCGATCGAAGGAGTAGATTTGAAGACACTTAGCTGCTGGAATCGAAGGTTCGAATTCCACTCAGTACACGGATGTCTGTCTCTTGTATTTGTTGTGTGTTGTGTATGTGGCGGTCTCTGCGACGAGCTAATCACTCGTTCAGAGGAGACCTACCGGGTGTGTGTGTGTTTGCGTTTGTGTCCAGCTGTGAGCGATAAATAATAAAGCGACCTACGTCAGAGTTGGACTGTAACGCCACGGATAAAAATGTATATTATCAAAATATATTACTTCGATTTATTACTAATAATACGCCAATTACATCCCTTCCTCGCCTTCCCCATATTTGCAAATTCCCTAGATTACCACAAGGGGGAACTGCTTCTTTTACACCTGTTTTACAGTCAACATAAAGTGTTTTTCTATTAATAAACTAATGTGGTTGCGTTACTGCTTACATGATGCAGTATCGCCTGCCTGTCCTAAATCATACGCTCACGCCCATCGTTAAATCAACTCTATGTACAAGTGGGCAGGACTGCAATTAATATGTGCCCTTCTTACGCGATGTGACCATCTGTAGCATCGTAGATACGTTCCAGCGTCTCGGGGAAAAGCCTCACCTCCTACCCTCCAGGCAAAAAGTCCCATAAGAAGAAGAGAGTACCTTTGTACCAAACGCTGGTATATGCACACCATGCTACATCACAGTATATCCCAGAAGACACTTGTATACTTATTCACTGCAACTGTAACAAGTCTGACATGACCAGACAGGCTACATTCTGCTGTGTATTGTACCGATGGGTCGCAACTTATATTAATTACAACGGAGAAACTGATGAGGTTATTGAGTGTCGAATTATGTAAGAGTACAATCCAGTTCCCTAAGACTAATTCTTGGAAAGTAACTTTGTTGAAGGATATTCCGCTGTGTGTCAAACCTGTTTATTAACGAAACCAATGTAAAACAAAACTGCATTTAATGTTAATGAAAATCCAACCAGATGCAACACTATGCAGATATTTATTTACTGCAAAGTCACTCTACATGTTTCGGATGTCACAGCACCCATCACCAGGAGTACTAAAAACTGTAACCGCAACCTCCGGTACGAGTCATAATACTGGTACAGCTACTTCCCTCCAACGTGGCCTGATCGGGACTGGTTTGTGCGAGTCGCACAAACCAGTCCCGATCAGAGTGTCTTTGCAGTAAATAAATATCTGCATACTGTTGCATCTGGTTGGATTTTTATTAACACTGAATTACGATGCACGGAACCATGAGATTAAAAAACCTGTATTTATTCGTAACATCCCCCCCCCTCCCATGGCAAAACAGCCCCCAGTGGGTCACGGTCTCCTCATTATCGAGGCTTCAAGATCACACTCAGACACACTACGTTCGGTGGGACTCCTCTGGAAGGGTGATCAGTCCGACACGATCTCTACCTGACAACACACAACACTCACAATAGACAGACATCCATTCCCCCGGCGGAATTCGAACCCGCAATCCCAGCAACCGAGCGGCCTCAGACCCAAGCCTTAGACGGCGCGCCACTGGGATCGACTTGTATGGCAAAATAATGTACAAATAAGATATATGTTTTAAGCCAAAAAAGGTCATCATCTTTTCCTGTAACATTCTATACGAGGCGTGATGATGGCCCTTTTGGGCCGAAACATCTAAGGTCTGTTTGACGATTAAGTACTTGTCTGCTAAAGTTAAATGTGGCCTCCCATTTCAAGTAATTCTACCGTCTTTGCCTTGAGGGACCGACAAAGATACAACAAATGTCCCAGACGAGATTCAAACCGGACATCTTTCGAATACAAGTCGCAAGCATTACTACGTTTTTCACCTTTCTCGCTCTTAACAAGTGGTGCCATACGGTTTCAGATAAACGAGATGCTTGCAGAATTATACAAAAATACCGAAGTCTGATTACAAAAATACAGACCAGGCCTGCAATTTTCTCCACAGCTTACATAACCCCCCCCCCCACCAACCAACCTCACCCACACCACCATCACCACACCCCTTAATGTAGATCACTCGCTGATATTTGTACCACGATGGTGATTTTCCAAACGTAACTTTATTACGTGAAAGAGTTCCTCGCCGAGCATAAAGTCCATCAATCCTAATCAGTTTCTCCGTCCGACAACTGCTAGCAAACCTCTGTTGTTGTACGTATTGATGTTTCCTCTGCCGGAACTAATGGTGATCAATTTGTGCTGCACATCCAGGCCATAAGTTATCAGGCAACAAGGCACAATTTACTTTTAACCTAATGCTGCCCGACTAGAGAGAGGGCCGGAAACAGAATCAGGATCTGCAGACAATCCGCTTCTGCACAGAACTTACATTTTGAACCATCAGAAGACTAAAAGCAAGCAGTAGTTTCTAAAACCACTTCACGCTAAATCAGCATTTCACATCAAAACAATGTATTTATTTTCTGTTGTTTCAACGAATTTGCTTCAAATTTCAAAACTCTTAACTCTATTCAGTCCGTATTTTGTTGACTTCAGAGTTCATATTCTCCCCCTGGAAGCTTCTGACAATGGATGATTCATTACAGTACCAGTACGCTGAAAACTGGCATACGTGACTCTTGTCCCACCTTCAGGAGATTTGTGGTTGTATGTGCAAATTTGTACTGCCACGACCTATTTTTTTCTCACAATCTTTGCTACGTTTCATACCGAATGGTGGACCTTCTGGACATCGACCTAGTACCCCAATCACTACACCACAAATACGACCGTAAATTGCATAGTGTAGCAGGTAACCTATATGGTGAGGTAAATTCAGTTAAAAAACACAACTATAAATATACGGCTAAATGATGGTGTTTATTAGCAATGGAAGAACTACATGTTTCTGCCTATAGCGGCCATCTTCAGGTTTTGACAACTTTCTTGCTAAAAGAGCTCTACATAATATGCCTAAATCGCGTTGTGATGTTGAGATCTCATCATAATTTTACGTGCTTTTGTTAAGCTAAGTTTGGTGGGATGTCTATTGGGGCAATGAATTTGTAGGTAGCTGGGTGTGGATCTTTCCGGTTGGGTAGGTGTAGGGTTAGGAGGAAACTGTGATTGTAGGTGTGGTATTTTA
>Ga0131853_10023066_pt1 | contig 11247 bp, 14 predicted proteins | sample TergutLab28metaG_FD_92764 | JGI IMG/M metagenome (GOLD analysis project Ga0131853, IMG submission 92764) | Labiotermes labralis P1 segment gut microbial communities from Petit-Saut dam, French Guiana - Lab288 P1 (version 2) (version 2) | ecosystem: Host-associated > Arthropoda: Insects >...
ATATCTGTAACTGATACACTGAAATTTACATTATCAAAGCGTAGGGAGAGTGAAATATGGTCATATCTGTAACTGATACACCGAAATTTACATTATCAAAGCGTAGGGAGAGTGAAATATGGTTCCACTCATCCTTAACCTCGCCATTATATGGACGTCAGAGGTCAGCTTCACACCCCGCTCCGCTTTACCCCAAGAATGAGCTCAAGTACCCACCGAATAGGACGCAAGGCGGGCCCCAGAGCCGGTCTGTACGTTGCCGAGGAGAGAAAATATCTCCTCACGGGAATCGAACCACTACTGTTAGGACAGGCAGCCCGCAACCTAGTAGCTGTATCGACTGAGTCATCCCGTCTGCCTCTATAATTAATCCTGCTGTCATTAACTGATTGTGAGTGTTGAGGGTGATCTTTAATGAGATTCCGACAACGACGACATCTCTCGGTAGATGTCTGAAGAAGAATTATTACCGCAGTTGACATCTACTCGTCAGGATTTTCAAGTTTTTACTCAGTTTTTTATTGGCCCAACTCAGCTGTATAGTCACTGTCGCACGTATCACCCGCAGACAGCGGATGTGACGTCACAATTAGAAGGCCTATCTGTGTAGTCAGACAAGCACAGTGTGTTTTATTGTGACAAATGCCGGTGCGTACGCTTACACGTGAAGCAGTGCAATACCGACTTAAAGAGCACGAATAATGTATGTCATTGTAGTGGCAATGTGTTACTGTTTGATGACGCAGGTTCATGTTATGATATTAATATTTAAACAGAATGTGAAGGTCCCTTTATAATTCGAACGTAACGTGCTTGTCCGAGTATCGGAATGAGAAGGCTAATGCTGTCCTTAGGCCAACTACGTGACCTCTGTTTTCGGTACAAGCAGGGAATAAATTTTTACTCCTACGGCCTCGCGAAGAGGATAACACTGCCTCAGAATCGGGAAGTCAGTGCTTCAAAACTCGGCCTCAAGAACGATAATCCTGACTGGGAAGAGGGGGTTTTGGTTTTCCTCATCACACAAGGAGAAATCCAGGATAAGTAAACTTATGTTTGGACACGAGGGCTTCATTCTTATATTCCAGTTCACTGGCCACTAATTACCCTGTGACCTGTATGTAAGACGCCTATGTCTAGCGTTCGGCAGCATCTTGGATAAAACCATGGAAAAATAAGTAAGAAATAGATAAAATGTATTGATGATGATTTCGATAAGAATTTGAAACACGTATAGAGGTTTTATTTTGTTAATAAATATGTTGAGGTGTTTGAAATGTGTTCGTTGTGACTTTTGTAACCTAGTTACTGCAAGGTCCGTAATGAATCCAATGAAATGGCCAGTGCACGTCCTTTATGGACCTACTCAAACTCTGCAAATAGGGTCAGACATGAACTCTATTCCGCCGATCCCGGTGTCCGTGCCGTCTAAGGTACATTTCTGCACTCGCTTGATTGCTGGGATCGCGGGTTCGAATATCGCTGAGGGCATGGATATTTGTCTCTTACGGTTGTTGTGTGTTGTGTAGGAAGCAGCCTCTGTGACGAGCTGATCACTCGCACAGAGGTGCCCTACTGTGTGTGTGTGTGTGTGTGTGTGTGTGTGTGTGTGTGTGTGTGTGTGTGTGTGATCTGGAACCCTCAAAGGTGGAACGGCCGAGGGCCGATTTGGGCTGTTGCACCATAGAGAAAAAATTAACTTTATTCAAATGTTCTCGGATGTGGTCCAATGAGAAATTTTATTAGCACAATGACGAACAATCAGATTGCAGAATATTAAGAAAATACCTCACTCCTTCAGTCAGGTAACCAAATCACCCTCTAGCCACTTATTATTTTATTGTACTTCATATAGGCTCAACATGTTTCGGGCACTACTGTGTCCATCATCAGGAGCTCGCGACTGTGATGTTGATTGCCACATTGGTCGTTTCGTTCTGTACATATGGAAGGGTTAGCGTTAATGTAAATTTGTGGTTTTTAGTGCTGTATGTTCAGTGTGAAGTTGTTTGTCGCTTGGTTGTAGCTGGTAACGTGTTTCTGTTAATATTAATAGTTGTGATCTTTTATACGTGGTGATCGTTGTGTTCTGTTGTGTGTAGTGTGTTTCGTTAGTGGACTGGTAATTCGATGTGTTGTTACGACACGACCAATGTGGTAATCAACATTATATTCGCGAGTTCCTGATGATGGGCATAGTAATGCCTGAAACATGTTGAGCCTATAAGAAGTACAATTAAATAATAAATGGCATCCAGTTGGTTTTTTATTCTTCAACTATCACAATGATGCAAGGTCCAATAAACATCAGTTTCACCCTCTAGCCATTTTACATCCTGGAAAAACGTGTCTGGTCGAGAACCATTAACTGTGACTCATTTGTAACCGGAAGTCATGTGTATTAGTGACTCCATGACCCATACTACATTTTCACACCACAAATCATGTCATCCCCGAATGGCTCAGTCTTAGTTGCTGGCAGAGAGTACGGGCCGAAGTTGAGAATAACCAGTTGCGGAGAGCCACTAAAAGGTAGTCCTTCAGCGTGGACGTTGGGCAGGTGGCTGGCTACCATTCGTCATTGTAAAAGCCAGCATACTGTGAAAAGGGCATGACCATTGGTAGCTGGAATGTCACACGTAAGTGAAACCACAAGATACGGATTGGGTATTCTTCAGTAATGAGTCTTCGAATCCATTAAAATTATGATATATCTTGATTAGCTAAGCAATTAATAGCTTCTCAGTAACGACTCCGCGCCTTGAGGTAAGAGTTGGTTAACATCACGAGGCCGTTCAAAAACAAATAGGAGGTTATCATACCGCAGTGACAATTGTACGCCGACCATTTACCGATTTTTGTGCAACCCTTTTTGATTAAGCGTTCAGCAGAGTCACCTGGCTTCATAAATCCTATAAGACGGAAGCGAGAAGCATGTGGTGTTCACGGGTGGTCAGTGACCATGCTCCAGGTAACTTACCCAACTGCGGTGACTGGACATACAGTACCAAAGAAAGAAGCAGCAGAGGGATGACGCAATTGACGTCAGAAATTATTCATCGTCTGAACATCAAATACAGAGACTAAGCCACATGCAGGAATACGAAAATGGACTAAACATTTCGGATGCACTGGGGCAAGAGAATATGTATGTAAAATTTTGACTACAAAAACCTGAAACATGCAGAGCTAGTTATTGTGAGAGTAATGCATAAAGGGATTCAGATGAACCTCCTGTCTTATGACACTGTGTAATCAGGTACGTTATCGACCTATAAAAATAAGCCTAGAATGCTTCACTAAGTTATTTCGCAACTTTAATATTTACTAAAGAGGTAAAGTGATCCCGCTACAGGCCCGGTGTGGCCCAGAGGGTGGGTAGGGGTATAGCTCTACTCTTCCATGACCGCGGCACTAGAAGGGGGTGAGTGGTCAGCAGCACGCCCCGGCCGCACTTTACCCACGGGAAAGACCCGGTACCCATTTTACAGGAGGCTGGGTGGGCCACAGGACCAGACGGGCGGAAAATCTCGTCCCCACCGGGATTTGATCCCGGACCGTCTAACCCGTAGTCAGTCGCTATACCGACTGAGCTACCGGGCCCACAACTTTCTTTAGTCCCCTGCGTATTAGGCCATAACGATGCGCTTCCCCTTTTAGCTGATAAAGCGTCGTTAAATGGCAAAACAATTACTGACGCGTCACAGATCTGTAAATCTGACACTACCTTTTTCTAAGCTCAACCCCACGCCATTTAAGCACTGATGTACTTTCGCAGGAACTACACGTACAATTACAAGACAATGAATTGTGCTGGGTGCATCTCTGGGATTGCGTCGTCAGTGCTTCTGATTCATGTCATGTTTTGCAGCCAACACCTGACGCTCAGAAACCCGTTGAGAGAGCACACACATGCCTTCAAAATTGGTACTCTGCAGCCTTCCACACACTCCCTGACACTGATATTCGGTAGCTACAACACAAATCTATCGGTACTACGCTGCCCACACAACATGAATTGCGTTATGACACCGTACAGCGTGGTAGGTAACCTAGTTTCCCTCTTCGCTGCATTACGACACTCTTTGTTGGGTCTGGGCGCCGTCTTCATTCATCATTCACGGCTCTGGTTCTTTCTCAACTTTTTTTTCCCAGAGGCCTGTTCCTATTACCCGCCACTCTCTCAGCTTGGCTCACTCGCTCCCACAAATAAGAAGGTTGCGTGCCTTGCCGAAACGTTGTCGTCCGTTTACCAGTACACACAGAGTCATGATCTAGACGACCACGCTCTCAATTCCCACAGCCACAAAAACCTAAAATATAATACAATTACTTAGCTTGAAGGCCAATTGTGACGTCAACCGGTAAGACAGATGGCTAGTTACAGTGTTTATCAAATATCACCAAATCATGCTATTTGTTTGTTTAAATTTAATGTAATTTTGCTGTTAGTAGCCGAGTACATGGCGCCAAGTGACAGAATGATTTGTGAAGCGCTGACAGGTGAAACGAAAACTGTCTTCGTGAATGCCATAATGCCATATGGAGGAGCAGACGCATAAAGGCAAAAGTACGGTTTTCACTGCCCATGGCAACAAAGCATAAAACTGCGCTATTTTTTAAAGTTCGCAATAGATTGAGGTCAGTGATTCACTCCCTGTCCCGGCCGCTTTACCCCCGGGAAAGAGCCCCGGTACCTACTGAACAGGAGACTGGGTGGACGTTTTGAGGAATAGAAAAATCTCTTGCACCTAACGGGACTCGAATCCCGTACCGTCCAGCCCGTGGTACAATCGCTGTACCGAGTGGAGGTATAGGTATCGGTAGAGGTTGAGGTATAACTCCACGTATTCTTAACATCGGCAATATACGAAAGTAAGTAATTACTCTCACGCTCCTGCCGCTTCAGCCCTGAGGAAGAGGCCCCCGTACCTATTGGACTCCACAGCCGGTCTGGACTACCTAAGGTCTCTTACTGCTGTTGCAAATCGAATGATTCCTCTGTATTCCAGCCTACTATACAGTCACTATATGACTGAGCTATAAGAATCCAGCAGGAAATGGTTGTGGCTTATTTTAGGCAGGCGTGCTACACCACAATTGGCCTGGAGGGACCAGGGAAAACCACGGACACAAGCCGGGACAGTCAGGGTCAGGGTGAAACGATACACCAAGAAGTAATAATGATTATAAGGAATGCGGCCCAACCTGTGTGGCGCAGACGAGATCCAAATTGCTTCCAAGGCCGACTGCCTTAAACAGCCTGCATGTTGCTCTTGCCTTTCTGTATTTGGTGGAGGTTAGGGACCAATGGACCCAACTTCCGGTCGCAGAAACTTGAACCGGAAGAGCGGCGTATATACAATATTTTTAATTTTTGTTGAGAGTGATGGTGTTTGTGAATAGAGGCAGGCAATTTGGATTTATGGAAGAGGAAGTGATCTGGCTGAGGACAGGCACAGGTGGCGGGGTCTTGTGAGTGCGGTATTGAACTTTCGGGTTCCATAAAATGCGGGGAGTTCTTGACCAACTGAGGAACTGTTAGCTTCTCAAGAAGGAATCTGCTTCACGGAGTTAGTCAGTCAGTTATTTAGTTAGTCAGTTAGTTGGTTAGTTAGTTAGTCGGTTAGTTAGATGGTTGGTTAGTTAGTTAGTTAGTTAATCGGTCAGTTAGTCGGTTAGTCAGTCAGTTAGTTGGTTGGCTAGTTAGTTAGTGGGTTAGTCAGTTAGTCAACAATTTAGTCGGTCAGTTAGTTACTCAGTTAGTTAGTGGGTTAGCCAGTCAGTCAGGTAGTTAGTTAGTTAGTTAGTGGGTTAGTCAGTTAATCAGTCAGTTAGTTAGTCGGTTAGTCAGTCAGTTAGTTGGTTAGTTAGTCGGTTAGTCAGTTAATCAGTCAGTCAGTCAGTTAGTTGGTTAGTTAGTTTGTGGGTTAGTCAGTCAGTTAGTCGGTTAGTCAGTCAGTTAGTTAGTTGGTCAGTCAGTCAGTTAGTTAGTAGGTTAGTTAGTTAGTGGGTTAGTCAGTCAGTTAGTCAGTTATTTAGTGGGTTAGTCAGTCAGTTAGTCGGTTAGTCATTCAGTTAGTTAGTCAGTCAGTTAGTTAGTGGGTTAGTCAGTCAGTTAGCCGGTTAATCAGTTAGTCAGTTAGTTAGTCAGCCAGTCAGTTAGTTAGTAGGTTAGTTAGTTAGTGGGTTAATCAGTCAGTCAGTCAGTTAGTTAGTGGGTTAGTCAGTCGGTCAGTTGGTCGGTTAATCAGTCAGTTAGTTAGTGGGTTAGTCAGTCAGTCAGTCAGTTAGCCGGTTAATCAGTCAGTCAGTTAGTCGGTTAGTCAGTTAGTTAGTTAGTCAGTCAGTTAGTTAGTATGTTAGTTAGTTAGTTAGTTAGTTAGTTAGTGGATTAGTCAGTCAGTTAGTGGGTTAGTCAGTCAGTCAGTTAGTCGGTTAATCACTCAGTTAGTTAGTGGGTTAGTCGGTCAGTCAGTTAGTCGGTTAATCAGTCAGTTAGTGGGTTAGCCAGTCAGTCAGTTAGCCGGTTAATCAGTCAGTCAGTTAGTGGGTTAGTCAGTCAGTTAGTTAGTCACTCAGTCAGTTAGTTAGTAGGCTAGTTAGTTAGTGGGTTAGTCAGTCAGTTAGTTAGTGGGTTAGTCAGTCAGTCAGTTAGTCTGTTAATCAGTCAGTCAGTTAGTGGGTTAGTCAGTTAGTCGGTTAGTCAGTTAGTAGGTTAGTTAGTGGGTTAGTCAGTCAGGTAGTTAGTTAGGGGGTTAGTCAGTCAGTCAGTTGGTTAGTTAGTTGGTTAGTTGCTCAGCGTCATGATAACTTTAAAAACAATCAGGTCCCTGTCTTTACTTCGAAGCCAAGTCGCACAGCTGGTGCGAACAATAAATTAACGTCATTAGCAAAGGACAAATGTGACAAGACGATGTGAAAGCACCTGATTAGAGGCAGCGGTGCGTAATTAAATACCACCACAGGGGGAAGTGGAGGTACAACTCTACACTTTCTTCACTTTGGGACTAGATGCAGCTGAGTGGTGAGCTTCATGATCTTACCGCTGTACCGCCGTCTGGAATTGCCCCTGCCGAGAATCCAATCCGCATTCCTGGATCGTCCGAACCGTCTCACGAATGGAGAGGATTTGTGGTGAAGTAACGCGATTTGTGGTGAAGTAACGCGATTTGTGGTGAAGTAACGCGATTTGTGGTGATGTAACGCGATTTGGCCTGACAGTTGCGCTTCCGTAGTGACACAGATGTACCTGTGCGAAGAAAATGGCAATTTGGGGTAGTGAGCTCCCAGGCAGTGGAAAGTATCTTTTGGGATGTGACGCCGTGTAGTCTGGCACATGTGTAACAATGCTGTGAAGCGACTTCGTGCAATAAATGTCACGGTCCCAGTCACAAGGAGCGGTCTATTTTATGTATGGATATAAACACTGAGGGAAGAGGGAGAAACAGAAATGGGACGAGAAAGATAAATAAAACGGGAGAAAGAGTACAAGGAATGAGAAAAATTGGAATAAAATAATAAATGGAAGTAAGAGAAGACGGAAGAATGTGGTAAGTTGTGCGAAGAGGAGATTAATAAAAAAATTGAGATAAATAGCATTTAATTAAGAAGGGAAATAAAGAGGAGGGAAAGAGAAGCGGGATACGAGGTGAAGGATAGAACCACCGAATTTCATGATGTGTGAAATGGTGATGTTGCAAGTGCAGTCAACATGCTGTAACGTGAACTGATAGTGCATCACTCTTACATGGTTGCAGTTCATTCCAAGACACGGGTCTGTCATGGCAGCGTAAAGGAGACGATGGAGAATTCCCTAACAGAAACCTGACTATTACATGCGTGTAATGCATACCGTCTGGACACCCCTGACTGCTAAGGACCAACAGAGGTAGGAATTTCTCATGTAAACAATGGATCATAAAAGTCGGTGTTTTTTATTTCTTACTACTGTCGACATAGGTGTACAAAATGCATCAGCAGGGACTGTACCGCATAGCTTCACGTACAGGCGGCAGTCTTACGGGGCAGCAGACTGACATAGTGCAGCATGATCGCCCGATTTGCGCAGACAGAATGGCAGGATGAATATCAGAAATGGAGGAACGGAAAGTGAGAGGAGCAGCAAGAAAGGATTTAGAGGGCTGGAAATTGCAATACGCCAAAGGAATAAGTTAAAGAATAGAAGAAGAAGAATGAAAGAAAGAAAAAGGAAAATAAGAAGGAAAGATGAGCAAGGAATGTGAAATAAAAATTACGAATGAACAGAATAATTATTAGCGAAATCAGTACAAGAAGGAAAGAAACGGCTGATGATTAAAAGGAATTGCTGAAGGGAAAAAAACAAAGTACAGAATTAGGGTGAGGTGAAAAAGAAAATAATGAAAATAAAGGCGAAGAATGGGGGGGGGGGAGTAAAATGAACAGGACAGAATAGTATAAACACAAACAGAAAGAGGAACAGGGACAGTAGGAGAATAAGAAACGTGAATCTTATGCGTATTGGACCGTGCATCATCTTGATATTTGAATAAAGGTTGACCAACTTGATGACACTTGCTTTATTATCTACTGCCCAACATCACTAACAGCCAATCCCGCTACATAACACCAGCACGCCTCAAGTCAGCCTACACAACACAACAAGTACTCGCTAGCTCCTGAAGATGGACGTATTAACGTCTGAAACATGTTGAGCAGTATATAATAAAACAAGTGTCATCTAGTTGGTCAACCTTTATTCAAATAATAAGAAACGTATTGATATAAGGAGAGAAAGGATTCGGGAAGGTTTCAATTCAGAGGCTAAGAACAGGCATGAAATTTCGAGCACCTTCAAAACAACACAAAGTACATTTCCATAAGAACTCCGTTGTTAGCACTGCAACGAACGTCAGCAAAACAAATTAAAAAAAAAACACATTTTTCCCAACTTTCCAGCGGAAGATTCCCTGTGCGGCAGATCCACTCTACTCGAAGGGCACATGCACAGTGTGAAGGCCCCTCGCAGGAACTGGGTTTCCACGTAAACAAAACTCATATTCAAAAAGTTCTGCTTTTAGGCAGTAAAATAAGGTAAATTAGAAGTTCTTTGAGCTAAAGAGCACGATGGTTTTCAGGTAGCTAACTCCACGAATGAGAGTCTTTGAGAAGTTAGCTAAGAGCTGCTCAGTTGTCTGGTAATCTGGTAATTCCTCTCCTTTCATAAGCCTACAGCTAATTTAACATGACCACTGGACTATCTTACCAAACTTGCGTGGATCCAATCCATAAACTCTCAACCTACTTGTTTAAAATCCATGTTAATAACATCTTGTCACCTACATTTCTATATAACAATATTTTTTGGGGATGTTTTTCATGGGTTAGCCTCACACAAGATGACGCTGTTCGACAGCGGGGTGATGAAACGAACATTTGGGCCAAAGTGGGCGTACGTAGGAGGAGCTTGGAGAAAACTGCATATTGATGAGCTTCAATATATGAATTCAACACCAAATACTATAAGAATAACCGAATCAAAGAAGATGAGGCAGGCGGAACAAGTTGCGCGTCTTCTAAAAAAACACATCCTTACAGGGTTTTGATGGGAAAACCTGAAGGAAAAATCTTATTAAGGGACCTAAACATGTATGGGTAAATAATATTAAAAAGGATCGTTAAAATATGATGGGGGACGTTGACTGGATTGATCTGACTCTGCAAAGTTTGCGACCTTTGTGAAGGCCATAATGAACCTTTGGAATCCGTAAAGATGGGGGAAAACCTTGTCTAACTGAGAAACTATCAGCTTCTGAAGAACGACTCTGCTATATGGGGTTATTCAGACTTCGTCTTCTTCAGAGTGGTTCTACCTATCAAGTCTTAATTACTTACTTGCTTACTGACTTGCTTAGTTACTTACTTACTCCATGCAGCACAGTCCTTCTTGAGAAGCCAACCGGTTCTCAGCTAGACAAGAAATTCCCCGCATTTTATAGAACATGAAGGTTCATTACCACTATTACAAAAGCCCAACACCTGTCACTATCCTGAGGCAGATCGAACCAGTCCACACTCCCACATCCAATTTCCTGAAGATCCATCCTAATATCATCTTCCCATCTACGCCTGTTTCTTCCAAGTGGTCTCTTTCCCTTAGGCATACCCACCAAAACCCTGTATACAACTCTCCTCTCCCAGCTACGTACTACATGCCCCGTCCATCTCATTCTTCTCGGTTTGATCACCCAAATAATATTTGGTGAGGAGTACAGACCAGTAAGCTCCTCATTATGTAGTTTTCTCCGCTCCCTTGTTACCTCATCCCTCTTAGGCCCAAATATTCTCCCAACAACGGGCAAAATTTTGGTTCTGTATTTCGTAATCTTTAAATTTTTGGATAACAAACTGGAAGACAAAAGATTCTGCAGCGAAAGATAGCAAGCATTCGCTGACTTCAGTCTGCTGTTAATTTCTTACTGAATAGAATTTTCATTCGTTAAAGTTGCACCCAAATATTTGAACTGTTCCACCCTTTCAAACGAACTATTATCATTCTTCATACTGTGACTTCGTCCTGCATTCTGATCTCTAGACATGACCACGTATTTAAGTCTTATCAGCATTTACTTCTAGTCCAGTCTCCTTACTAGAAACTACTAACGCTTCTGCGATTTTCTTTATATTATGTACGTTTCCTCCCAATATATTAACTTCATGAGCATAAACCAGCAGCTGATGTGTAAGATTTAATTTCAAGCTACCCTCGTTTACCTGAACCCCCATAATGGCATACTGTAAAGCAAAGTTGAAAAGAAATGACGATAAAACATCTCCCTGTTTCAAACCATTCCTAATAGGAAACATGTCAGACAGATGTTTGCCTACCCGAACTCAGCTTTAGGTTTCATTCAGATACATTTTTATTAGCCTTACCAATTTCATGTGTATACCAAACTCAATCAGAATATTATACAAGACCTCCCTCCTAACTGAATCATAAGCTTTCTTGAAGTCTATAAATAATAGCCTACCTTTCGAGTCTCCCGACCAAAACTTTGTAAGCCTTTTCTTCTCTCCTGTGCGTTCCACATCCCACAACCAACTCATTCTCCTTGATTTAATCACACTAATAATATATGTTTATTTACTCACTCCATGGTGCAGAGTCCTTCTTGAGAAGCTAACTGGTTTGCAGCTAGTCAAGAAATTCCCCGCATTTCACGGAACCCGAAGGTTCATTACCGCACTCACAAGCGTCCGCCA
>Ga0131853_10023067_pt1 | contig 11247 bp, 8 predicted proteins | sample TergutLab28metaG_FD_92764 | JGI IMG/M metagenome (GOLD analysis project Ga0131853, IMG submission 92764) | Labiotermes labralis P1 segment gut microbial communities from Petit-Saut dam, French Guiana - Lab288 P1 (version 2) (version 2) | ecosystem: Host-associated > Arthropoda: Insects >...
CGTCCAGACCGGCCCTGGGGCCCACCCAGCCTCCTGTAAAATGGGTACCGGGTCTTTCCCAGGGGTAAAGTGCGGCCGGGGCGTGCTGCTGACCACTCACCCCCTTCTAGTGCCGCGGTCATGAAAGAGTAGAGCTATAAATCTACCCACCCTCTAGGCCACACCGGGCCTGTAACGGGATCACTTTACCTTTACCTTTTAAGTCATACAAGTACACTACATGTTTCGGCCTGAGACTATCGTCAAGTATTACTTACTTACTTACTTCTAACTCCAAGGAGCAGAGTCCTTCTTGAGAAGCTAATCCGTTCTCAGCTAGTCAAGGAATTCCCCGCATTTTATAGAATCCGAAGGTTCATTACCGCATTCACAAGATCCCGCAACCTGTCTCTATCCTGAGCCAGACCGATCCAGTCCATATCCTCACATCCCAATTCCTAAAGATACATAATAGTATTATCCTCCCACCTACACCTGGGACATCCAAGTGGTCTCTTTCCCTCAGGTTTCCCTACCAAAACACTGTATACATCACTACTCTCCACCATATGTGCTACATGCCCCCCCACCTCATTCTTTTCGATTTGTTCACCCGAAAAATATTTGGTGAGGAGTACAGATCATTAAGCTCCTCTTTATGTAGTTTTCTCCACTCCCCTATTACCTCGTCCTTCTTAGGACCAAATATTCTCCTCAGCACCCTATTCTCCAACACCCTTAGCCTACGTTTCTCCTTCAATGCGAGCGACCAAGTTTCACACCCATACAAAAAAACCATCGTCGGGTGTACTAATACAAAAATACTTAAGTGAATAAGATATCTGGCAAATATGTATCAAGAAAAGGGCCCCCTTTTTTCACTGTTGTCGGGTACAGAATTTGTATACAATAATAGAGTATGTGTGAAGACGCTTATTAGCTATATACTCGTATCTTCCTCATGTGAGTACTTTTATATTAGTGCACCTGATGGTGGTATCAGACCGAAACATGTAGTGTACCTTATAAGACAATGGATGAAATGTATAAAGTTTATGTAGACTGTTAGCTATATAACTCGTAGTACACACAACGGGTTGGCTTCGCCTGATTGCAGTTGGCTGCAGAGCGTACTGTAATGATGCATGTGAAAGTGCAGACAGCACTCAGTGCGCCTGCTGGGTAGAAAGGCCACATGATTAAAGGTTGTAACAAGCAGACGTATTTGCTGGTGTGCTTCTTTATTTACGTCATTTTGTGTCACAGTCGTCACTGAGTGACTTCAGGGTGATCGAATAAAGCAGGTTTGGGAGGACAGCAAATGACGTAGACAAGAAGGTGCAAGAAATGGATAAACTGAGAGTTGAAATAGCTGAGGCAAGAACACTTTCAAGATCTAGGACTAGATGGAAGGATATGGTCAAATGGCTGTATAACAACAGCAATATATTTTCTAGATTGGGCAGTGTTAACTGTGACCACTCGAAATACGTTCTGTATAGGCTTTTCAATGCTTCCCTCTGACTGCCTCTTTCCGTGTTTCTGTCAATCATTATCTCTCTCTTTCTGCCTCTTTTCTCATTTCTGTCTATTGTATATCATTCTTTCCTATATTCTTCTATCCTCTTCTTATCCTTGGGGACCGCAGTAGCACAGTGGTTAAGGTGCTGTGCTACAAATCGGAAGGTCGCTGGTTCGATCCCAGCTGGTGTCAGTGGATTTTTCTTTAACATAATATCCTTCTGATCGCATTATAGCACTATGGCCCTGGGGTCGACTCAGCCTCTAACAGAAATGAGTACCAGGAGCATTTCCTGGGGGTAAAGGCGGCCGGTACTAAGACTGACACCTACCACCATCCTGTGCCGCTGTCACGTAATCTGAGAACCTTAACTTCCTGGAACCCTCTAGGCCACTCCGGGCCTGTAATGGGAATGCTTTACCTTTGCCTTGTTGTCATACGTCTTGAATCTCCCGTCTCCTTTTTATGTATTTATCGTTCTCCTTCATATGCCCCTTCTACAGCCGTGCCTAGTCAAACTTTGACTAAGGTCAGTACAAGAAATATGCTCTAATCTGAAACCTTGGTTACTCCTCCAAGGCGACTTCCCTGGGCAACTCAGCACAGCGCATTGATTTACATTTGTGACACTTTCATGGAATTAAAACACAAAATTCCGCCCTTATGGTAAGCATATTGCGTGACGCTGTTTGTCTATACAGTATGCGAATTCGCAGTATGTTGCAGTAATATCAATGACACACAATGTAACTTCAGTGGCGCGAGCGAGTGTGTACCTGGCACAGAGCTGTGAATTATTAACAGTCATCTTCCAATATATAAACGCCTCTCCCACTTGGCATCACGTTGGAAAACTATCGTTGTTTATTATTTACTTACCCATCAGGTGTATGATATGAGACAGCGTTCGTTAGAACACAGTGAAATAAAGGTACAAAGTGAGCCGGGGAATCCCCATGAGGCTCTTAACCTCCTCATTCTATTCGGAAAAAAAGACGAGAGAGAAACGTGTCAAAAATTTACAGAACTGAACGCAAAAGAACAGACGTTTTGAAAGCTCCTAATGGAATGTAGCCACCCTTTTTCTCCCCTTTATACGTGTAATACTGGGCTGTATACACTTCGTGCACGTAGCAAGAGAGAAAAACCTACTGAAACTGCTATAAATAAGTGATAAACCTCCGCTCGTGTTGGGTCGACCTATCACACCAAAACAGTTGAAGACCACAACCCGCAGCTGTCACGGGGCAGAATGTTGTTTTATTTATTCGCGTCTAGCGCTTTCTCTCTCTCTCTCTGTCTTTCTCTCTGTCGTGCCGTGTGTAAACATCGAAATATTTAGGATTATCGCACAGTAAAATTACAAATTCTTGTGTAATGTCGGAAATTTTGAAATACGGCTTACAGCCTACTGAATTATGGTCTGCGAACTGAATAGGGTAGTTATAATTTAATAACTTCTTGAAAAGGAGCCTCGTAAAATGTTTGTGGATGTGTTCTGTGGGGGGGGGGATCGATCTTACGTCGGTACAGACAATTTTGTGTCTCTGAATATTTTCCTGACAGCTGATATTTTATTTATTATGAAAGGTTTGTCCCTAAGTACACTGACTGGATATCAAGAACAACGCGGACGCAACACTTGGACACCGACTTCTGCGATTTCTCTCACAAGCATACTCAGATTGATTGTGATGTCACTGATAGGCTTTCTACACGGAAATATTAAAATATTACGTTATCAAAACTTTACATTTTTCAACAGCTTTATACCCACGGAACGTTAATGTCTTGCAAGAGCAGATTTTTTTCGCCTCAAAAAAAGATGCACCACGAGTAAAACAATCGGAATTTTAAGAAGATCGCTCATTGAAGATTTACCACTGTGACCCGAGTAGGGCTAAGACAGAGGCTTACCTTGTGGTATCACCATCATGCAGATCATTTAAAGGTAAAGCGATCCCGTTACAGGGGCGGTGTGACTCAGAGGATTGGTAGAGGTATAACTCTACTCTTCCATGACCGTGGCACTAGAAGGGGGTGAGTGGTCAGATGCACGCCCCGGCCGCATTTTCCCCCCGGGAAAGACCCGGTACCCATTTTACAGGAGGCTGGGTGGGCCGCAGGGTCGGTCTGGACGGGCGGAAAATCTCGTCCCCACCGGGATTCGATCCCGGACCGTCCAGCCCATAGTCAGTCGCTATACCGACTGAGCTACCTGGCCCACCATGTAGATTATGTACTGATTTATTTTTAAACGTGAAGCCTAATGATGTTTGTCTCGTAGAGCCGAAACATGTAGCTTTTTATATTACTACTATAAAGCGTTGTGTATAGAGTGATTGATTGTTACGCATTGTATTAACACAACTGGGAATGACACACATTAAGATTTCAACTTTAATATTAATTTCCGAGTATGGATACAATTTTAAATGTAATATATGAATCATTTAGTATTCATTTAGTTACGCGTCACTTATGCATGGACCTAAAAATATTTTTAAATGTCTCTGGGTAAATGACCAACTTGATGCACAATTACGTTATATAAGACGTTTATTATTATAATCCTCTACATGTTTCGAGCAACTCTGTGTTCATCATCAGGAGGTCAAATTTTATTAATACAGCATCTGGCATATTATTCTCTGTAAGTGACCGTCCGGTGTGCACACCGGATGGTCACTTACAGAGAGTACTATACCAGATGCTGTATTAACCTTTAGAAGCCTAACGTCAACTGTAGTTGACGTACCGCACCGCTAACCTCCAAAGTTGCATTTTATATATTTATTCAACAAATATAGGTACCGAATATTTTAAACATGGTATATACTCTCCGTCTTTTTCTCTTCAAAATGCAGTTTGTTTCATAATTGTAACATATTTGGTTCCTGTATTATTCACATTTTATATACAGGTGTGCTAAAATTTAAAAAAATAATTCCGGCACCAAACGTTTAATACAATTTGACCTCCTGATGATGAACACAGAGTTGCTCGAAACATGTAGAGGATTATAATAATAAACGTCTTATATAACGTAATTGTGCATCAAGTTGGTCATTTACCCAAAGTTGTACCAGGATGCACGGTCAGCAAAACATAACATTTTTATATGTATTTTAGGCGAGGCAGTCTTTGTCCGTTGAAGTTCGTGAATGAGGCTGTATTGCAGTTACTTGTCCAAGGCAGTCCTGCTCTAAATCCTTCCGTCAGGATCTCTCCCTTACTTTAAAGTACAGATGCGCTTTGAACGACCTACATGTGACATGAAGAAACCAGCGCGTTATCGGAGGCTGTTGGTTTGTCTGCATGTTCATACGTGTGCATGATGTCAACATATTGCACCCCTGGGCCACGCTCGGCGTTTGCAGATTCCGAACTTACGTATTATATAAGACCTACGTAATTTCGTTTTGTTTTTTACAATTGAATTACAACCTCCCTCTACAAATACGGACCTACCTTGCGAAGACGAGGTGGAAGAGGAGTAAAGAAGATGAGAAATGCATGTCTAGTAAGGTTATTTGCATGAAGTCCCTGGCGTTTTGTCAGCGAACCTTGGCTTACATCCTGAGAAACGCGAAATGTAATGTACGTACTTTAGTCTTTGTCTGCAATCGGAGAGGTTTGAACTTGATACAGTTTGTCGTTCTTTTACAGTATGTGGCAGCCATAATCACGTGACAAACAAGGAAAGTGTAATGTTACGTGAGACCGAACGTCCTTATTAAAACTTGCAGTGAGCAAGGAAGCATTTAATCTACCCCATTCTCTTTGGAAAGCCCTCAAGGGCAGAAAAAAACAGAAACTTTGGCCTAGGTGAGAGGATAATATTAATAGGTATCAGTGTTTAAAAAAAGAGTGAGAGGTTACATATCGGAGTCAGATGTTTAAGAGTAGGTCCAGTGGCAACTTCTCGTGCGCATGGTAATGAACCTTCGGTTTACCTTAAGTTCTGACAATTTCATGATTAGCACAAGAACAACGGGTTCTCATGCAATGTCTGTGACATGCAATTAGTCACTGTCAGAGATATGAAACTTGGTACGCAAGATGCCTATATTTCGATGTTGGCTATACGAATTTGACATTTTAAGGTCTTTGTCCTCTATTTTCAGGCAAATGTTGGCCTAGTTAATAACTCGAGTAGGCTAAATAAACATACATTATTAACAATTGTTTCCTATACGAGACAATACAGATGACAAAGGTAAAGGTAAAGTTAAATTTCTCTCTGTCCATGACATGAAAGCATACAGGGAGCTTGGAGGTTTAGCGCCACTTATTCTTAGCTTTGGCGCTAGATGGAGGCGAATGGTTAACTGCACTACCCCACCGCTTTGCCTTCAAAAAATAACACGGGTTCTTATGGAACAGGAAGTTGGGTGGACCACAGGGACTGCCTGGGCATTGTGGTGAAAGGACATTTCGGGTCCTTGCCGGGTTTCGAACAAAAGCAAGAAATCCGTTCCGGGCTTCAGTATGCGGGTATCGGGAATTGTTATGACGGAACGATATCGCTGTCTGTTTCTTAGAAGTAAGGGCAGTTAGTTTTGTTGTGCGTATTGGGTGCAGGATACTTCCAAGTGACCGCGCCCAAAAAATATGTTCTGTACTGCAAAATGTGGGACGCTGCGTTGTAGGATGCGAGCACACCCTACAACGCAGCGCCCCACAACCGCTACCAACCACATCCAGCACAACCAGCGCAGCACACCACGTGCAGTAACACACGGTCTTTGTTCTCCTGAAGATGGGCATAATGATGCCCGAAATACGTTTGGACAGAAGTTGATAATAAACATCTGATTGTTGACTTTCATTGTTGCACAGTGCATTTGACTTAAATTAACTTTTTATTTCACCAACATATGCACTTGTAAATTGATCAATATTAATGCTAACACATTAAAACATTAAAAGATAAAACATTACGATATTAAAACTCCAACATGTTTCGGTTTTTTATATAAAACCATCATCAGGGAGTAAGTTCGTACCTAATAAAAGACTAAAAGTAACTTTATTAGGTACGAACTTACTCCCTGATGATGGTTTTATATAAAAAACCTAAACATGTTGGAGTTTTAATAACATAATGATTTATCTTTTAATATTTTAATGTGTTAGCATTAGTATTGATCGATTTACAAGTGCATATGTTGGTGAAATAAAAAGTGAATCTGATTGCTGCATCTTGTTGGTTGTCTCTCTCACATCACAATTTGCTCACGATGCACGGTCACAGGAATCTAAAGAATGTTTAAATAACTGCAAACTGCTGGCATTAATTGATTTAAAATTTACAATAATAGACAGAAATAGGAAAGTTTAATGATTAATTTCATCACGATATCCTGAACTGTGATTGGTGTTCTCAAGGTACAGGGACTATGGCACAACTGTACTTGATTTGAGCCTGTCTTGAATTTGTCACACCAATAATTTCTGTAGTAAAACCAACAAGATGCACCAATATATCAAATTTATTTTATTTTGGAATGACACTCTACATGTTTCGGACGGTCTTTCTGTCCATCATCAGGAGTTCAAAACTGTACATACAGCTGTCAAACAGATACTGCTGTCTGCTAGCAAGCAGACTGCAGTATCCGTTTGACAAATGTCTGTTGCTGTATGTATAGTCTTGAACTCCTGATGATGGACGGAAAGACCGTCCGAAACATGTAGTGTCATTCCAAAATAAAATAAATTTGATATATTGGTGCATCTGGTTGGTTTTACTATAGAAATAATATTACGATACACGGCCGTATGAACGTCAAATATGTCACACCAAGTTAAATGGATAGCAAATGCAGATAGTAAGACCCAGTATTGGGCATATAGAGATTCCAAAACTTGCTTCTTCTTTCGTCTCCAGTTTAATATTACAAATCATAAGTAAAAAGTAGGGACCGCGGTAGCACAGTGGTTAAGGTGCTGTGCTACATATCGGAAGGTCGCTGGTTCGATCCCAGCTGATGTCATTGGAATTTTTCATTGACATAATCCTTCCGATCGCACTATGGCCCTGGGGTTGACTCAGCCTCTAACAGAAATGAGTACCAGGAATATTTCCTGAGGGTAAAGGCGGCCGGTTCGTAAGGCCGACAACCTACTACCATCCTGTGCCGTTGTCACGCAATCTGGGAAACTTAACTTCCTGGAACCCTCTGGGCCACCCCAGGCCTGTAACGGGACTACTTTACCTTTTTATAAGTATAAATCAGCAATGTAGCCGATCCTTATAACCCAATAATGCATTACTGTATCGCCTGCGGCCAAATTTAATTTTATTTTTTTTTTCACAGCCCTTCCAAGAAAAGAGCCACCAACTAAATCCATAACTAAAATAACATTTCTATATGCAGCCTATTGTGTTCACGGATTGCTATGGCGTGCGTAGCGTTAAAACCTCTAACACTTTTCCAGCGAATAAACTTACGAAAATGTTTTCCACTCCGGAAAAAAAATAGAATCGAAGAGAATTAAAAGTTAATTCCTTATATTACAGACTCCCTCGTCGAAAATCCTCCCGACTCTACAGGTATTAACTTTACCAATGTTATAATGCATTTATATACCAAACATTTTTTAACCATTGGATTTAATTTTCAAGTGCCACAAACAACCAACGCCATAGTATTAAACCCACGAGAGACCCCTGTTGAGTTTCAAATGGCTGTATATTCGAAAAACAAAAGAAAAGCGTAGGTATTATAAGGGATGAATCCATGGAAACAGCGAGTACTAGGTAAACCGAATCTAAGTGCTCTAAAAGCCGATTATATGCATTTTGCGTGTATACCATTTACACCGGCCGGAATAACCATCATTGTGTTGTGCGAATATAATTCGTAAGCAGAATTTCTACTCCAAATGCTCGTTGTTGGGAAGAACTGTATTTCACGCGATGTTTTTCTTGGATGTATGGTGTTCCATAACTAACTCCATGCAGCAGGGCCCTTCGTGAGAACTTAATATTAGCAAAAATATGCATAAACCCACCCCCCCCCCACCCCAACTTTCATGAGGACTGAGTGTTTATTACCCCTTCATGAGGGTCCGTGATTCCGCTTTATCTTGAACCAAGTGCTCCACATGCAGTCTACATCATCTCACACTATTTAGTTAAGACAATTTTAAAATCATCCTTCCTTTTCTGTCTAGGTCTTGGAAGTGCACTGTTTCCACCAGGTTTTCTAAGTGAGACTTTGTGTGCATTTCTCTTATTTCCCTCATGTCCCATTCCCTCACACCTAATCAACATAATAACTAACTGACTCCATGGATTAGAGCCGTTCATGGGAACTAACAGATTCTCAGTCGAGAAATTCTCCGCATTTTATGGAACTCGAAGGTTCGTTACATCATTCAAAACATCCTGCCACCTGGCCCTATTCTGATCCAGAACAATCCAGTCCACGTTGCCCCCCCCCCATACAATTTCTTGAAGATCTATTTTATTTTATAAATAAAACAAATTATGAAGCTCCTGATTATGTAATTTTCTCCAGCCTTCAGTCACTTTATCCCCATAAGTCCAACCATTCTTCTTAGCACCCTGTTCTTTAAATTCTTCCATATGCATTCTATTAATGTGTGCGGCTAATGTTCTTACCCATAATGTAAAGACACGCTTGTAGCAGTGCAAAAACAGAATGGCGTATGGAGGAGTGGAAGTATAGCTCTACTTATTCTTAACCTCAGCACTAGATAGAAGTGAGTGTTCAGCTTCACAAGTTGGGCAGCATTACCTCCGAGAAAACAATTTCTCATACCCATGCACCGGAGGCTGTGCGGGCTCCAGAGCAAGTCTGGACGGTTTTGAGGAGAGAAAAACTTCATACTTCTGCCGGAAATGGAACCACCGATTTTCGGGTTTTTCAGTTGTCACTATACCATCCGAGCTTTCCCGCTTTGTCCTTTTGCCACAGTTCAATTAATTTATGATTTTATGAGTTCTAAGCAGCCAGAACATATTCGAAGTGGTTGTAATTAAGAATAATATCTCATTAACAATGATCCAAAACTGAAGGTGCTTCAGCAGCACATCACGGGTATCTTTTTCTTCTTTTTTCTTTCTTCAAATTTCATTCACAGAAATCCTAAGTTTCCAACCTGGCAGCAATGTTGAGTTAGGCCAAAGACCAAATTTTATTTTGATTCATTTCATAGACTGAAATGACTTTCCAAATTTCACTATTTACGTTAATATTTTATGAAAGAATTCGGGACCAAAAATATACTTTAAAAACGAAATTTTATTTCGTAAATTTGAGGATTATTACACGCATAAAAACAACATCTAAAATACCTCTAATTTTCCTAGGTTTTATTTCAGAATCTTTATGTAGGAGAGATAAATCATTCTAACCGAAAGGTAAAATTGCTGGCAGGTTTTTTTTTGTAAATAAAGCCAAGTTGGTGCACAAATTTTCTTAGTATGTTTATTTTTTTCTACATGTTTCGGGCGACTATGTGCCCATCATCAGAAAAAAATAACTGTATCTATGCGACACTTGGTACTTGTCACTCTGTTTGGATGACTGTCTGGTAGGCCGCGTGGAAAGAAAAATTGTGCACCAAGCTGACTTTATTTACAAGATTATACAAGGGCGTGGGTCAACAAAACATAAAAAGTTGTTAACAGTTATTTGACGCCCCCTAACTCTTTTAGAGAAAAATAAGAACCTGATTTGTATATAAAGTTTCAGTTCGTACCGTGCAGTAAACCTGCCCTTCGTCGGTTATAAAAAACCAAGCAATTAATGTTACATAGCGAAGTAATCGCTATTTGTTCTGAAAGCCGTAGTAAATCACATAATTTGCCCTCTAAGTAGCATGTAGTTTTTTTAATATTACTCGCGGTATCTAAAGTAAACGCGAACGTCTAACGGCTTAATTACTTGTTGCATGAAATTGTGATTTAGTTACACATAGACTAAAACCCAAAATAAAAACATAATTTAACTTACTGATACCCCCACTTTCCCATGAATGCAGCAGTATTATTTTGGAAACCTGATGGGTCGAAATCACTATGAGATATAAACACAATTCTTGATTTCGAACCTTTGCCTGGTCTGAATGTTGTATTCCTTCCTCTGGGTAATTTCCCGGCGTCTGAATTTTATATGCCGACGTTGCGGATCATTCTGTCTGTTCCATCTTCACAGGCGGGCAGGTATGAAGAATAAATGGGGTTGAGAATGTTGGGATATTTGTATGGGAAAAGGTTTGGCTTGAAAATACCCTGAACCAAATCTTTTCCCATAAAAATACCCCAACATTCTCAAGCACAGTTATTCTTCATACCTACCCGCTTGTGAAGATGAAACAGACAGGATGTCCCGAAACGTTGACATATGAAATTCAGACGCCGGGGAATTACCCAGAATAAAGCATGCAACATGTAGATACAAGTTAGAACAATGTGGAAATACTTGAAGAATGCTGAAGAATAGAAGACCAACTTGGTATCACTTGCTGTTTTGAGTAGTGTCCGTGTTGCAGGCTTCAGCCGCACCAAATCTCCAACATACATCGAACCAAGAACAAAACGACCAATGTGGTAATTCAGCAGCATAGTCGCAAGCTTGTGATGATGGATATATTACTTACTTACTCCATGGTGCAGAGTCCTTCTTGAGAAGCTAACTGGTTTGCAGCTAGTCAAGAAATTCCCCGCATTTCACGGAACCCGAAGGTTCATTACCGCACTCACAAGCGTC
>Ga0131853_10023068_pt1 | contig 11246 bp, 7 predicted proteins | sample TergutLab28metaG_FD_92764 | JGI IMG/M metagenome (GOLD analysis project Ga0131853, IMG submission 92764) | Labiotermes labralis P1 segment gut microbial communities from Petit-Saut dam, French Guiana - Lab288 P1 (version 2) (version 2) | ecosystem: Host-associated > Arthropoda: Insects >...
TTATGTGTGAATTTTTCGGGTGTGATTACTGTGTATTACTTACTATAAACATGTTATGTCATGTAGAGGTTATGTTTATCCAGTTATTAAACTTATTAGAAAGGTACTATGTCTATTTACATTCATGTTTGCTTAGTCTGTCTAGTCATAAAATCATATAAATTGCTGATTAGTTGTATCTATAAGGTTATGTTTGTCCGGTTGTTAGAATTGTTAAAAATACAATGTCTATTTACATTACCTATCTAAAAAAGTTGTGTTTATCTAGTTATTAAGATTGTGCGGTGTTGCATTTTCTGTAGATTCAACAATTAATGTAAAGTAAATAGACAATCAATCGAGGTGAGTGATCAGTCTCATACGGCTATGTCTTTACACAGAAATAGATCAGACACCCACTGGGTAGGCCCCAGTGCCAGGCGGGACAATTAGAAGAGGAAAATCTCTTGCCCCTGCCAGGAATCATTGTAACAAAAAGGAATAACATTCTTTACAAGTAGGTATCTCAATACGCATCAAAATGTCACAACCTTACACCATCCTAACTTCATACAGGTCACATGCAGTTGGACAGCAATTCACAATTACCATTCCAGGTCACCCTATGACATGCCTGGACGGGTATACAGGGGAAGCAGAGGTGTGCCTCCAACCAATTCGCAACCCAGCACCTGAAGGAGGTGGGTGGTCACCAAAAGGGTTGAGCCTCAGGACTGGTCTGGATGCCACAGAATTTGTATTGTTATAAATTCCAAAACCTTCACGTAACTTCCACTGCTAAAATAGTAGCATATAGAAATCTTGACAGCCTACCATTTTGTATTTGAGCAACTTTCTTTGCTATTTCTCGAATAATCTGCATTCTCCATTTCTCTGCTTTAGATAAATCAAGACACTCTGATGCAAGATATGGCCTCCTTTCCTTTTCCTTTCCCGTATCACTTACTTGGGCTGCCCTCCATCGGGCTAAAGTTGTCCTGAAACAAACATAACCCATCAGAAATAATATTGTACAAATTATTTAACCCACCCGTAATTTTTGGATATGACGGTTTCCTGTGTAACTTATTCGGCTGGTGTTATCGAGAATATTACAATACATTTCATATGGAAAAGCACATGTTCTATTCTCAACTCCAAGGCACATCATCAATTTCCATGCGTTACTTACATTGCCTTCTCTGCGTTGCGAGCCTGTGGAACACAAAAACAAAAAATTACACATACAATTCGAACATACCTGTATTCATGTTATACAAAACCAGAGCCCATATTTTCCAATGTCATTATTATAAACATAACGTATATTTACCATCGTAACTCAGAATACCATAAAAATGTTCCGTTCTACCAACTGTTTTGCATGCCGTCACATACTCGTCCACGCTACAGCTGCAGCACAAAACGTAAATGACCACAGTCGTATAGCGTGTGACTACCGCACTTACTGACAGCTGTTGGTCTGACTCAGGAAGTACGTGCTATTAGTTCGGTAATCTCAGCTGTGAGATGTCGCTGATGTATGTTTCTTTCGTGCCCATTTTAAAGTTGCAAAGGGGTGTAAATGACGAGCTGCGGTGCTTTTACCAGGCGAATACAGGTACAGATCATTTGTAAGTACTGGCCTCTCGTGTGAACCGTCGCGGCATCCAGGCTCACCTCGCTCTTTGTGGTACAGTAGTTCCTCGTAACTGCCCACAATGGCGCTGGGAGAGTTGACTGTAACACCTGTTTCCCGTATGTGGTGCTGGTATGTCTCACCCACAAAGTGCATTATCCTCCCACCTGGCTTGTAGAGTGACACGAGGGTTAGATTTGTATGTCGTACGCTGAATTTCACTTCTCATCTTATTGCGCAATTCCAGCGCAACCATGTGAAACTGCCACTGCTTCGCGCTTTGTCCTATATCTACAAGCGGCTCGATCCGGTCTTGTGGGGACATTTTTCTTCCCCGCCATTGGTGATACGGCAAGAGCTGTGCTGTTTGTGACCCCCATAACATTCATAGCTCCGTTCGAGACGGACCTTAGGTTAAATGTTTTTAGTTAGTGTTAATGACAAAATTGTGTCCAATCGGACTGTGGTATTTTGAATTTGCAGTTTCATCAGTACAGAGCGAGTCGGTCCCCTCCACACATTGTGAGAAGGAGCACCTCGTGGAGTGTCAGATGACTTCCAGTAAACTAGGGTGAGTATTGAATAGTCCGCAATGCATTACATCTCCGGCTCTGTGTAACCTTCCGACATATCCATGCTTCCTCTCGCATCCCCCAGCTGTTACTGCTGTTAGTCTGATTGTATCCTCGCCGCCTCCACCCCCTAATTAATTTGATAAGCACTGTGGCTATGTATATATTCCACTTCTCGCGCATTTATCAACGGCGCGCCACATTCTTCCCTCCCTGCCGCCGAGTTTGGTTCAAATGTTGTAGATTGTGTATTGTGTGTGTGTGTTGCTTCTCTGTCGTTTCTTCTGCGTCCTTTCACTTGTACCTCTTCAATATCCTGTCTAATGCACAATAGTCCACATGGCCGGATATATAACACACACACTGTATTGAGGTACCGAGAGCACGTCGCGCATATGTCGCACGTTCCTGCCTGGTATAACGGCCGGTCGCCAGATCGTGTTGACGGTGTGGCGACAAACACCTTTCTGCTCTACGTTTTTTCATCAGTCAAAGACGGCACACAATTCTCACAAGACCTGCGTCTCCTGCGATATGAAATGTTCAGCCCATCGTGCAATTCCCAAGTCGGTGGTGTGCCAGGCTGAAGAACTAACATGATTCAGGCCACGTGGAAACATGTCAAGTTCTTCCTCAATCATAACCAACAGACTGAATACATTTATCACCTGGCCGAGTACGTTCGCTGCACTTTGCCGAGCCGAGAGCGTTGATCCCTTCACCATTTTCATGCACGTGGTCCGCTAATCGACAGACACACTAACCCGCGCACACGCCAACGCCTCCCCCGTCCCCCGGCCCCTTCACAATCCAACAAACAGCTGGCGTGAATGCGTTATGCCTCCGTCTCAAACCCCTGCGTACTCCGTGACAACCATGCTGCCACAAGTACCTCGTCTCTATAGATAATTCTCTACAGAGCCTACAAAGCTGGGGGTGATGTTAAAAAAGTCTATCAAAATTATGGTAAAAGTCAAAATAATTAAAAACAGAAGTTAAACATAGACACTGTCATTAGCTAACGCCAAGAACTTGGTTCAAAAAAGGGAGTGACCTACATGTCATTACATGTTCCACATGAATATTTTTACCTTCAGACTGTATGAAATTCCAGAGTTTATGCATTTTGGCCTTCTAGCTTCTAATTAATACCCAAAAGAAATTTTATTTCACAATTTGTATAAAAGTACAAAGTTGTCATACTACTTCACTTTTCAACATTTAAGTTTCAAAACCATTTGAATTAAAAGCGGCCACATGTACTGTACAGTATGTGCAAGATCAGGCCATAAGTGTTAAATAAATTTCAAATACATTTTTTTTTCAGAAAAAAAGATACATGTGCCTACTACAGTGCGAACTAGCATGCTATGCGGGCACAGCATTGTGAAATGTGAAGCATTCCACTGCAATGACCAGTTACAGGTGGCAGCAGGTAGAGTTCCACACATTGTTAACTGTTGCATCGCACTGCTGTCACTTCATCAGAGGCAACCATACACAACAGACATGAGGCTGTGTGAGGCCCACAGCCATTCTTGACAATGCAGCAAAATGGTGTGCGAAAGGGGGGGGGGGGACTCTTACCTCTGCAAGGAATCAAATTTTGAATGTTAAAGCCTGCAACCTGTCCATCTACTAACTGGGCTACCACTGATAACTGTGGAAATATAATAAAACCCACCATTAGTTCACACTTCCAGGTTAATTAACCCAAACTTCTCTTGCTGGTGGCAGAAGCTCATTCTTATCCAGCCGGAGTCAGGCATTACAAGCAAAATGTCATTAAGTTCACTACAAACAAATTATGGCTTTCTGAAGAGACTAAACTTTCTGCCCATGGTATGTGTTGCACTTTAAGTCTGGTGATATGCACCATGTTCTAAACACATACTTCTCTGTGTACGAGGGGCGTTCAAGTCAAACCGGGACTTTTAATTTTTCAGGTATAAAAAGGGTTGCTAGCTGGCGGTATACTACACGCAGTAATAAGTGGCAAGTGTGTTCTATTACTGATAGGCGGCGCATAAGTCGCGGGCCAGTCCAGAGACCGTTAATCAAAACGGCAGACAACAGTGTGTTGTGATGAAGTTTTTCTTGTGAACGAAGGCGTAAAACCCACGGATATCTACAGAAGACTTCAAGCACAGTACGGTGTTGAGAGGTTCAGCCGCAGTAAGACATTTGAATGGTGTAAACATTTCAAAGATGGCCATACGTCCGTTAGTGACGATCCCGGCCGTGGTGGTTCCCAACCCACAGCAGTCATTCGTGTGAACATTCAGCGCGTGGAACGCCTGATCCTGGATAATCGACGCATAACCTGTGGGGAAATTGCACAAGAGACGAAACATTTGCATTTTCGAAAAGTTAGCGCACGCTGGGTACCAAGACTGCTTTCCGCTTTTGACTGGCACAGAAGAGTTGAAGACTGCACTGAGTTGAAGGAGCGTTTTGACAGGGAAGGCCAGGATTTTCTGGATCGCATCATTACATGTGACGAAATCTAGGTACGTCATTCAACTCCGGAATCAAAACGAGCATCAAAGCAAGGGAAGCATGCGGATTCACCACCACCAAAAAAATTTTGAGCAATTGCGTCTGTTGGAAAAGTGATGGCAAGTGTTTTCTGGGACAAACGTGGCGTTGTTCATGTGGATTTTCTACCCCGTGGTACCACTATCAACAGTGAATATTACTGTGTCGTGTTCTGAGTGGTGCATAAGCGTCTGCAGAAAAAACGGCCTGGTTTGATCACCAAGGGCATCCTGTTTCTCCAGGACAATGCACGACCTCATACTGCTCACTGCACTAGGTGCACATTACAGCAACCCGGCTGGGAGGTATTGCCACATCCCCCTTACAGCCCAGACCTCACTCTGAATGATTTCCACCTGTTTGGACCCCTAAAGGAGTTCCTCGGAGGTCAGCATTTCAGCACTGATGACAAAGTGAAGCAGGCCTTCCTAGGATGGTTTAGCAGTACTGACGAATCTTTCTATGCCGAAGCTTTCCAAGCATTAGTTAAACGCTGGGATAAGTGTAGCAGGGGAGTATGTCAGAAAATAAATGCAGTTTCCACTCCTTGAAATTTCTTCTTTTATTTTATAAATTCAGAAGTCCCGGTGTGACTTGAATGACCCTCGCAACTTCCCCAGCACTACATACGTACATCGCTGAACAGTGTAAGAGTATGTGAATGAAAAACATAGTAAACTGTTCACTGTACACAGTATGTAATAAATGATTTCCCAACACCAATAACCAATTAAGTGACACACTCATTGCTTTTGTCATGGTTCAAAATTAGTAGAAAAACAGCACAATAATACATCCAATAAAAACTGTAAAATGAATGTAAAAAAAAACTGAAATGTTCACCTTTGAGAAACAACAATTAAACTAACCTACAGCAATCAATAAGAGGCCTTATGGAGATCCCATTTCTGACCTTAGGAATGCACGTAAAGTACAGAATGCACACACATTCCTTCATATTCTGTACATTTGTTACATTGGCCAAACTCCAAATTTTGACATTTGTTTCATTACAATCCCTGACATGTGGACTGTTGCTTCCCAACAAAAGAAAACTAAATTACTTCTGTTCGTCTGTCCTCACGTTACAGTGGTATATTCAAAGTGAGAAATACAAAGTCCTGAAGAAAATAGAGGAATTCTATATTCCTTTTTCAGTGATTTCTAGTCACTAATTAAGATCTATTACTATAATTTTATTTAATTTTATTTTTTGAGAAATCAATACACACACATTCCGATTTATCAAACAAAACCTTACAGTTCTGACGGTCCTCGTGTGTAACTGTTGACATACATACGTAGCTGTAACATGGCTACAGGCTGGACTACCATTCCCAGCATAAGGAAGAGATCTTTCACTTTTCCAGAGTCTAGAGACCTGCTCTGCTGTTGTTGATCTGAACTTATGCTTTCTGGCAGTGGGAAATTAAAAGCAGTACAAAGGTAGGGGTATGCCTGTCATTTTATATATATATATATATATACACATACACTTTCCACATTGTATTAGAATCAGTATAGTTTAAAATATAATGGGGAAATTTTATCATAAGACAGTGTCTCTTTCTAATTTGCTGTCACATGTGCATGGAAACATATGGAAAAGAGTATTACCAACAGTACCATACCTTAAAAAAAATTCACAACAACTATTTATGTTGAAGCATATTCAAATATTAAAATTACACAGGCCTTTTTATTGTGTCCCTGAGAAAAGCAGCTGTCATGGGAGGTTTTATCACTGACATTTGCATCTGCTTGGAATTTAGTTGTTTTTCCTTACAGGGAAGTCCCTTCACAGGAGCTTCTCAAAGTACTGACCACAACTTGCACCTTCTAAATGTTTCTCAACACACGACAAAGCTCTCCTCTCCAAATACTGACATTTCTCTTCTTCAGTTAATTCCCTGAATAATTGCGTGGAATTAAGTTGCATAATGGCTGGGATTTGCATCTTCAAGAAACTTGGACACCACGATTCTACATGCAGTGACTGCACTTTCAGATCATGTACAGGTAGCTGCAGGAACTGCACGGGGACTAACTAGTGACAGGAACACGTGTATTTTGGCTGCTTACATTCCTACTTAAAATGAACCATGAATTATCCAACACAAGCACAGGTTTTTGTGTTACTTGTCCAGCATTTACCCTGTAAGTCAACTATTTTCCACAATTCTGTGTACTGTTCTTTTATATGGTGCAGTTGTCAAGGTATGTTTTTTACAAAAATTCCACTTACATTCCTTCTACAGTGCACACACTGCAAAATTATTGCATGTTAGCTCTGGTGTTCAAGAAGACAGATTTCACAAATGAACTGAGACCATCTCAGGTGAAACTGTAATGATAAACAACAAAGGATGAAGAATTAAGTGTCTGTTCCTGCCAGTCCATTATCAACAGCAGTTAGACAGCTACAGTGCATCATGCATGCACAATTCGTATTTTCATACTCCCAGGGACATGATAATCTGATACTTGTGCAGCTGACAGATCCCAGTACTACTTTCACAGCCCCGTAGACTGGGAGGCACTGCTGTTGAGTAAGTATCCTTGTGTATTAGTTACAAAATTGGTATGGAATGCAACCAATATGGGAACAGAAATAAGTAATCACTGAGAGATATGACAGATGTATACCAACCATTTTGTTTGTAACATAACTGCTTTTGTGAGGAGTGAATAGAAAAAGCAATTAGTAGATTTTGCAAGTTTTGATGTTTTCACAATAACGTTTGAGTATTCTTTTATTTTCTGAACCTTCAATGCTTGAAGAAGAAAGAGATGCATGCGTTCAAAACATATAGAACAAATGACCCAGTGATGTAGTGTAATCTGCCAGAAGAACAGAATCCTCCAGTACAGTACATGACAATGTATTTGACAATGCTCTAATTCATAAAGCCAATTTACAATCAGCACTCCATTTGTTCAGCAGAATAAACAAAAGTAAGAATGGCAACACCAAAAGCCACCAAGACACAGTCATGATAGTGGCTGCTGCACTAGTCAGAATCTTCTGCCCTAGAGCACTGTTGGCACATCATTACTCTAAGACCCGACGCTGCGCTGTTCAGTGAGCAGTTTCCAGTGTTCCACAAGATAGCACTGCCATTGTCAAGGTCAAGCAGTGCAACAGGCCTTCTCAATCTGCAGACAAAGGCACTGTGATCCTTCAATTTGACCTGCACTGCTCACCCAGTGACACAGTCCCATATCGCTGGAGACAGAATCTTCTGCATTGTATTCATATCACACTTAGAGCAGACAAACAAAGAGATAATATCCATAATGGAATTTTCAACTTGTGTTCAAAATCACAAACATGTGCTATTAAACACTGAAGGAAAGGGCAATGGCAAGTTGCAGTGACACTCTTATGTTCAAAAACACAAAAAAGAAGGGAAATCCCAGTCCTCATTGTTGCTTCAGTTTATTTCTGATCCATGGCAGATAGAATGAGAGACGTGTGTATACATCAGGATAACCAGGTTTGGCACAACCAGAACCAAATGATGTGATGCCTGCCAGATACCATCGCCCATCCACCATACTACACTGTAGCGGTCCACCCGAGTCACCCTACAAACAGCAACATAGAACAAGGAGAGAAGGCAGGAAAAAGTACAGCACTGGCTTGACCACTGCATCACCTTTACACCAAAACATATTTCTGTGGCTAACAAAAGGCTCTCTACAGAATAAATATTTCTGTCATCTTACACACGGGCTTCAATGAATGTAGTTCAATGGAGTTAATCAATTACCATCAACCCAACTAACTAATTTGTTATAATAAATTGTGTTGATAGTAATTGATAAATATTGTATAATATGTATAAAACAACAAGATGACCAGGATAAAAATTAGAATTGCTAATCACACTAAAAACATCTAACACGTAATGAATTAATTGTGTTGATAGTAACTGTTAAGTATTTTGTAACGTGTAAAACACAATGGGATGCCATGATAAAAAAAAGTAAGCCAGTTTAGAAGTATCCCACTCACTCACTTGCCCACCCATTATCTCCCTCCCTCCCCCCCTCTCTCTCTCTCACACACACACATTAAACATATATGATTTGCTGACTCTGAAAATGTGGCACAGTTCAAATATTTTGGAAAAACACTGACAAATAAAAATTGTATGCACAGTTGGAGCAGATTAAATATGGGGAAGGCCTGCAACCATCTGGTCCAGAATCTTTTGTCTTACTGTTGGCTGTACATGAATAAGCAAATTAATGTAAACAGATTTATAATTTTGCCTGTTGTTTTATATGGTTGTGAAACCTGATCTCATACATTCAGGGAAGAACATAGGCTGAGGGAGTTCAAGAAAGAGTGGTGAGGAAGATATTTAAACCTGATAGGGAGGAAGTAACAGGGGACTGAAGAAAATTGAATAACAGACTTTGTAATTTGTACTCTTCAAAAGTTTCATTCAAGTGATCACATCAGAGAGGATGAGACAGGCAGGCCATGTAGCATGCATCAGGGAGAAGAAAAATGAATGCAGGGTATGTGTGAGGAAGCCTAAAGGAAGGTAACCACCTGCAAGATCTAAGCACATCAAAATTAAATATTAAACAGTTCAACTAACTACACTTACTGTAACTTGTTTACGATACCATTACACGCTGCTAGTCTCCTACATGTTTCGGCACTGTATTGGCCATCAACAATTAGAAACATAGTCACAAGAGAGACAGAGGCGATGTAAAAGAGCATGGATTGGTGTAAACTATACTTATTTGGCACACGACAGGGACAAGAGGTGGACTGCAGTGAACATGGTAAGGGAACTTCAGGTTCCACAAAATGGGAGAAATTTCTTGACTGGCTGCAAATTAGTAGCTACTCAAGGACTCTGCTCTCTGATGTTGAATTATTGACTAAAACATACAAAATTAAACAAAATCTCATATGGACAACTATGGAGGCTTGATACAATCTGATGTAACTCTGTGTAGTTTGGTGGTACCTACTGCCAAGTCAGAGGAACCCCCTGCCTACATCTTCATTTATACCCTGAAGATGGGGGCAGGATGTTCCTCTCAAACAACACTACCGAATTACGTGACTAAATGGTGTGACATAACAGACTACAGCATTCTTCACTTGGTATTAACTACTTCAAGAATCTGTGACCTCCACTTTGGGCCCTGTCCGTCCTGCGAAACCAGCTTCTTAACACTTTAAGGATGGGATACTGTATATATCATCAGGTTGAACTGTCAAAAACTCTACATTCTGCCCACAAACTCCATTTATGTGCATAATATGGATCTAAGAACAAATAATAATTATTTTCCTATACAGCAAGTGGTTTTTATTACCACGACAGTGCAGTGTGTACTGTGAGATACAAACTGAATCTTTAAATATAATCCATGTTAAGTTTAAAGATCATGGCATGACTCAGGCACTTAGTTAGTTGTCAGCCTCTCACAGTGGAGGCCTGGTTTGATCCTGCCTGAGTCCACATGAGGTGTGACATGGACAAACTGGCACTGGGACAACAGGTTTCACTCCCAGCATGTTGGTTTCCCCTGTCAGTATCATTCCTCCACTCATCTTCTTCTTAAAATGACTCTCACCAGGACAACAAACTGGCAATGCCTGGGATTCATCAAAAAGCAATGCTCAATGGGAATTGGGGGAGCATTGGGTAGAGAAGTACTGCCACTTATTTGGGTTTTAAAGGGATAAAGGAATGCAGACATCATGCAATGTTCACAGAAGCTGCTGTTCCAGCATAAGCATACTGCAGAGACCATCTGGTATTGCCTAGGTCCAGAAAAATGATGAAAATGCAAAGCTCAGAACCATGGAACTGAATGTTCATGAACAGCACATCTAACACATGATAATCTGGGTAACTGTCAGCATCACACACACACACACACACACACACCTAAAACACCAGCACAGCCATATCATCCATTGCCACTCACCACACATGTGCCTGTTGATCCATCAAGGTGTCCTGCACACAGATGTCCTGCCCGAATGGGCACGGAGTTACCATATTTAGACCGACATACTGCATTCTCCTGCAGAGGAATCCTGGCCTCTAGTAGCTTAGCTGTCAGTGGGCCAGTGCGACTTGCTTGTCCCCAGCCAGTGGCTATGCAGGGTCCTGATGCAAATGGCGAAGTGGCAGCTTGTTCAGGCAAACATATAGACTCTAATCGACTGCTGACAGGCCCTGAGATCTGCGACAGTTTCAGAAGTGCTGTCATGACGCAAAATCCAAACAACATGTATTAGAGTATGATTTTTCTATGTACAGAATCAGTGAAGTTGTAATACAGCAGACCCCAACTTACAATCATACATACACTCCAATCTAGTTTACCCAACTTGTGAACCCCCCCCCCCCCCCCCCCCCCCACAAAAAAAATCCCCCCCCCCCCCCCCCCCCCCCCCCCCCCCCCCATAACCCCCCCCCCCACACCAAACACCCACAACCCACCCACCCACAAAAAAAAAAAAACCACAAGAA
>Ga0131853_10023069_pt1 | contig 11245 bp, 3 predicted proteins | sample TergutLab28metaG_FD_92764 | JGI IMG/M metagenome (GOLD analysis project Ga0131853, IMG submission 92764) | Labiotermes labralis P1 segment gut microbial communities from Petit-Saut dam, French Guiana - Lab288 P1 (version 2) (version 2) | ecosystem: Host-associated > Arthropoda: Insects >...
CCGTTATGAAGCAGTTGGGTAGTAGTTATGTTTTTTCGGTAATGCAACCTCGATCTTTGCCTATAAAAGTTATACGTAGGTAGCTTCACCGTTTAATTAAGTCTTCAAGAACTGACTTCAAGTTCATAATGTGCATGCTCGTGTTTAGTGAAATTCTCAATTCGTCGTGTGCCTGAATGGTTCAGCAATTCAGTGAAAGGTTTATCTATGCTAATCGTAGATAGAAAAGCGAATGGTCAAATATTCCCTTCGAAGTGTCAGCAGGCTGTATAGTAATACAGTATTAAAATAATAACTAGTGAAACCTAGTGGGTTGGTATCATCTAGTTACGTACACTGCTGTAATTTTTAGTCGTAGGCGAAGAAAATCTATCAGTAAAGTAGCTAAGAGATGATACTTGTGGCCGTGCGGTCTAAGGCATACGAGGTAGGTCTTCAGCCACTTGGTTGCGAGGAATATTGGTTCGAATCTCGCTGAGGGCATGGACATAGATGTTCGTCACTTGTGTTTGTTGTGTGTTGTGTTCTGTGACGGGTTGGTCATTCGTTCAGAAGAGTCCTACCGTGCTTGTGTGTCTAATGGTATGTGATCTGGAAAACTCAAAATGAGGAGTCCTAGACCCGATTTGAGCTCTTACGTCACAAAATAAAATTAATTAAAACTCAAACGGGGGGGGGGGGTGGTTTCATTCTGTACAGTCCGTGTGTAATATTGTTAATGTTACGTAGCAAGGTTGTCAGGAATGTGCGGCAGGTGTTAAGCAAAAGGAGGGTGACATGGACAGCACAGGATGTAAGTGAAACGTGATCCCCTCGCTCTTCGAAAAGGAGAGGCCAAGAAAAGTGTTTAAAACCGAGGTTTGTCCCAAGAGAACACTTCAAAAAGGAAAAGAATAAAATCCTAATACAAACCTTTGTGGTTTTTATTGATCTGTTGCTCTTCGGCGATGGAATCAGGAAAAATGAATTTAATTGGGCACCTAGCACGCATAAGAGAGAAATAAATGTTTTTAGGCTTTCATGGAAATTCATTTTTTAATTCGGCAGTGCGCTATGTTGCCGGCGTTTGCGAGGAGCTTCCTGCTTTCTTCGACGCTGAATATAGACACACAGTACTCTTCTGAGATGCAGACAACTCAGCCATTTGCGGACCAGAGTTCTTCTTGAGAAGCTGATAGTATCTCAGTTAGTCAGTAGTCAACAAATTCCTCACGTTTTATCTAACCCAAATATTCATTACCTTCTTCACAACAGCCAATCTCTTCCCCTTATCCTCAGCCAGTTTAATCCAGTCCATTACCGCCCATCATATTTCTTTAAGATCCATTTAATATCCTGCTATCCACGCCTATATCTTGCTAGTTATCTCTTTCCTTAAATTCTCCACCCCCATAGCCCTCTATGCATTTCCCCTCTCCTCCAAACCTGACACATACCCCACCATCTCAACGTCTGCGATTGATCAATCTGAAGCGTTTGAATGGAAGTGCAAATCATAGAAACTATCGTTATTCCAAATATCCTCCTCAGTATCGTGTTCTAGAGCACTCTCGTCTTGTGTTCTTCCCTTAACGTGAGACAACATGTGTGCAACCCAACAATGTCACACAGCTCAAAAACTCAGGATCAACATATAGAAGCAATATTACATATAATAGGCTTCTTCGGTAGATAATCTTTATGGAAAGAACCTGCTCGAGAGATTCTTTCGCAATTTGTGTGACGACACCGCGTTCTGCATAACACGAGACCATTTGGAGGACTTAAGAGTAGATGCGAGAATAATATTGCATTGGAACTTAAAGAAATAGGATGGAGAGCGTAGACTAGATTCATCTGCCTCGAAATAGTAAAAAGTAGCTGAAAGTTGTGTAATTGGTAATGAACCTCTTGGCTACACGAAATGCAACGGTTAGTTTCTCACGAAGGGCGCTACTGCATGAACTGGTTTCGTCCGCGTTGATTGTACTCATATGCCACTGAATGAGAGAGAGTGATTGTAAGTAATGATGTTACGTGTATATGAAGAGAGGTAATCGTGGCCAAATTTAAAGTATTATACCCACACTTTCTTGTAAAGACTGAGATACATCAAGAAGAACTCTGAACTCGACGGCCTCCGGGTCGAGGCCTAAACCTTGGCCGTCCTAGCTACAGAGTCAGTGTTGTAACAACTGGAGCGCAACGTACGGTTAGGGATATCAAAGCGTGGTTGACAGAGTGGAATTAACACTGGGGTTGGTGATCTGTGAACTGCAGGTTACGGTCTGATGAAGGGTTTTTGTGATGGCGGTGACGAACCATCACAATCCGTAAGAGGCAGTCTGTTGATCATTTCAGTAACTCTGGTCTCTAGAATGGAAATTTGAGATTTCATTGATTATCTTATGGTAGATGACGTCATGCGCCTATCCCAGTGGCTGCGCGGTTTAAGGCGTGGGTCTGCGGTCGTTCGCCTGTTGAGATTATGTTTTCGTATCCTGCCAAAGGCATGGTTGTTGGTCTGTTGCGAGCGTTGTGTGTTGTTAGGTTGAGGTCTCTGCGACGTGCTGATCGCTCGTCCAGAGGATTCCTACCGAATGTGGTGCGTCGCTGTGTGTGATGTAGAAACTGCAAAGATGAGTAAGGCCGGGGCAGGGTCGGGCCGCAGCACCTCAGATGGGAAAAATATGACGTCTTGCAGTCTACTGTATAAGTACGGACGCTTCGGAAGATTTGTTGCTTCCATCGTCGGGATGAAAAAACTTTGGATATGGAGGTGATAGGTCCCTTGGAAACATCAGTACTTGTGCACTAACCGACACAGTTTCACATGCCACGTGACATTTGTTTTTATGGTTAACCTGTTAGAACATTACGTATTCATATATTTGAGCTCTTTAACGATTCTGTTATAAACCTGCTTGTTGTCTAGAGTCAAAAGAGGTGGTGCGTGCAAGATGATGAATGGCGAGTAGGTAAATACTGGTATTTCGGAGGAGGAGTTCGTTGTCTAGCGAAACTGGGGAAAATCATATAAAATCTTAGGCAGGATAGTCGGTACCTCAGTCGAGTGTTAAACCAGGTACCTACCGAGCATAAATCTACTGCTCCGTCAGTCTGCTCGTAAGAGTGCATTGGGTAATTATGGTTCTTAAAGCTTCTATTCCAAGAACTCAACGTACGTCAGTATGTTCAACACTCTTGAGTGTAAAATGTGGAGCGTTTACCAAAAAACGTCTCTAGGACGTTTTTATTTCCTTCCTTTTTTAACAGAGTTGACCTTGAGTACAAGGTCAGTTGTTGACCCAGAATTTTAGTAAATAAGACCCGAGCTGAATTATTACTTCGGTCTGTTTCATCTAAAATTAATCATGGAAAACTGATGTTTTTGAACACACGATAATGAATCCACCAGCATTGACGATCAATTCTTTGTTAAATATCTGCAACAATACAACACAAGTGACCTTCATGTTTGAATGGTTTGCGCCCATGATTCTTATTCGGATTATATGCGAGGACCCGATTTTATCTTTCGAAAAGAGATTGCGAATTTTCTCACTGCTACCATAAAAATGCTCTCTTCCAGAGTGTCCGCATTTCGTGAATCACTACCTTATTTCTTTTCAATATTGTAGTATCTAAGGTTGCTGCATTGTCATCAGACACGTAAAGAATTCAGAGATACACATCATCGATAATTTAGTGGCAAGCATTCTAAATACAGACGAATTTTAGAGGACAATATTAAAACAGGTATTTTTATTTTAAGGGAAGTGGCCGTGATGTGAAAATTATTTCAGTAGTGACTCAATCAGTATAGTGATTAACCCTTTGGCCCCGGAGCTGGACATTTACAGTTTAGCACACCATTTATGTAAAATGTGAATATTTTATGAACCAAGAAGGGTAACATTAGGAAATACACGATTCTTGTGGAGGAATAAACGAAGACGGCGAGAGAAAGTCTAAAAAAAATAAATATATTTGCTGACTAAATATATAAAAAGTGTACTCTGTGGTGTAGCGGTACGCCTGTCCTGTATATAGGATGCATGGTGCCTAAAGGTTAAGCTACGGGCTGGAGGGGCAGAGAATTTTCTGGTCGCCACCTTCTCCACACTGGCTGTTGTACCCAACAACCCTCAAACTAATAGTTACTGGTGGTTGTTCCTTCGAGCCGTTTAACTGACCAACCACTCACATCTATTGCCACGGTTAGAGAATTCACAAAAATATACCGCCACGCCTGTAGAGGTCTTCATGGCGTAAAACTAAGATAAGTGGAGGGACAAATCTTCGTTTAACCCGTGTGTTTAGCTGGAAGGACAGAGAAAACTACCAAAGCTCTCAGTTAAGTTTTTCCATTTCCGGTTGAAATCCAAATAGGCTGTATCCCGAATACGAGCAAATGTAGTTAATTCTGTCGGTGTAAGTTCTGACAAGTTGGGAAGCTTTAGTTTGTAGGGGTTGAGGAAAATTATGTAAGCTGTCCTGAGGTGTGGCCAAGACCCGAATGTGGAACGGACATGAGTTGTGTCGCAACGTCGCATAATGATCACATGAAACACGTCCGAACTTTCTCCACTTCCTTCTGACTCACGTCACACCTGCCGTCCCTGTAGATACAATGACATCTCAGTCCTTTGAAACGATTGTTGTAATTATGAATCCCCACTTCCGTTCATGACAATAGTTGTCATGGAGTCTTCAGTTACTTGTGCTTCACAGAAAGGTGATGGGATGGCCGCTGTACGAACATGAGTCTGTTTAGAGCGTCGTTTTAACCAGACTGGCATGATCAGTTGGCACAGTTAGTGCGTTAATTACATAAATTTCGTGGTTACACATAAATGAACAGATAACTTTTTAAAAATTTTTGGAGTGCACCAAAATTATCGATCTGGGAAATTTAGGTGTGTTTCTACATCAGGTTAATTACAAATGGGAGCACCACACGAGAACTAGAAGGTGAAGAATAAAATAGCTGTCAATAGTAATACATTAGAGATTAAAGAGTACTTTAATAGATGGTAGTAAAGGTACAGCTTTCCCATTAGAAGTCTGGACAGGTCCCTTGGGTTCCAGGAGGTTGGGGGGTGGAGGATTTCAGGACAATCGGCAAGTGAAGGCTGCAAGTTTGTCAGCTGTACACACCGGCAGCCTTTACCCTCCATGAGTTACCCCTGGTACTAATTTCCGTTAGAGACTGAGAAGACACCAGGGCCATAGTGCAGTCAATGAAAGATTCTAAGGACCCCATCGGGAATCGAAATCGCGACTTTCCGCCTTGTAGCGCAGAGCATGTTAACAAATCGATTACTGTTTAGTGAGGATTCGCGGGCTGCGTCCTGCATATAAACCTGGTGTTAGAAGGTGCACTTCCGCAGTATTATATTGTAGTATGATGTATTGTACTAAAGAAAATCTTATCTGTCTATATAAACATCAGTTTAGAAATAACTTGAACGCAACAGACAAACTGTATTTCGTCAAATAGTGGAGGAAATATTATACAATTTAAATTGTGTTGTGTTGTCTATCGTAATGATTACGGTCTTTAGACTTGTGCTGACACGTCCTTTAGTATAGCAGGTCTACATACACAAAGTTGCCGTCATTTTTTCGGTCAACCTTTAGCGCGAGTCTCGCAAACTTCCTACCTCACTCACATGCTCTGACTGCAGAATCACACTGACTTATGCGCACACGAATTCACACACTCTACCGACTTGTGACATCAGCCTAGGTTCGTTAACGTTACTTACACCTGAAGCTGGAGACATTGTGGAATTAATCGCGATATACACTGATTCAGAAATACATCGAAGTTGAGGGTAGAGGGATGAGTGTCTGTTAAAGGTAGAACTCTAATTCCCTCATCGCAGTTGAGCATACCGGAGGACAAACTCTTACTGACTGATTTTGATGGCTAGGCAGCCTTCGCTACACTATTTTCCCGCCAAGACCTTCCTTATCCTCGTGTTTCAAGCTAAGTAGTTCGTACTTCATGACCATGTAAAGATTTTCTCCGCATTTTGTGCATCCCGAAGCTTAATTAATTCAGGCGCGCAGCCGATAAAAGAAAATACATATTTATCGTAAACCGAGACCAATTAATTTAAGTTAGATGTCATGGAATTTGTAATTTCATTTATATGCATACACAATGCGGTTTCAAACAATGTTATATTGCAGCTGTAATTATGACATTTTTATACAGTCTCAGGGTCAAACCTCCGCCCCACCCCCCTCCTCACCCAACGAAAAATTCATGGTACGCGCCTGCATTACAGTACAAAATGGAAACATATCAAAATAAATTTTTAAATTAAAGCGGCACAGAGTGATTACAGAAAATTAGCTCTTTTGTTTGATTTTTGTTTACAGTTTCAGGTGATTGAGAAGCACTGGCAAAGCAAACAGACTGACTTGTGAGCAGCGCAGGAATGTTGCAACCTGGCAAATCTCTATCTTGGTTCTGAGGATTAACCGTTAAAGGCCCACTCTCGCTACTGATTCACCGCTTTTTTTTTTTTTGCTGCACCTATGAAGCGACACTGCAATCCATTTATGAAATTTCGAAATGTTGCCATCACTTTGCAAATGATGGAAGCTTTTATGGACCAATTATCTGTATATCTGAAACGTTGCGTGCAGAACTTCTCAGATACTAAACAGACGTACTAACATTTACATTTCCACGTTCCGTTGGGGTTTCCCCTTTCTGACTGCTCCATTAGGCACCACGCGGCGAAGGCATGTGAGGGAGTGGAGGTGTGTCTTCGGTAATTCTGAACCTCGGAAATAGGTGGAGGTGAGTAATCGACCTTACGTTTAGGCCGTTTTATTCCCTTAAACCCACGGGACTGGACTTTGGTGGGACCTATGCCCGGTCTGGATACTGTGGATGACAAAAAATCTCTGGCCATGCTGGGAGATGAACCCTGATTTCTCGTTCTTCCGGCCAGTATCGTAACAACTATAGTCACTGACCTATTCCAACTTCCACCTTATTTACATTACGTGTCAAACCCATTGTAAACCTACTTAGTTTAAGCACTCTTATGGTAAAACTGAACGTATTGCTATAACAAGTGTTTGGTCTGTTACTTCCAGTTCATCCATCCTAATAGATTACATATTATTTCCCTTAATTTTGGTGCATTTGTTTACTATTCTGTCAGTTTGTCTTCTTTCAAAGTAAGAAAGAAAGTTCAAACCGTACAAAATAAAGTATTAAATTATTTATTTCCTGTTTCTTCGAAAGTAGAGTTTGAGAAATGCAGGAGGTTGTGACAATTTTTGGGCCGAATCGTGGGAGGCATTAACGTTTAAACTGATCCTAGAGGGAGCTGTTATTTTGAATGTATCAGCGACATTGAACTGCTTTAATACTGCATCCAATGGAGTGACTTTCGTGGAAATGGCGCTGAACCGAAGTTCCGTAATTTTTCAAGAAAGGATAAAATACCAGATAAGCGAATTAGTTATCGGCTAAAATAAAAAGCCATTTGTTAATTTCTCCTTCGGCTTCTTGTTGTAATATGGAATGAGACATTTTCTACTTTCTCTAAAAAAAAAAAACAGCTTGTCTATAAATTTGCGTTAGTAAGAACAAATAGTCTGAAAACATTATAACGACGTCTCAAGCGTAAGTTAGCTGTAGTATGATAAATGTTGTGAAACTGGGAAGGCATGTTTGCTCCTCCAAACAACATTCAGCCTGTTGTTAGCAGCATCAAGATGCACGAACTGCGTTGCAGTACATTTTGGGTAGTAACTTGCATGCAGGCACTTCACATTATTCATTGCAGATTATCTGACAGGTCTTATTTACATTTTATTTGGGATTGAACAATTAGAGTGAACTAAACCCCCATGAAATACAGGTCCACTTTTATTTTCGATTCAGTCAGCGTTTGGTCAGAAACGTTATTTCTGGAGTGAATTGGTTTGGCCGGTTAATCGCAAGTTACAAGTGTAGTTAAGCAAAATGACATGAAGGCGCATGGGGAGTGCAGGTTCAGGTCCACACTTTCTTAACCGAGGAACGGCCGACTTAACGATTCAGCCATTTTAACCCCCCCCCCCCCCTTCACGTAGTACCCTAGTGATATTTAGTTACACATTCATTTTGTCGCAGTGTAAATAGCGTACTCTATGCTGTGTGCTGTTAATTACGCAATGCGGCATAGCGCAGTCAGTATAGTGACTAGGCCACCATCTGGAGTGCTCCGATTGCTATTTCCGGCACTGGCCAAGATATTGTCTTTTCTCCAAAATATCCAGATCGGCTCTGAGGCCCATCCAGCCTACTATTAAATGGGTGCCAGAATTCTTTCTCCGGGGGTATAGCGGTCGGGGCGTGAAGTTTAACACTCACCTCCACCTAGTACCTAGGTCAAGAATGAGTGGAGCTGAACCTCTACTCTCTGTATACGTCTTCATGGCACTGGCATAAACAGTTTTATTTTTTCTTTGTGTTTTTCAGTAGTACAGTCTGTTTCTGTCGTCATGTAGTCATTGTCAGGTTGTTTATAAGCAAATTGACACACATTTTAAGGTAATTAAAATTAAGATAATTAACCTATTGTGACTGGAATAGTATCATATTTTGTTTTAAATTGTCGTCAAGGTTTTTTGATTGATTGCATAGAACTTCAGTACTTTTTGTGTGTGTTGTATTGTACAGTTCGTATTGCTTCGTTAGGTTTTGTGTTGCTTGGTTGTTTATGTGTTTTCGTTCGTTGTCTGCGTGTTGGAAGGTCAGACGAGTCTCTGTTTAATGAATAAGAGACATTGTATCCCAGAGGTGGCTCGATATAACGGCGAAGAGGGCCCCTCTGTGAGAACCTCAAATCTCGAAACAGAATTGTTTAGCCCCAGTCGTGCATGCTGTCGGTCATTTAATATCTGACTGAAATACGTCGGCTTCTGGCTTTCCTATGTCCAAGTCACAAAGTCCAGCTTCGACGTATGTAAACACCCACCCGTAAGCTGTGAAACTTCTCCTCAGTCTGTGTACACAACTCAAACTGAAGATTCAACGCTACTGGGATGTTACGCTGAGTGGCTGGGTAAAACAGCGTAATATCCCAGCTGTTGTTGATTTTTCGGCAGCATCGCTGTGAGATACCGAAATCTGGCAAAATACAGTTCATATCGTCCCCATAAATAACTATTATTTACTCTAAGTTAAATGCAAGTTATTTTAAAGAATAAGTAGGCTTGGCAGCGAAGAGATAAAGAAGATGAAGGAGAAACCAGTGTTGAACACGCGGCTGTCAGTAAATGACTCTGGCCTGTTAAGAGTTTTGATTATGAACGCCTTTATTACGACTTCTCTTAACTATTAATGGTTTCCAGCAATCTTTATCGCATAAAAATGATAAGAAGTTACTTGCTGAACACCTTTGTTCAAGGGGAAAGAAAATTTCCCCCTCCCCTTGACAAAGAATCATGAAAGTGACGAGTTGAAGAGAGAATTACCGATAATCTGTGATCAGCTTATTACATGACAGGCAGAGAATGCTGCTCCAGAACCATTCCTAGAGTTTTGATGTTTTGCTGACCGTGCATTTCAGTATGTTTATCTTAGTAATTAACCAACTTGATGCACAAAATGTTTGTTTTACAATAAGTTTATTTCGTAACCTCTACATGTTTCGAGCATATGTGCTCATCATCAGGAGGTCAAAATTGCATTACATCACACCTATAGGTGTGATTATACCAGAGGCTGTGTAATGCAATTTTGACCTCCTGATGATGCGCACATGTGCTCGAAACATGTAGAGGCTACGAAATAAACTTATTGTAAAACAAAAATTTTGTGCATTAAGTTAGTTAATTACTACGATAAACATTCCTCGAGGTTATCAAATATACACAAATACTTCTGAAATTATTCAACTTAAACCTCACATTAAATACATAAGTATAATTTGTAACACCTCATTTTAACACATTACGTTAATCTACCTTATAAAAGAAATAATTGCTTTATACTGATATGAACTATGACGCATAGTGACACTCATTCTTAACCCCGACACTAGATGGAGGTGAGTGTTCAATTTCGCTCTCCGCCGCTTTACACCTGGAGGAAGAGGTTCGAAGAGCCCTAGAGCCGAGTTACGTTAAAAAGACTGTCTGAAAATGGTACAACATACTGAATTTCGTATTGTAATTCTTCGTTTCATTCGTGGCGTCTTTCTATTGAACGTGGATTCCTGACCACAAAAGGATGACGTCAGAACAGAAAACAAATAGAAGATAATGAAATTAAAATACAAAATACAGCATCACAACCGAAGTGTCAGAAAGCCGTACCTCGAAAGTGGAAGTGGAGGCAGCTGTCCACAAATTCTAGGCCTCGGAACTCGATGAAGTTGTGAAGGTCTGTTGTTTTCTAGTGACGTGAACCCGCTGACATTTTCCGAAACGTTGAAGTCTCACTTCATATTGTTCTTGTTCATCACCACAGAAGACTTTAATTGAAGATAGTTTCTTGTGTATATTAAAGTTTAGAATTAATCTGAGAAAATAAATTAATTGGAATCGATGGTTAGGCTACTTTATGAGGGATCAGCTCGTTGCAGTTCCTTCACTGTCAACAGTTTCCTTCTTCAAATTATACATTGGCACATACCAACATCGCTGCCTCCATATTCAGGTAGTCTACATACTTAGTAAGAAGCAGCCAGTTCCTTATGTACCAATTCACACGGCGCCATTCTTCAGAAGACAGATACCCTTATTTTTACGATAGACATCACGGTGTGTTTATGATTCTATAAATGAGTACACATTTACTATCAACGCAACTGTTTATTGGTTGCTATTAATTCAAGTTGCATGGCTACGTGTTTCGATAGTTATCTTCAAGTTAGTACATTATACAGAAATAAAAAATGCAGTTACAATTTTATTGTAGTGTTGGACTGAGATCTCTGTCGTCCATATGACACACGTGTTGATTATCAGCAGGCTATGCGTCCGGAATGACCGCCTCTGTGGTCTAGTGGTCAGAGTTTCTGGCTACAGATATAGAGGTCCCGGGTTCGATCCCCGGCGCTACCAGATTTTCTGAGTACTAGTGGGTCTGGAACGGGGTCCACTCAGCCTCGTGAGGTCAATTGAGGATCTACCTGATTGAAAAAAGTAGCGGCTACAGGTCTAGAAAACAGAGATTAACGGCTGTGGGGACCCGTTGCGCTGACCACGTGACACCCCTCTATCCGCAAAAGTTGGCACTAAC
>Ga0131853_10023070_pt1 | contig 11245 bp, 7 predicted proteins | sample TergutLab28metaG_FD_92764 | JGI IMG/M metagenome (GOLD analysis project Ga0131853, IMG submission 92764) | Labiotermes labralis P1 segment gut microbial communities from Petit-Saut dam, French Guiana - Lab288 P1 (version 2) (version 2) | ecosystem: Host-associated > Arthropoda: Insects >...
AAGTAGCTGTACCAGTATTATGACCTGTACCGGAGGTTGCGGTTACAGTTTTTAGTACTCCTGATGATGGGTGCTGTGACACCCGAAACATGTAGAGTGACTTTGCAGTGAATAAATATCTGCTTACTGTTGCATCTGGTTGGATTTTTATTAACACTGAATTGGGATGCACGGAACCGTGAGCTTAAAAAAAAAGTTACAGAATATATATATATTGTTAATTTTTAAAACTGATTTTAATCCATACGAATTATGAATTTATATTTTTCTTTAGAAATGTCAGACATGTCATATTTTGCGTTTGGCGCGTTTCACAATGTTTATTGTGGCACTCTTCACAAACATGGACTCTTATTTAAAAATCAGGCAGGGAATACTGCTTAATATTTTTGGACAGATACATTTACTTTCCAAATTTCATTATGGACTTTACGACCTTTTCAAAAAAAGAATATTCCTTTTCGTAAATAATGTTTTAGCAGCATTCACATTTTGTTTGAAACCGTTTTAAGGGGCATCAAGAGAATTAAGACAGGCCACATACGGCTCCAGGGCCGCCACTTTAATATTCGTGGACCAGGTGGAACTGCTTACTATGAATTCATGTAGTTCGCAAATAGAAGGCTAAACGATAACTCTCATTTCAAAGACCGAGGATAAAATCGTCTTCAGTTGCATCATCCCTGTCTTCTTATAACAATACCGTGGTGCTTCGTCTGAAAGGTCATTCTGATCCACCCCACTTGAATATCTGAACAATCCATCTCCATCACTAGGTAAGGGTCCTTGTACCACGAGGTCGCGCAGTATATCTTCCACTCCTTCGTCTTCTCTTCACTCCAGCCGTCATCTATTGTCTTCAAGGTTTGTCATTTGTCCACAGTGCTTGATGGTTACAAACCAGTTCTTACCCAGCTGAAGCGCATTCTTCTGAGCTGCATATCTAACTAAAGAACAAAAATTCCCAGGGACAGTTCCATGCCTTGCGACTGGTTACCTTAACCATGTTCCGTTAAGCAATTAAGACTTGTGTCGATTACGAAATTACGGAGGCGTAATTCATCGTGTTCCTTGTACTCAAAACCGACAGTAAAATCACACAGGAATGGTACGTCCGTCATTCCATACGTTTACAGGTGCTGATAAGTCCTTAGCCCGTCCAAGAAGGAAGCAAACCAATGTTTCTGTCAGAATGACGTGAATTTCCTTCGGCGCCTTGCCTTGCAGAAAAAAAAAACTTTATGACAGCTCGCGTCTCGATGTTGTCGAAATCGCGCGCGTCCCTGACATGCTTCCGAGCTTGTTTCCTTCCTGGTCGGCCTAAGGACTTATCAGCACCCCGGTAACCTACCAATAAACGGACTTAGACGACATTTGTATATAGACCACTTTCTCTAAGGACTGTGGAATTCATCAAATTGTGGTTTAAATCAGTGAAGCATAAGCGTGTTTTGAAGGAAATTGAAATATAAACTGAGATTTTCAAAGTCGCGAATATTAAATAAATTTGCAGAAAACATTAAACACGGGTTTTAATAAGAGCTAAATATTATATTTTAAACAGTTCCGTTCACTGAATGATAACGAATGCGTAAGATAATACTATTTGTGACTCTGCGCAGTCTAACAGGCGTACTGTATTTTTATTAGACTTGTGACTCCAAACAATACACTTCAATTTTGTCTTCACAGCAAAGTAGCACATTTGTACTCCACTAGACAGTAAATTTACAATGAGCTACTGGTGAGTTAGCTGACAAGGTTCCATTGGAATCTCATATATATTCGAACCGAAAATGAAGTCATCAGGATGCATCAGAGTAGTTTCAGAGTTAATAACCACAGTTCCAGTATTCTGTCAGCTGGAACACACGAACGGACATTTTCTGCATCATGCCTTCACTGTCTTAAGATGAGAACGTCGCGCACTACAAGGCACATTCAAAGTAACACTCATGTTTCCAAGAACTGTTGTACGGAAAGCTTCTGCTATCGTAAGCACGACCCTTTTTAGACGTAATTCTCAGTAAGGCGGAATCTGGATGTCCACACACCAGCGCCAAAATAATATTTGTCTGAGATATAAAATTTATCACTCATATTTCCTGTGCTTGCAAATGTATTTCGACCTTTTTGAAACTCTAATTATGACGACAGATACATCACTTTTCAGAAAAGATATATTTCAACAAATACAGGAAGACATACGTCGTTAAGAATAATAGGCACATTTATTGATAAAGACTTATGAAGCTGCCTGTTTCCTTTTTTTTCACGACGTCTGCCATGCCCGATAACCATCTTCTAATATCCACCGTCTGTGATACTGCACAACCTTCGAAAAATGAAAGGTATGTATTTAATGGCCGATCTGATTGTCATTTTCTATTGCAAATCGATTCAGTGATATCCCTACCGACGTCTAGTGACGTGACTCAAATTAAGTCTTTACTCCACCACATGAAAGCTTGAAATGTTTTTAACCTTGTGGAGTGAGAGAGAAAACCAACAAGATGTAACAGTTAGATGTTTATTTTTAACACTTTCTCAACATGTTTCGGGCATCATTATGCCCATCTTCAGGAGAACAAGACGTATGTTACTGCACGTGGTGTGCTGCGCTGTTTCTGCTGGATGTGGTTGGTAGCGGTTGTGGGGCGCTGCCTTGTGGGGTGTGAGCACTGTGAAGGTTACTGTTCCAGCAGAAACAGCGCAGCACAACACATGCAGTAACATACGTCTTGTTCTCCTGAAGATGGGCATAATGATGCCCGAAAAATGTTGAGAGATTGTTAAAAATAAACATCTAACTGTTGCATCTTGTTGGTTTTCTCTCTCACTCCACAATTTGCTCACGATGAACGGTCACAGAAACCTAAAGTTTTTAACCTATTAGGCAGCCCGCTGTGTACTCACACACCAATCCAACATATGTGAATCAAATAACACTCGACTACAACCTGTAGCGTCGAGGACCTATCATCTGTTAACCATTATGTCTTGGTGAAAAAAACATCCGAGTTACAGCGAAAATATTAAATCTTTACGACACTCTGTGTAGTGAGTAGCACCTAGCGTCGCGTTTCAGAAAAATTAATAGAGAACATGGAAATATTAACACCGTTGGCACAACCAAAAACTATATTATTCTTTAACGCAGCTACATGTTTCGACTTTGTAAGGTCATCTGCAGGCTAACATTAAAACTTTTAAACAGATATGAAATTGCAAGCGCTACGAATGAGATATCATACCACGTGGTCTCCTGTGAATCGCAGACTAACAATAGAGCGATCTGGTAGCCCCGTAGGCCAAGCTGACATATTGCTTCCTCCATTTATCATTTATTTTAATCCTATTTTAATTTGACATTTTAATCTGCAAGTAAACATGATATATAATTTGTAAAAAAAATGAGGCCTCATTTCTAGCGTTCGCAATTTTCTATCGTTTTAAATGTTCCAATATTAGCCCAAAGATGGCCTTACAATTTCGGAACACGTAGCTTCTTTAAATAATACTGAAGTTTATTCGTGTCAACGGCATTATTGTTTCCATTTTGCCGATTAACGTACGATACACGACGGGATGAATGGCTTTAAAAAAAATATTATGGGAAAAAACGTGAAAGGAATCGGCCGTAGTCTGATTTTAGCCAAGTGCTGTTACCTCCATATTCCCTGGAGGTCGTAAGGAGATGTCCGAACGTCCCTCGACAGATTATCCCATCTTCAGATACGGCGTACTACCTCAAGGCCTACAAAGATTTGCAATAAAAATACTGAAAAAAAAGGCCCAAAGTTTGAAGTGTCTCTCTGATGTGAGATGTCATGACGGGTGTTGGGTGTCAAGCCAATTACGATAGTCTTGGTTTAGAGTAGATAGAAGGCGTTGGAAAAAAGAGAGCTGATGAAAATATATGAAAACGAGGAAAAAGAATTGAATATATATATATATATATATAAATGAAGAAACTAATAAAATGTTACATTTGGAGCAGAGATTTGAATGGTGCTGGCAATTGGACTCTTCGGAAAATAGATCTGAAATACCTTGAGAATTTCGAAATGTTGTGCTGGAGAAGGATGGAGAAGATCCGTTAGAACGGCCGTTTGAAAAGTAAAGTATTACATAGAGTTAAGGAGGAAAGAATCATTTCCGTACAATAAAATGGTGGAAGAATAACTGGATTGACCGAAACGTGCTTTGGAAATTCAATATAAACCAAGTTACTGAAGGAAAGATAAGAGGGGATGAGAAGACGACGAAGGAGACTTAAGCAGCTACTGGAAGACCTTCAGGAAAATAGTAGGTACTGGCATTTGAAATAGGAAGTATTAGATCGCAATTTCTGGACAACTCGTTGGAAATGTCCTCACACTTACCCTTTGGTGCATATTTGTTATTACGCATGCGTCATGTATGATGGACGGTGGGTGTAGGCTATGTGAGGCGTCAGGACCCTAAGTGTAAACGTAACACGCTATCGGTAACAGGATCAAACTCGGTAGTCACGTAAATGGCATGTAAACACTCGGTTAAACCCTCAAAAGAAAACCCATTACACAGCTATTAAAAAATTCCCTCACATAATGTTATGATGACAAGAAGGGATATACAAAGTAAAGGTATGCAGGTGTTAAAGGTTCGACAGCGTTACTCAAAAAATTACCGCTGTGCTTCAGGAGTTAAGACAACCGTAGGCAATAAACACCAGACATATTACGTAATTACTTACCTTTTAGTGAGTACGATTGCAAACTAATGGAATTTGTTACAACGTAACAGCATTAAAATAGAGTAATAATATATATTTTTGAGCTTGAAATATTTCTTGTGAAGCTCAGAAAATTGCATTTTGAAAATAATAGGCCTTAATAGCAGTTAATTTGATGATGTTTGCTTGATAATGAGGAGTGGCCCAAGTGTTCTGATCTGAATATAACCACCGAAGTTCTCCTGGTTTATGAGCTAACCGTCTGTGCCAGTTGTACAAAGAATAGTAGCAGCCCACTCATTCTTTTACCTGTCTTATGACAGGCCCATAGCCTCTCCCAAAGTTGTTTCTCTGCAGAGTGCTATCTATTGCTTCCTCTTCCAATTTTCAGTATCCTCTCTTTTCCTAAGGTCATCCAGTAAGTAGCCCATCCTAAGTACTATCATTATTCATGCGTCGCGTGCAAGTAGTGCATGAATTATTAGTCCTAACCTGCACGTTTCATTCGCCCCCCCCCCCGCCCCCACACACAAAAGCAGAAAAATATTTCTTTTTTTCTAAAAGTGGGCTCCTTATCATCTAGAAGGAAAACCTTAATTAAATTAAAGATACACCAGGAAATACCCCTTAAACTCGTGTTACTTTAGCGTGATTACTCTTTCCGAATCTCAGAGGTGGGTTTGCTCGTTCCTTCCGCACAAACTGATATCAGAACATTTCTGTTTCATTCCACGCTGAGTCCTCCACTATTAGACATTTACGATCACCCTCCCAATCAGCATTACGTGATTTATATAGACACATGAGTGCGTCAATGTCAGTCCTCTGAATAATACACGAAGGTTCGACTTTTATCGCCAAATAAAACACGTACAGTAACTACTCTTGCCGGTCCCAGTGGCCGCGCGGTCTAAGGCGTAGGTCTACTGCCGCTCACCTGCTGAGATCGTGGGTTTGATTCCCACCGGGGGCATGGATGTTTGTCTGTTGAGTGTTGTGTGTTGTCAGGTAGAGGTCTCTGCGACGAGCTGATCACTCGTCCAGGGAAGTCCTACCGACTGTGATGCGTCGTTGTGTGTGATCTAGAAACCTCAAGAATGAGGAGGCCATGGCCCGCGTTGGGCCGCAGCGCCATAGGAAAAAGAAACAAAAATTACTACTCTTAATTAACTAGGATTTTGACCTTCGGGAAAAATACCGACTTTCATTTTGAGACCCTAATAAACCCGCCAAACATTTCTTCTGGTTATCTTTTTCCTCTGGGCCAAATATCAAATTATCTAATTAAGTCGGTTGACACAGGCTAAGAATTTTAATATCATTACACGATTACTTTTAAAATGACTAATACTTACTCCATATACCGACATTTTCGACATCCAAAAATTCTACAACCTCTGTTTTTGTGTTTTTATATTTCAGAAGGGAAAGCTTATATTTTCCCATACAGCATTAAATACTATGTAGGTATTTATAACCGTGATTCAGTGTTGTTACTGCGCGGTGCGAACTTTATCTACAAATACAGTTAAAGTTAATTTCCGTCCTTCAAAAACTCAATAAATAAAGACAAACCAAAAAATAACAGCTTAACATCAGTTTCCAACTTTCTTAGCTGTACTGCTGTGTCATCATCGAACATGGTCACTACATTCTACGTCGTCTCATTAAAAGTTTCACTGGAAGTAACTGCCAAAATTTAGGAAACAATTGAGAGAATTTATCTGAAACCTAACAAGGTTACACAAATAAGAATTGCATTTATTAAAGCTAGAGTATACACAACAACGACCCGCGAAACGTCATCAGCCTGATTCCCAATCAAATTGCGGCTAGGTAAGTTCACAAATATGTTAAAGATAAGCCTTAAAATAGCAGGAATGCTGATTGTGACTGGTTCATTTATGATATCGGGACCCAGCAAAGTAACCCTACATTTTTATGACGACTCAGTTCTCCCTGGTTCTCGCAGACACATCAGGTGCAAGCCACATAAGTACCTCGAAATATATAACGATCATTTCCTTAAATGTTTTTATTTACTACCCAGAGAAACTCTGTATTTTAAATACTGTAGATAAATTCTCTTGTATCAGAGAGTTTAGCAATTCTGCAATCTGAAACGGTATCGACTTTATCGTTCTTTAAGATGAAGAGAACTTCTGGCCAGAACTGCCACTAGTGCACCAGCATTGCTTTTTCCGTCATGCGACAGGTTCATAGTCTCTTCCAAACAAGCTCTCCATCGAGTGAAATTTAGTGGTTCCTCTTTTTAATTTCGGTAATTTCTCTTTTCCATACTGTCATCCAGTAGCTACTTAAGCCTTCGTCCTCGTATTCAATTCTCTTCAATCCTTCCTTCAATAAAGTGTTTTAGGGGTCGGTTTCTAGGCAAATTATGTCTAAGTTAGTCTTCTTTCGTTGCATTACATATAGCGTGTTCCTTTTTTCCCGTGACTCTATATAATATTTCCCCATTTTTCACACGATTTGTCCAGCTTGCTGCACCTTCAGCCTCGCTCATGAGGCTAACACAGACTAAACATCAACAACCAAAAAATTTTAAAAATACATTCATATTACAATTTAAAACGTTTTAATTTAGACCGATAAATTTGTAGCTACAAATTACATTAAAAGTAAACGAATTAAATTACAAAACACGTTTCACGCTGAATTCGTACACTTTGCTAATGTCGTATATATATATATATACACATTTCCGTACGCATGCATCTAATATTTTATTAATCATCATTATCAAAGAAAGAGTTAAATTTACATTTCACGTGTCGAAATGATTGGTCTCATTCAGACACATTACAAGAATTACGCAGCATATTTCTATATATTTTGTAACTCTGTTACCATACACAATTTCATAACCGTAATTAAAATGAGTCTGTTGTGCGTTCCACCCCATACATTTACTCGGCCCGTCTGTTAGTAAGCGACTGCTGGGTGTAGGAAATCACAAGGCGTAAAGTATTGTAACCCTAATGGAACAACCCCGTCAAGTGTTTCACAGGCTTGAAAATATACATAACGATAAAACACACACGTACTTCTGACGCAAAATAAAGACAACAGTGTGCAAAGAACGAGTTCAATTTGTTCGGTGTAATTAAGAGATTCCTGATATTTATAGAAAAATCTAAGCATGAAAACTCGTCACCTTATCTCTGTAAGCTACTAAATCTTTCCGGTCTGCAGATGATGTTTCTGTGCAAAATAGTGTGTATTAATAAATAGTGATCACTCACTATCAAAAGGAAAGGCTGGAGGTTTGCCTTAAGAGATATATATTGTCTTTGCCCATACTCTGTGCTTATAACTCAAGACAGATCAGAAAATGTTCAGCCTTTGAGAGTACAGTGTAATTTCTAGAAACTCTATTAGATTCTGCTTATACGTAGTTTGTTTCACCTCAGTTTGTTCGAAAGTCGGATGTGCTCTGCTTTTAATACGCAGGTGCCTGCATGATTTCCTTTTACACGGTTTGTGTGGTTTGTGTGTTAGTCACATCAAACAGCACAGCCTTCCTTGAAATCCTGGCTATTCACAGCTGATCAATAGACTCTCTTCTTTTTGCAAGCTGCGTAGTCATTAAAGTATTCCAAAAAAACGCGCATTTATACCCTATCCTACACCACTTGAGTGCAAATAAGAAGCACGCACATTATTCCTCAATGAATCAATGAACGTAATTCTCCCAAGTAGTCAATTTATTTACTCCGATTAATTACATCATCTGCACTGTGCTACTGCATGTCCGGTTCATCTCATCATCCTTGATTCAGCGATCCCAATAATAATGGGCCAAGACCAGATATCATTATGTTCCTCATTATCGATACTGCTTCCCACAAGGGCATTAGTTATAAAGAAGCAGACAGTTTTGGCTGCGAAGTTTGGGTAATGGATATCGCAGTAAGTGGTGTGCGTTTTCTTTTATGAGCTGGGCATGGAAACTCGAGGAAACAGAAAGAGTCTAGATTTTCTTAATGTCAGCCATTATAAAACTTAGTAAAAATTGTTCAGCTAACAGAAAGGTACTGATCTTACTTCTTTAAAATGAATGTCCCCTTTAGTCCTACTGTGTGTTCCCTTTTATAAGATAAGTCGTGAATTGCACTATGAACTTGCAATGTGACAAAGAAGGAAAACCACATAACTCAGGAATAATTGACATGGAAGCCTTTATAAAGAAAAGCGGCAAAAAGCTTGTCCTAACTCACCCATGTGAAGGGAATTTCATTTATCCGAAAATACTTGAAGATAAACTGCTTTACAATATGCCGCGTTTGCTAAATTAATTTAATTTAATCTTTCCTCCCCCTTCCCCTCCCCCCTTATCTCCTCCTGAATCACTGACAAAGAACTGGGGAATCTGAGAACGAGCCCCCTGTTCTTTTAATTAAACGCATTTCCAACAAAGCCTGAAAAAAACTATCGGAAGGGTGCAGAAGATTTAGATAATTCACAACAACTCAAACTGTATTTTCAGTCACTTACGCAATACGCACACACGCAGCTTCACCGTCACGGTTACAAAATTTCGCCATCAGGATGCATCGTTAAACGCTTTCATCCGGTACATACGCATAACCAATATTTCTAAGCCGCATAAAGTTTCTGTTGCTATTATTGCTATTGTTGTTGTTGTTGTTGTTGTTGTTGTTTTTGTCGTCGTCGTCGTCGTCGTTGTTGTTGTCCGCTTCCTTCAAACCTATGTTTCCAGAGACGTCCTCAAACTTTGCAGTAACGTAGTATGTGCATTTGTCACCGCCACCCCCCCCCCCCCCACCAATTCTGCAACTATTAACCTAACACTCTTTATTATTTTAAAAAGCAAATGAAAATTTCCCAATCACGTAAATGTTTCCTGTGTTATGTTTCCTCTCCTACATCCAAATATGTTCCTTACTGTTTTGTTCCCACATATTTTTCCAAGGGACAGAGGCAAAGCTTGAACCCAGGTAAGACAAGGTAAAGTCTCCCCGTAACATGTCACGCATGCACAGAGGGGAAGTAGAGGTAGGCCTACAGCTGTACCCATTCTTAACCTCAGCGCTAGATAGGGGTAGGTGGTTAATGTCATGCCCAAGCCACTTTACCGATACAAAAAGCCCCGATACCCATTGCAGGAAGTTGGGTGGGTTCTAGAGCCGGTCTGATCGTGAACCGTCCACCGGCAGCCAGTCGCTATACAAACTGCGCTGACTCGGCACCACATAACAAAATACGTGAATTACTAACAACACCAGAACATGTAACCTGAAGTAAATCTGCTAGGTAGTAACTGCAGACGCAGTTATTAGAAGAAGAATAGAAGAAAGGGCGCAATGAAATAAGGGATGAGTTTCAAACCATTTGGAACGTACTAGAAATGAGAAGGCTTCAATACTATTAAGAAATAAAAAACCTTAAGATCCTACAAAATAAACTCAGCCTAAAAGTTACCGCCAATTATGTGAGACTTTGCCTTGTTATGGATGGCGACACTGCGCGTAATAGATCGTAAGGCAACAAACACAGACTGTTCTTAATGCCGGATTCATGTACGTAACGAATTAACTTACCTTGTGTTTGATTCATTAAGATATGCGCATCCATGTTTCCAGACTAAAGTCATTAGAGATGATAAAAGTCACGAACCAGATCCTTTACTATAATGCAGGTAGGATTATGAAAAACGCTTAATTTATCATGAAGTGCAGCGCATTGTGCACATTGGAGATAAGGCTCCAGATTGTGAAAGTCGGATCGAATTAGAATGACCGTGGATGACGGCTAAAAATATACGAGGGTGAGTCAAATGAAAACCTTAAATATGTTTTGTCTCGTAATTTATTGAAGACAAAAGGTACACAATGACTTCATTTTTCTATGTAGTATCGTACTGCCACCTGTCGGCCACTCTTCAAACCACGAGTATCACTGTTTAAACTTACAAGACAATCGAGCTGTGGTTCTAATTTTTACCGCACTTTTAAATTCTTCATTTCACTCTTATGTCACGTATGTCACGTTTTGTAGGTAGAGATGATCAGCGGTGTCAGTTATGCCAGTCCGCAGTTTACGTAGCGTTTAAGTACATAAGGCTGAAGTCTGAAAATTTAAATTGAATAAAGGTAGACCAACTTGATGACACTTGCTTTATTATGTCAATTTACTGCTCAACATGTTTCGGCTGTTAATACATCCATCTTCAGGAGCTTGCGACTACTTTCTACGTTATTGTGTAGGCTGTATTGTGCTGACTTGAGGTGTGTTGGTGTTATGTAGCGGGAGTGGTTGTTGGTGATGTGGTATCCGAGTGCAGGCTGAACCAATGGTTCAGCCTGCACTCGGATACCACATCACCAACAGACAATCCAGCTACATAACACCAGCACGCCTCAAGTCAGCCTACACAACGCAACAAATAGTCGCAAGCTCCTGAAGATGGATGTATTAACATCTGAAACATGTTGAGCAGTAAATTGACATAATAAAGCAAGTGTCATCAAGTTGGTCTACCTTTAT
>Ga0131853_10023072_pt1 | contig 11245 bp, 7 predicted proteins | sample TergutLab28metaG_FD_92764 | JGI IMG/M metagenome (GOLD analysis project Ga0131853, IMG submission 92764) | Labiotermes labralis P1 segment gut microbial communities from Petit-Saut dam, French Guiana - Lab288 P1 (version 2) (version 2) | ecosystem: Host-associated > Arthropoda: Insects >...
CTTCATGGCCACCGTTTAATTACCTCTTTTTGGATCAGGTGTTTGTTGATAATCAGAGAGACTGAGCGATGTGTAAAGAATTTTCTGGCTAAGATGAAATAGATTTTTCGGGCATTCGTAAGATCTCAGTCTATTCAAAATGGCTGGCCACCAGGCGGCATCGAAGCCACGTGTGCCATCAAGGCTCACAATCACTAATACGTATCCTGCTGTCAGTCCGTTTGTTACAATGTTCTTAACCATCATGGCTGTGAAGATCGTACTCTTTAACGCCATAAAGCACTGCTGCTTTTTGGTCATATCGTTGTGAGTGAATACATGGTGATTATTTCTTTTATAAATAAATATTTTTTTTCCTTTCCACCTGTGATTATAAGACTTATTTTGAGAAATTGGTTTCGTATTCGCAGTTTTCCTTGCCGGGCTTCTAATTCGATTCAGCTTTGTTCCTTTCCACCTCAATGGAAAAAATCCACTATCGAGACTACAGTTGTATATTGCTGTTATATATCTCGCGCGTAATAACATTTTTAGCTGGGGCTCTTTCTTCTACAAGCTTCGTGTTACGTTCCTAATTTGTTCTCTTTTCAATTACTTACCTTCAGCCGTGTTTGTAGTTAGTTGTGATTGTAGTCTGGCACGTCGATTATCGTCGTTGTCTTCGTTGTTAATGTCTCCTTTTGTGAAGGGTTCAAGCATGTACCGTTTTGTGTTGTCTGTGTCCTTCGTTTGAATTCCTTCGCGTGCCCTCGAGTTACTTAAGTCTGGAATACACTGTTTGTCCAACTGCACCTTTCGCGATTCTGTGTAAATTTTTTTTATTTCCATCAGATTTTATATTCTCACATCAGCGAAGACAGCATGCTTCTCCAGAAATTTGGTACCCATCGGCCTTGACGTACAGTGTCATGAACTTAGAGCACCAAAATAATAAAAAATTTGAATTTCCTAATTACCTACTTGGAACAGAGCTCTGCTTCAGAATTTGGTACTTGCTCAGCTGGGCAAAAATTTCCCTCTAAGTTTATATTATTACAATTATTATTATTATTAACTTATTTACTTACTTACTTGTGGGCCCGATAGCTCGGTCGGTATAGCGACTGACTACGGGCTGGACGGTCCAGGATCGAATCCCCTTGGTTACGAAATTTTCCGTCCGTCCAGACATTCCCTGGGGCCCACCCAGCCTCCTGTAAAATGGGTACCGAGTCTTTCCCGGGGGTAAAGTGCGGCCGGAGCGTGGTGCTGACCACTCACCCCATTCTAGTGCCGCGGTCATCTACCCACCCTCTGGGTCAGACCGGGCCTCTAACGGGATCAATTTACCTTTTTCACCTGTACTTACTAACTTACTTACTTGTTTCCTTGCTTGCTTACTTATTACTTACTTACTTACTAACTTACGGCCATTGAGTTTTCACTCGGTGGCAGTAGTCTGTAACACACTGCAAATGCTGTGTGCTATGAGCCGTCATATAGAAACTCCATTGTCTGCTCTCAACTTCATGTAAACTCAATTGACACTGACCAGATAAGAACCGAAAAAATATTTTTGTGCAACATTTAATATACATCACCAATATCAAATTTAACCAAAATCATTGGGATGGAGGAACACGGATACCTCAGTTGGTGTAGTAACAGCGATATAGGCAGGACCATGAAGGAATGTAGGTTTGATTCTCGACAGAGTCACAAGATTTCTTTCTGTACCACCGCGTCACAAGTGGCTCTGGAGCCATTCCATCTTCCTATGCTGTGGATACCGGATGCCGCTTCTATGGAGGTTTAGCGGCTGGGCGTGGAGGTGACCACTCACTCGTCGTGTGCAGAGGTTCAGAATGCGAGGACCTACATTTCCACTCCCCACACACGTCTTCATATAGTGTTTGATTGAGGACAGAGACTACTTTATTTTGCGTTTTACCTGAACTGTATATTGAGAACCCCTATACCATATTTTGTCGGAATCCAATCAGTAATTTTGCCAATGAAACACATCGTGCAGACTGTAGCGTATGCCTGAGTATTCCAGTGGTCGCCCTCGAAGAGGATATTCCCCAGCAAAAAATAAGGTTAGCTTACACACTATTCATTTGGATGCAACAAAATTGCTTTCCTTAATCTCTTGTCCAGATATTCGTTTGTGTGATGGCTGTGGAACACTGGCGGATGGACGAAGTCCATAAACCAAATATTTTGACATTTGAATATTTTGTTTTGATCCGTATGTGTCCTCTATAATTGTGTTTCTTCTTATGCTTCCACTATGAGGTGGAAAAAGAATTCGTTTTCTGCAAAGAATGTTAGAAACTGTAAAAAAAAATGTCAGTCACTGCTGTGAAAGAAAGGGGCTATTAGGGGCGGAAGATGGGTCACTCACCTGCACGTGGTTAAGCTTCAAGAGGGAAATCGCAATCGGAAATTAAGAATGCAAACAGGTTTTTCAGGTAAAGACTTGTCTCCCACTTGTCTTTCACATTCCGGCGGATGTCAGCTGTTTCGTGGCCAATCTCTCTCCACGCGATTGGCATTGCAGGATTCTTCATGCTGTCACGTCAAAAAGCAGCAGAATCGCTTCGGATTAGTAGGAACGAAGGAGTTCTTATGTTGTAATTATCCGTCTGATATTTTTTAACTAATCACCAACTAACTAAATCCATTGAACAGAGTTCGTCTTAAGAAGCAGTTAGTCCCTCAGTCAGTGGAGAAAATTCCGAACTCTCTGGAACCCAAAGGTTCATTACCCTGACAAAAAGACACCGTCAGATTTTTGCGTCCTGAGCCACATCAATCCATCTCACGCCCTCCTTTGTTGTATTAAATATCCAGTGAATGATATAGTCTGTATCTATACGTAGTTCTACCAAGTGGTCTCTTTCTTCAGGTTTCCTCATCAAATCCCTGTATGTATTTTGCTTTTGACCCCGAAATTCCACATGCCATGCCCATATCAATCTTCTTGATTTGCTGATCTGAATAATATTGTGTAAGAAGTATAAAATTTATACTGCGTAATGAGGAGGATTCATTAAATCTTGAAGCACATGATGCAGAGTTCTTCACCATCCCGTCACTTCCTCCCTCACAGGTCCAGACTTGTTTCTTTTCACCATATTCTGTAAATTTTTAATTTTCATTTCGGTTTTAAGTTGTTTTCTTATCACGTAGTCTGAATGCAGCCACTGCCACCAAAATTATTATAGTATTCTTAAAGCAGTCCTTCAATGCGATATGCTCTTATCACCAATTTTTGTTTCCATACGTACGTAATTTATTAAGAGTTTTCTTTTTTTTATGGCACATACTTTGTAGTTATTTCTCAGTTCTGGGTTTGAGTCGTCTACGTGTACACTCAGAGCGAAATGGTAAGATATCATTAAAATAGTTCGTCACAGGAGTAGGATGTGAATATGTGGAGTGGGTGCGTATAATTTGCAGCTGTTTGGTTCAGTCAGTTATAAAGTTTTGGAGGCCTTGCTTTTGTTTGTGTTATTAATGGATGATGCTGATGAATACGCTTTAGAATTTTTTATTTCCATTTGTCAAATTTTTGTTAAAACAGTAAAAACCAACTTAAATCTTGACTAAGCTACAGTTTGGACGGTTCAGGGTTCGAATCCCGGTAAGGGGCAAGAGATTTTTCTCTCCTCCGAAACGTGCAGATCTGGAGACCACTCAGCCTCCTCTTGAATGAGTAAAACAGTTGGGACTTGACGGTGGCCACCCTTATCGATGTAGTGGCTAGGTTAATATTGGGTGGAGCTACACATCTACCCCCTCCCCATACGCTTTATGACATCGACAGGAACAGCTTTATTTATTTATTTTTTTTTTACTGTTTTCCTACCTTAAATCTCTCGCATCAACAGACGGAATATTCTTACACCTTCAAAGTTTGCTTGGCTGTCATCATTTATTCCTTCCAATGTCTCCAGCAATATGTCATATCAAGTCATATTCCAAGAAAATCGGTCACTCTTTGCACACTTTAGCAGACAGAACACAAACAAAAATATGAAATACCATAATACTGCTATGCTAATTTTCAAAGTTGTGAGGATATCCTATTTGAATGTCACGCAGTTCTTTGCACATATGTACAACTTGTCACTTGCTTCCTTCCTTACTAACCTACTTACCCAAAGACAACAACACAACTATTAGGGTACGTTCGTTTAATGTTTTATCGGGTATTTCGAAACGTATAGACCCACTACACAAAATATGTTTTACTTTGCACTATGAATTTTATTGGTAAATTTGTCACGCGACAAGTGCATTACGATTTACGATCGAATTATTTTGGAGGTGTTTCCAGAAATGTATGTAGGTCTTCGTGTAATTTGCTGTTATTTCTTTCCGTTCCTAATCAAAATTTGGATGCATGAACCTGATAAAATTTCATGAAAATCCGCTAGTTGATTTATGAATTGTTGTGTGTAGAGAGGCAGAAGAACAGACAGGCAGACATGGCGAACACTATGGGCGCATTTTGAAACTATTGGGGACAGGTCAAAACTACATAAACGCTTAGCATTCTCTGTAATAAGAACCAACAAAATGCACACTTGTACATTAATATTTTAATTTAAGCATTATTATATTATATTAGATTTTATTGTGTTATTAATGTAAAAGTGTGCATCTTATTACATGTGTATATCACAATGCACGGTTCAAAAAGTTAAAGTTTGACATTCTGTGATTTTTTTTTCCCACTTGGATGTGCTTATTGTGCATACAGCTCTGAGTTTTTTTTCATCCTAGTTTTTCGGCGATATTATTTTCAGATTGTTTACTGGTTTGGTTTCCTCGTTATGAGATAAATTGAGTGCAGTCGGTCATGAATATTAGGTCCGCGGTAACACAAGTTCGAACGCTCTTACCAAATAGAAATAGTACCATTTAATTCTTTCAAATATTATTGATATAGCTGAAAGAAACTTGGTGAACGAGTGCAGATGGGCGAACTGGAATATGAAAGGACGCCATGTGGGTTAATAGGTTTGTTTCAACGTTTCGGACTACGTTGCTGAGCTCTGTGAACTCGTAGTTGAGTGTAGGTGAGTTAGGTGAGTGTAGGTGAGTGTACGTTAGTGCTCAAACTGTGAGTTAATGTGACACATTTATTCTAACTCTCTCCTCACTGAGTTGCTCCCGAAATGTCAGAACAAACACCCTGCATGTTGTAAGAACTTATGAAACCATCATCTGATCAATATTCGCGGCGAATACCCAAAAGCATACAATAAAATCACACAAATTTTTCGTACTTTTCAGGTCCTAGAGCTAACGAAAGAAGCAGCTGAAGATCAAGAAGATTCTAGCGACATATCCGGCTATCACTCGGACTCAGATTCGGCGATTATGATGTCTGGAAATTCTCCATACGTCATCAAGAGAGCACGTTACAACTTTCTCTCCAGATCAGGTAAGAAAATTGTGTTCATTACATAGTCTGCCTTACGACAGGTGCATAGCCACTTCCAAAGCGAGTTCTCCAGAGAGTACAATCTAGGGCTTCCGCTTGCAAGGTAAAATACCTCCCTGTTTCTTTAAGGTCATTTAGTAGCTGCTTACCTCTTCTTCTTCCTCTTCCCTTCCCTTTTATCTCTCCTTCTATAGCTTGTTTTAGAAGGCAGTTCCTACGCAAGATGTGAAGAGTCCGTTTAGCCTTTCTTCGTTTTATTTTATGAAGCATGTTCTTTACCCCTCCAAGGAGGATAGATATCATACGCGAAGTTATATTTTGTTCTTTGTTAGTACGCAGTGCACCACGCAAGCGCTTGGTACAAGATGTTAGTACTGTCCTCATATGGCCTTTAGATAATATTTCGTGCTGTAAAAGTAGGTTACATTCATTGGGGTTAGTATTATTTTGGCCCATGTATTTCCATTAAAACATCGACTTTATATAAACATGCTTTGCGTCATAAATGTGTCGCAGCTGTAATACATTCCTGTGCTTTTATGTAAAGTACCATACGTTTCATGAATCGGATTATTTATTGTTTTCTGAGGTGTGATGTCATACAGAGCAGTAGGTAGGTACTGATACTTCGTAGAAACTTATTTCTTCCTCCTCCTCCTCCTCTGAAAATGGAGGCTGAATATTCCTCCGAAACGATGCTACCCGCCAAACGTAATATGACGTCATAACCCAGAAGAGCGTAACACGAATCTTTACTTCTGAGAGAAGCGTCAAATTTTAGAGATAAACGGGGCGAGTTGTATTTCTGTCCGTTGTGCCTGGGTCGATTCTGAGCTGGGACACCAACTACTTTGATTGAGGATTTTGAACTGTTTCTCAGTAGTTCCAGGCATATACCTGGATATTACATCGACTGTCCCATGATAGCTTTCTCCCAAATCCTTTCCAGTTCACCTTTCATACACCACTTCACACTGTACGAGATACGGACCAATTGACACCAAGAACCATGTCTCTCTTGACCAGCTAATAATTTATCACGTGGTGAAAGAGGAATGTTTGCATTTAATGGGAACAGAAGGTTTATTACCACGTTCGCAAGAGCTCGTCACTGGTCCGTAAGCCAAATGAATCCAGTCCATGATCTTTAATCTCGTTTCTTTAATAAGCACTTTAATGTTATCCTCCCATCTACGCCAAGACCTTCCAAGAGGCCGCTTGCTTTCATATTTACGAAAGGATGGAATACTGCATACTACACAAAAATTGAATTGTGAAAAGTGACATAAAACATTTTTGCGTTAAATTCACCTAAGTGATAATCTGCCGACACACTCGCGCTTCAGTCAGTTTTATGGCTTTCTTCGGCGTGACAGCTTCAGTAGCGATTACTGCCTACGGCACCAGTATATTGGCTGCAATAAATCCGGCACCCGACAGGGTACGAATTTACAAGGACCATGTCACGGGAAATTGTAGGGATACTTCGATTGGAAGGAACTTAACACTTGTGTCTGTATGCACACATAATGCGGCAATTGCCACTCTTCGAACACCGAATTTAAATTCCAAACAACAACAAAAGACCGCCCTCTCTGTTTCTTCCAGTAAACAACGGCAGCAAAAAGTTTAATTTCTTCGGAAGTAAGTTGCAGCTAATGGTGATGGCAAACACCATTGAAACTGCTGCTCCTGGGCATTGCGACACCGCGGTGCAAACTTTGCACAGATCCACAAACTACAGTGACGTAGCAGTGTGCACAAATTGTTAGAAATTCCGAAAGAGAGGTGTTCTGAAATATAGTGACATATTTGTATTGAAACAACGAAATAAATCTGACACAAGTTTCCTGCTGTACACACCACTTCTACAAACACGTCTTATTGTTCCAGTTGGCGACTTGAACCTTGATCTTCTCTGTAACATGGAATATTAGAGCAGGGGCGCAGAGATCCCGGGTGCCGAGTCGCTCAGTCGAATAGGTTTTGTAGGGTGGCGTCTAATATTTTTGCGCCCTTAGTATGGAAGGCGCTTCATGTCATTCTTTGCCGCCGAGAATCTTGAGATGGCTTACAGATTTTGGACACTTGTACAGATTGTTAGGATGGTTAATATTTTCGATAAACATAGCAAGCGGTAGGAAGCTTTGAAATTGGCAGTTCAGCATATTGTTCTTAGTGCTAAATCCTAACTGGCGCCTTGGTCTCCTGTGTTGTTGACATTCTGGAATCCTTCTTAACCAAACTGCTCAAAGACATAAGTTTACGTATGTGGCTTATAAATCACCTCACAGTTCAAAATAGTCGGTCTGGCATCCTAAGGGATGTATATGTATTGAGGGTGCGGAAGAGAAAGCTTGAATCTAATTGAGTGAATGTAAGCGGAAGATGAAGCAAATTACATAAAAAGAAGCTCCTTGCCAGTTTTCAGGTTTTCACAGTGGTGCAGTCAACATTTACTTCCATCAGGGATGTGTCACCACACCACTTTGTGATTGATGCTCCACGTTTGGACGCAAATGCGCTGTCTCAAAACATCGGGAATTTAACAGAAGTGATGCGCTACCATACCCACAATAACGAGAATCTCACTCGCACTTTCTGTGTATATTCAGGCAGGATGAGGAGGATGGGATTATCAGTGCATGTAACATTCATAGGGAAATGATAAATGCTTACAATATTTTAGTCCGTAAATACGTAAGGAAAGAGGCGTAAGTTCCAAAACTTAGGCTCAGACGGGAAGATAATACAATACATCAGAAAGTTGGATTTTAGGATATAAATTGGATTAATCTGGCTCCGAATATTTTCCAGTTGTAGGAACCTATGAGAAAAGAAATTGCCATTGCCACAGTGGCAGGAGGGCGCAGAAAATTTCTCGACTGAGCAGCTGTCAGCTCTTCAGGAATAACGCTCTACCATGGAGTAAGCCCTGGTTGCTTTTGTGCTCTAACGAAAGTGGCCTTAACCGATTTGTTTGATAGTCGTCATAACGGGAAATAGACAATGTCAGCTGTGTACAGTGTAGACGTAACTTCACAGGTACAGTAGTAGTGAGGGCGGCTTTTGGGGACGGAAGTGACGTCAAGGTCACGTGATGTACACAAACAGGACGACGGGGACAATGTCCTCTGGACCGAAAGTGACGTCATATGTAAATAAATATGGCGCACAACTTTGCCCCAGGTGGTCACGTGATGTAAACAAATAACGTATTATGTAAATAAATATCGCGTTTGACGTACTTAATATGTAAACAAACACGGCGGATGAACTATATACATGCCAAAGAGTGTGGAAACTTAAACTAACTTTAAACTTTCATATATAAACAAATATGTGGATGGCCTAATTATGTCACACAGGGTGGCGAAGTGTAGGATCAGACAGTTTGCAGTCTTAACCTAACCTAAATTTTGATATGTAAACAAACATGGCTGTGGTCACGAGATGTAAATAAATTACATAGCATGTAAACAAATATGGCGGACGACCTACTTATGCTAGACAGTGTGGCGCCGCGTAAGACCAGAAAGATTGGCGCCTGCCGCCATTTCGAATGAGAGTTATTTTTAAATTTCTTGTAACCTAAGAAGTATGCAATTTTCAATATGGCTACCAGCGCGCTATTTAAATTTGTGTTAGCCTAATTATAAATTTAATTGGCACACGCCGCTATTTTACAAAGTGGCTACAAGTCCGCTAGTTTTAAATTTTGTTGTAACCTAACAGTAATGTCTGCCATTTTGCAATAGCGGGCTAGTATTAAATTAAAACATAACATAAACTTAATATGACTTTCTATATTTGAAAACAGTTGCCTGAAGTGGTAAGATACCGAAATCATAATTTAAGATTCTAGGTTCGAATCCTGCTGCTTCAACCACATCTTTTGTAAAGGACCCTAATCTAGGTATATTGTAATAAGGAAAATAAATAAAGACGCTATTTTTTAATTTACAAATATATATTTTGTAGGATTTTTTATTAATATAATGGAACAAATATACAATGTAAGTTATTAAAAATATAATTTTATCAAAATATCCATTTTATTCACACTTATAAATACATACAATTTTATTAATATTATCCACATATAAGCTTTTATTCATCATCTGAAAGCTATGTGTTTTTATATTTTAGTTCATTGAATAATGTATTGAAATCAATGGTATTTGTGTCTGGAAGTGTGCAAAAGGATTTAGATTCAAAACACTCATTGCGCCACTCTAAAAGTTCATCTTGCAGCCTGGCGTATTTGATCACTTCTCTGTCTATGCAAGCAATTTCCAAGTCCACCAGCTGTGACAAATTTTTTACTTGGACCCACGTGAGTGTTCTCACATGTGATTCGGATATACTGTCCACAGTGCACTAAAAGGGTCAGCCACCAAAATCGTGCAATTTATTTTTGGATATATCACATTAGAATGTCGCCAGAATGAATCACTGCATTTCGCTTAACAGAAGGAGTTCCAATCTTCACTATGGTTTGAAGTAATCATCAATCTTTATCCGACGTACGCACCAGATCCATTTCAATCGGCATCTTAAGAACGCACCAAACCGCTGGTCATTTAAATGCCCCGCACAGTAATGTAGAGGCTTGGAATAACAGCCCCACTTGTTTTCTCCACATTATATAGTGGTTTGTGGTCAGATTCTCGCTCCGGCCAATTTACAAAATAAAGTACATATGCGCCCCATGTATACCAAATTTTTGGTCAGTGTGTACAATTCGAAAGAGTTGTATGTTTGCTTTTGTGCTAAAGAACTGCTCCTTTCATTTCCTTCTCACCATGCCACTCCAATCGAAGTGCACCGACGAAGAATTCCAACCCCACGAAGCCTCAAAGCCTCATTCACTCTGAAATGCTTTGCTGTTATAGGAATTCTCTTTGTGACGGCGTGCTTCGTATTTCAATTTCCTTGCTGTGTACTCCGCTCTGAACTAAAGAATTGCTTATTTGGCGACCTCTCTTTAGTCGCAACAGAGACGCACATTATATTTACGGTCGCAGGATATATGACTACTAAAAGGGACAAAGCACCAACTGCTTGTATATGATAAAATGCTAATATTATATTGGTTCTCTATGTCAGTCTTCCATTTCATTTCGGTTTCTGGTCCATTACAGAAACACGGTTTGAAAAATAGAATAAACAGGACGCACAAACTCGCCCACACCAATTAAATTAGGCAATTTATGGCTATAATGTGAAGTCATGGTTTTCCCATGCCCTAATCGTATATTGAACTTGATAAAACACAATCTGGCCATCTGCACTGGATTATTATTCCAATTGCAGTTACATATATACGAATAAACAGACTGGTCTCTAAATAGTCTGCCATAATATGGCATTTCACTGCGTTAAGTCTTGGCCGGACTGAATATTATTTGTCAGCGGCATGGGCTATGTAGATAAGGGAGATAGAATGGCAAATTCCTATTCTATCAACCGTCGCATATGGAAATGAACAAAAAAACTCTTCTTCAATCTGTTTGACCCGCCCATTCGGAATAGCTAATACTTTTTCCTCACTGGGCGTAATAAAATTTCGCATAGCAATTTTCAGAACTTCCTACTGGGGAAATCACAGTCACACGCTGGACTTGAACGGAATGTGCAAAGGCCAATAAGAAGATCACCTGCTGCGGCCACTCAAGTCGTTAGATTTTAAGATCGTGGTATGAAACTTTGGCCTATTCTGTCTGCCACGCGAAGAAGATTTCGTGTGTGTGCGGAAAAGGGTGTCACCAGGAATGTTTCAGTGATATGCTAAAGGTGTTATGTGGC